>Ga0206895_1153_pt1 | contig 18635 bp, 19 predicted proteins | sample Alteio_BWOrgHeat_51_FD_152967 | JGI IMG/M metagenome (GOLD analysis project Ga0206895, IMG submission 152967) | Enriched cells from forest soil in Barre Woods Harvard Forest LTER site, Petersham, Massachusetts, United States -... | ecosystem: Environmental > Terrestrial > Soil > Temperate forest >...
TTCTAATCAAGACACTGAAAATGAGAATCCAGAAGAACTTTTATACCAGTGGTTTGAAGGTAAGAAAGTCGCCAAAAAAGATCTGAAAAGATTTTATATCTTTGAATTACTCAATAAAACAAATAGTAAACAATTTTTACAGTCTCTGATCGTATTCCTTAAGATGGCGGGTCACAAAGGCCTTATCTTGTTTCTCGATGAGTTGGAGACTGTTTTAGCGCAAGGAGCTTCCATTCGAAATGCAGCGTATGAAAATGTTCGGCTATTGATGGATAACACAGAGCATGCCCAATATTTGCAGCTTTTCTTTTCCCTGATCCCCGATGTGTTATTATCGGAAAAAGGGTTTAAATCTTATGATGCCTTGTGGAGTCGAGTACGTACAGTTGGAGATTCCGATGATTTAAATTACCGCAGTACGTTAGTGGATTTACACAAAACTCCCTTAAAACAACAAGAATTGGTGGATTTGGGAGTATCTTTAAGAAAAATTCATGAAATCTCTTACCGTTGGAACGCAGAGCAATCTGTCTCTAATGATCTCATTGCTAGCATGTGCGCAAAGCAAGAAGAAATGGGAGCTTTAAGCGAGGTTCGTTTGTTTATCAAGCAGATGATTCGTTGTTTAGATATCACAGAACAGGGAAATGCAATGAATGAATCTAATCTTCTTGAAAATCTGTTGGCAAGCCATAAGGAAACGGAAAGAGAAAAAACACGTCAACTTGAACCAGTTTGGGATAATTAATATGGATAGATTTTTTTTAAGACGCTCTGTTGAACGCTTGCGGGATGGATTATTTGATCAGGTAGCAGTGAATCAGTTGACTGTGGAAAAAGATCGAATCGAAACTGTTTTTTCTAAAGGTCTAAAAACAATAGAAAAAGGAAAATCGGAACATTTATGTATTTGCGGCTCTTATGGGCAGGGAAAATCACACACATTAGCCTATTTTAATCAATTAGCTCTTTCTCAAGGTTATGCCACAAGTGTTATTCCATTAGATTTAAGGGAAGTTCCTTTTCATCAATTTTCTATCGTTTATCAATCAATCATGAAAAAGCTTTCTTTACCAGATGGGTTAAAATTTACGAATGCATGGAAAAGCCGGGCTGAAAGGGATTTTTCAGAGCTTTTAGCTACTATGCCGCATCACTTCAGAATGGTACTCACCGCCATGCTTTCTTCTAAACGACTCACTCCAAAAAAAAGTTCGTTAAAAAAAATCCAAGCTCACCGACCCAAGGAGCATGGAGCTTGGCTCGACAAAGCTTTGATGGGATATGATATACCTACTCTGCATCTAAAAAATGTCTGTAAATACCGAGAAGTCGAAGGCTATCAAGAGCATTCGCTAATTTGCCGCGGAAATGACGCCTATTTTCAAATGGTTCAATCCTTAGGAAGAGTTTTAAAAGAGATGGGATACAAGGGATTGCTGCTGTTTTTTGATGAAGCGGAATCAATTACACAGGGACGATTGGGGCCTCGAGTAAAAAGTTATGATCTTTTAGATCGCTTTTTTCAAAGCAAAAATTATGTATTTCCCGTATTTGCGTTTACCGATGATTTTTTTGATAAAGTTAAATCTGAGCCATACGATGAAAAAATGGACATTTTTGCAAAAAATTATGCGGAAAGCTGGAAAAATTTAAATATTTTGCGGTTATGCGATTTTTCTTCTCAAGGATGGGAATCTTTGCTAGAGCGTCTCATGCAACTTTATTCTGAAGCTTATCAAATAAAGCTTCCTCCACAAATAAACCAAAGTTTGCAATCTTTAGTTGATAAGCTAGACTCTCAAGAGACTAGGGTCAAGCTAAAAGCATTGGTAAATAAGCTGGATATAGAAACCCAACAAATTTTGTTGGACACTTTGCCTTGACGTCTCCCTTAGAGCTGCTTCCTAATACGTATCGCGCCTTTTATGCTGGGTTTTCCACTCTCAGAGCTGCGCAAAAAAAGTTAATTGAGCCCATTCTTAATGGAAAGGATGTCATACTTCAAGCAAGTACAGGATCTGGAAAAACAGAGGCTGTTTTAGCTCCAGCTACTGAAAAGCTGATGAGACATCCTAATCATTTTACTATCATCTATATTGTTCCTACTAGAGCTTTAGCTTTGGATATGCATCGAAGGATTCAGCCTATCTATAAGAAACTAGGCTTGAAATCAAGTATTCGAACAGGCGATGGAAAACACCTTCGAGATGCAACGCCTCACCTTCTCATCATGACTCCTGAATCCTTAGATGTTCTCCTAGGCAGTCAAAATCAGGATAATAAATATTTTCTAAAGCATGTGCACATGATGATTATCGATGAAGTGCATGTGTTTTTGAATGAGGCTCGGGGTCGTCAGCTGTCGTATCTGCATCGTCGGCTTGCCCTACAATCTACAGGATCGCTACAAACCGTTGCATTGTCTGCTACTATTGACAATACAGAAGATATTGCCTGTTTTTTTAATCTTAATAAGTCCCCTTTTTACTATAAGCAATCCGTTGCAAGGAAGCTGCAACCATGCTGGGTTCACATTGAAAAGGAGGAGGAAGAGCTTCCGCTCTTTTTTGATGATTTATATCGCAGATCCGGCTGTAAAAAACTGTTAGTGTTTGCAAATAGTCGAAAAAAATGCGAGCAGTTATACCAGATCCTAAAGCAAGAAGGTGTTTTTTCTGGGGCCGTTTTTTTTTACATTATTCTAATTTATCTACTCAAGAGAGAAAGTTTATCGAGGCTTCTTTTAGAAATGGAAAAATGGGAATTTGCATCGCAACAAGCACCCTAGAATTAGGAATTGATATTGGAGATATAGATGGCGTAGTGCTGATGGGGCCGCCTCCCTCAACAATGGCTTTTTTACAAAGAATTGGCCGAGCCAATCGTCGTCAGCAATACACTAATTTCTGGGGAATTTGCTATGGACATAACGCAGGGATGCAACTTGTTCGCTTTTTAGCTTTTTTTGAACTCGCAAAAGAAAACCAAGTTGAAAAATGTTTTTATTCAGAAAATTACAGCGTACTATTCCAGCAGGTTTTATCTTGTCTCTATGCAAAAAAAACATTGTCAATAAATTCCTTAAATTTACTTTTGAAAGAAAAATCAGAAAACTTGCCTTCCATTTTTCATCATATGATTGCCAAAAATTGGCTAAAGCCGACAAAGCAGCCTGAGTTATACGAAGGAGGATGGCGTTACTTTTCCTCATTGAAAAAAAGACAAATATGGAGCAATTTCCCTCCGGCTGACGAAGAATACGATGTCATTTTAGAATATGAAAAAATTGCTATTTTATCTTTATCGATAGTGAGGCAATTAGAGATAGGCGATCTCATTCAGTTAACAGGAAAAGTGTTAAAAATTCTTCAAATTGAGGAAAAAAAGGCCGCTCTTGAAGTTTGGGTCGAAGAGTCGAACGAGATCGCCACCAAAGAATTAACTTGGATGGGATTGGGAGCTCCTATTCGTTTTGAGGTGGCGCAAAAAATGCGAGCAATTCTTTTAGATGAACTTACACCTCAAGGTCTTTTAAGCCGCACCGAACGGCTCTTAAAGAAGGAAAGAGAAAAAATAGGTAGATCTCTTGAACAGCCCAATGGGATTTTTGTTCATCAACAAAGCAATGGAACCTATCGCTATGAAACGTTTTTAGGATCGGTCGCAAATTATATCCTTCATCAGATTATTAAAAAGCAATTTGACTCTAAAATAGAAAAGTTGTCAGTAAATTTCGATGAGATGGGGTTAGAGTGCAATGAATGGATTACTTTTACATCTCTAATAATCCCTCATACAGTGGAACAATTTCAGGAGTGGATATTTTCTCATTTGCCTTTGCTGAAAGGAGGGTTTTCTTGGAACAGTTGGATGCGATGTCTGCCAAAAGAGCATCAAGAAAAAGAGATTGCATCTCATCTTTATGATCCAAGAATTTTAGAACATTTTCAAAGATACGTTTCAGAATCCAGCTGGCTTGCCCTACCTAACCTAACGGACGAAGATAAAATAATAGAGACTCATCTCATCGATCTAAAAGGAGAACCTTGGTCTTTAGAAAACGAAAAAAATGCATGGGGCCTCCTTTCTTTTCCTAAAATTCCTTTAGATGGAGAGAATCTAGCTTTTTCATTAACAGCGACTCAGGTTCAAGGTTACGTGACTCAGAATCTGTGTCCAAGATGGGCTCGCTTGCAGCAACTTGGAGTGCAAGTAGGGTCTCATCCTCGATTCTTTGCAATTGATCAAGAAACTCAATCTCGACGGCAGCAAGGGATTGCCTTCAAAAAAGAAGTAATCGAAAAGTTGCGCATTCAAACAAGAGTTTTTTTTGAAACAGCAGAATGGACATGGCAACATGCCATTAAAATGGTTGCATTAGATAAAAAGCCTCTTTTTTTGGCACAAGCAAAACTTAAAGTCGAAGGCTCGTTCAGCGGAAGTCCAGATTTAATTTATATGCAACATCAAGGCCCCCATATTTGTTTAGAAGTTTGGGATATCAAATTTTCTCAATCTATCAGTTATGCACAAAAATGGAGAATCGCCTTTTACACGTACTTGCTAGATCATCTTTTGCAAGGAGAACCATTTTTACTTCCAATAAAAGTTTCCCTTCTAGGAGGTCTTGTTCACCGTTCTAAAGATAGAGAAAAGTTATTTGAAAAAGCCTCTTATCTATTAGCCCCTTATACCACTTGGATGCCTCGACTGCTAGCTCAATGGAAAAGAAATTCTGAAGAAAGTTCAGCGGTTTTTGACTATTCTATGGAATCTTCTTGTACATCGTGCAGTTACTTTTCTTACTGCTATCAAGAGTTCCTTTTTAAAGACGCAAAACCTGCGAAAGAGAGGACGATTGTTTCACTAAATATCGAATCCAATGATTTCCCAAAAAATTCCAAACAGTGGTATTTCATCCATTACGACCATGAGAGCATCCGGTGGCAATGCTGGGAAAATGGAGTGTCGATCAATGATGTTTGTATTCGTTCTCTAGATTTTTCAAATGAAGAGACCTTTCAAAAGGAAGTAGCAAGCCAATTGCAAAAAGAGTGGACTCACTCTTTAGATCTAGGAAAAAATCCACACTTTCTCGTTTATGAATCAATAAACTGGCATTTTTTTCAAAAAACTTTTCAGCCCACAGTATTGAAATCATTATGGGCTATGCATGTTCCCTGGACTGCTATCCAGACTGTATTGGAAACCCATTTTCTCTGGCCTATTGATGGAAGGCTCACAAGTGCGCAAGTTGGGGCGTGCTTGGGCCTTTCCCCCTGCCAGATTCAACCACTTAGTTTATTTCATAAAGAGCCTTTTTCCGAATCTTCCTTTGATCTTTATAGGCAAATTTGGAACTGGTGTCTTTCAAAAGTGAAAAGCCAGCGTGTAGTGACGTTTGTTACAAACAAAGCTGTTCCTTTGATTCATACTTATCTTTCGGTGCACCATCGAGAGATTGAGTGCCGGAGCCTCGAAATTGGCCAATTTCAAAAAAAATCCCTGCCCGATCGAGTCAAACAGTTTCGGGCAATAGGTCCTATCCGTTTTCTTGGCAGTACGGCGAATAAAGATTACCAATTTTCTATCGAGGAAAAGCCAACAGTTTCTAAATTTAGAGTCGGAGACTTTTTGAAATTATCCCCAGTTGGAAGCGACCAAATTCAAGAGGGGTTTTCTGTAGTCCTCAAGACCTATTCACCAGAAGAGGGCCTCCTCTCCGTACGTCCTTTGTCTCAAAAAGCGAGTTTTGGCAAAAATCAATCATACGCCTTAGATGAAGATGCAACAGATTGGAATGCACCGAAAATAACAAGAGTTTTAAACCTCTTAAAAGACCCAAAATTTTGCCCTGAAGTGATTGAAATGCTTTTGGGACATACAAAAAGTTTTGGATCTGATGCAACTCATTGGATAGAAGAGTGGTATCAATCCAAAGCTTTAGCTGCCAATTTGAATTCCCTTCAAAAACAAGCGTTAATGCTTCCCTTTAGGGAAAAAATTGGGCTGATTGAAGGGCCTCCCGGGACCGGAAAGACTCACTTGCTCGTATGGACACTTATTGCCCTCATAGCAAGGGCCAAATTTCTCAACCGTTCAGTAAAGATCCTGGTCACAGCGCAGACGCATCATGCGATCGATCAAATTTTGAGAAAAGTCGCAAAAACTCTTCCCGTGGCAAACGTCTCTGGAGTTTTCATTTGGAAATATGGGCGATTCGATGAGGCTCAATGCTCCTCGTTAGGAATTGGGCAAATGCAAGGTTCCGAGGTTCTTTATGACAGTTCTTGCCTTATCCTAGGATCTACCGGGTTTGGAGTTTACCAATTATTGGAAAATAAAAATTTTCCCCAACTCTTTGATTGGGTTGTTTTTGATGAATCATCGCAAGTACTAACCCCATACGCAGCTTTAAGCTTAGTTTTTGGTAAAGGAAGAGCGCTTTTTTATGGAGATACGCAACAATTGCCTCCTATATTGAAGGGAAATTATGAGAAAATCTCTTTTGTTCCTCGCTCTATATTGCAAGAACTGATTTCTCGGTATGGCACTCAAAACTCCTTGCGCTTGAATGAAACGTATCGCATGAATTCAGATATTTGTAAGTTCGCAAGTGATCAGTGGTACGATAGTGAGTTGCAATCTGCTGAAGCTATAAAAGATCAAAAATTAAAACTGCCTAACTACCCGCTATTTAAAGATGTTTTAGATGATTATCTCGATCCAATGAAATCTATAGTCCTGGTTCAGTTAGAACATTTGGGATCTCAACAGTCTTCTCCAGAAGAAGCGAACTGGATAGCAAAAGCTGTGAAACGTCTTATTGAAGATTACTCGATTTGTCTTCAGGAAATCGGTATTATTTCCCCTCACCGTTTGCAAAATAATACAATTATTTCTGCTTTGAAGGAGGCTTTACCTTTTTCTTTAAAACATCCTAAAGTTGATACGGTGGAACGGATGCAAGGATCGGAATTTGATATTGTTATTTTTTCTGCTACGGTTTCCGATAAAGATACAATGCACAGTCCCTTTTTGAAGGAATACCGACGATTTAATGTGGCGCTGACTCGCGCAAGGAAAAAGTTTATATTCGTAGCAAGCCCCTTTTTTTTCCAATCTTTCCCAAAGGCAGAAAAAGAGCTTATAGCACAGATGCCTTTTGAAAATTTTGCTTCGAAATCTTCTTCCAAGCATAGAAAAAAAGACTCTTAGATTTTAAACAGGTTCTAAGAGAGAAAAATTTTTAGCGCTGTTATAGCTAATGAAATCGAAGTCAGTGGTGGACTGATAAGCTTTTTCTTCACGGCAAAGATCGCCAAATTTGGCAGAGCCGTATTTTTTATAAAAAGAACAGATCATTTCTAACGTTTCACTCTCATGAGAGTCGAAAAGAGCGGGGTCATATGGATCAGTCGACTTATAGGGAAACCTCTCATGCGTGCGAGAAGCCACAAATTCATAGGGGCAGGGGCCAGTACGTAGAGAAATATATTTGGCTCCAGTAAGAGATTCCTTGTGCTGGTTAAAATGAAAAAAGTCGACATAGAAATGAAGCTTATTCAGATCTGGATAGCATTGAGCAAGTTTATTTTGAAAATAAAGGGCCGTATTACGAAAGAGATTGAGTGAAAATTTCTTGTTACCATTGTATTTATTAGGCTCATCGTACAGGGTCAATAATTCTTTATAATTATCTCTTGCAACCAAAAGATCGCATTTGATTCGGATATGATCATCCTGACTTGCATCTTGAATATAATAAGATTCCCATCGTCTTACGCTCGCCTCTCCCACGTTAAGGTGGTTAGCAAAAGCGGGCTGCGAAAGATTTAGCGATTTTCGGAAAGAGATAATTTGTTCGGAGGTCAAAAGGCCATGATCTTGGCGATATTTATCTGAAGCAGCCTTTCGCAGAAGATTCATCTGCTGAGTATCCATCAAAGGAGTATGACATCGCTTGCAAACATCGCAGGGAACAATCACTTCCACAAGCTGATTTTTTATTTTAGAAGAAAGCCGCGTCTTTTCAAGAGTAAAATCAGTTCCACTACATTGCAAACACTTCATCGAAAATTCCCCTTAAGCTAAGCCTACAAGGAAAACAATTTTTCAAGAAAGAGAAAAATAATAAAAACAATCGTTATTGAGAATAAAAATAAACTTGACCTTTTTTTTCAACCGATCGCTCTTCCAAATAAACGTGAAAAACTCCGAGTCTGGAGAGAGAGCCTTACGACCTTTAAGATTCGTCTTTGCATGATGCTGTGGTTTTAATTCATTGAGAAGTTCACTAATCAAAAGCCAGATTTCCTCTGAAGAGTCAATTTCGAGGTCCATAAATTCCATCAGGCTATTTTTCGAGTCGATGCAAAAAAAGCACTTCTCACTTGTAAGAGCAGTTTTAGCTTTTTCTATTCGCTCTAAGATTTTTTTTCTCTTTTTTTTCTCCACTATTCCTCAAATGACTAGATCAAATGATCTTACTTTAGGCTAGATTCTATAGAGAACGATGAATTTGTCCTAGGTTTATTAACTTTGAAATCAAATACTTGCACAAATGAACACGCTCTAGGCCGGTGGTGGGATTATTAAGCATGGAGCCATGCTTATGCCGAAGGACTTGCAGTTATTTTTAAAAAAAAGGTAAGCAAAAGCACAATCAAAAAAACACTTAACAAGCCATCTATTTTTCATTTATAATCACCGATCAAACCAGATAGGCTCAAAGTGTTAACCCAAAATGTATAGCACTCTTGCAGGATTCGTCGAGCCGGGAGAATCCTACGAAGATGCTCTATACCGAGAAGTCAAGGAAGAGGTGGGGATTAAAGTCAAAGATCTTACTTATTTCGGAAGCCAATCCTGGCCTTTTCCTTCTTCAATTGGTAAGCGTCTAACCTAGACAGGTCGACGGGTCAAGATCACTTGTGATTTTTTTTGAGTATTTCTGGCGAGGAGCCATCGATCTGGCAAGAGTTCCTCGAGCTTTTTGGCGCTAGGCCCCATCAGCCGTCGAAATATATCCTCAAGGTATTCTCTGAGATTAATCCCCAACCCACGGCAGGTCTGAACGAACGAAAGCAAGATAGCACCAGCTTCGCCCCCATCCTCGCTTCCGAAGAAGAGCCAGTTTTTCCTCCCGATTGTTAAGGGGCGGATCGCTCGTTCCGCAACATTGTTATCCATCCTAGCGAATGGATGCTTTGTGTAGTTTTTGAGATACGGAATCAACCCGCAAAAATAACCAAGCGCCTCGCGAAACTTAGATTTAGGTAACAGATTGCCTTTAAGCAGCCGGTCTTTTATTTTTTGGATCAGTTCATCGATAATCGGGGCTTCTTTTTCTTGTCGGATTTTTAAACGCTCCTCTGGAGAACGCGCCCAAGCAATTCTTTCGAACATAAAAAGATACCGGATCTTCCTCAGTACCCAGTTACGCAGAAAAAGATCTCCAGATTCGGGGCGTAGCCGGATCAAAGGATTTATCAATCAGAATGCGAATTCCCTGATATTCCATCGTAATCCCTGTACCTTGATCAGTGGGCAGTGCTGGCAAGAGCTGCAATCTAAAATTAGCACATCTCAACAATTAACAATGAGGTTGTGCCATGAGCGAACATCGCTATTTGAGCGTTTTATACCCTTTTACAGCAGGTCAATTGAGACACTAATAATAGACCTGCATTATATTAATTAATGATTGATAGTTCGCTATAAACCCCACCGTTCTTTTATGTTATTTATATTCACTATGCAATCTTTTGGGTCAATAATCGAAGTCATATAACGCAATGATAAACCTGTAAAAATGCCTTCATCCTTTCTAAAAATAGCTGCAACAGGCATAGATTGTTTCTTAACCTTAAAACAAAAAGATTGAGCAGATTCTAGTTCTTCAAAATGTGTGCTTTCTCGACAAGAAAGCATATCTCTAAAATTAGAAAAAAATAATTTACGTTGGTCTTTAGACAGACAATTTTCATCTTCCCGGCAGTATTTCATATTATCATAAAAACTAGAGAGAGAGAATTCATCTTTCCATGCATTATGTAATCGAATAAAATCCGTATTAGCAGATTTGCTGTAATAATGCTCTAAAATAAAAGAATGATAATAGTTTATTGGAGATTTCGAAATTTGTTCTTGAGAACCATTCAGAGCTGTAGTGTAATCAGGGGTTGTAATTAAAACGTGATAAATAAAAGAACAATTTTCGGTCACATTATCTCTATTTCCCTCTATCTCGTTTTCAAGATTGTCCACTACATTTTTACAATGAGCAAAGAGAAATGGGTCTAATTCTCCAGAATATAATTTTCCGATTTTTTCTTTAAAAATGTTAAATGGTGTTGTAAATTCACGGGAATTGAAAGAGGCTACAAAATCATTACTAAATGACTTATATGAAGATTTCTTATATTTTTTATTTTGATGAATTATGGCATTTCCAGTAAGAAAATGATGAAACAAAAGGTCTACAGTTTTTAAATTTTCATTTTCGACAATAGTTAATGGCAAGTTAAATGTGAAATGAACTGTTAAAGGATTCATAATTTCTTTTGCTTTTTCTTCTCCTAGAAAAATCATATTTAGCAAACAAAAATTGACAATACAAGAAGTGTCTAGCTCTTCTGAAGGAGTAGAACCATCTAAAATTTCACGATTGGCTATTTTTAACAAGTCACCCCAAAGAATCGAATTCAATGTCAGTTGCCTTATTTTATGAAATAAATCATATGATGGGAGAAGCTTTGTGCTTTCAGTGGTGTTGAAAGTTACATCTAAATTTGAGTTAAAAAGGGGTGGTAAAGATATCATAAATTCTCAAGCATTAAAAGATTAGTTCTTGGCGCACTAACTGGTGCAACGAAAAGCGAATTTTGCCATCAAAACCCATTAAATTCCAGTAGCTTTTTAGCCATAAACCATTTATCATCTTACTCATAGCGGTTGGATGATATTGGGTTATATGGCGTCATTCACATATTCGGTCACTCTACTTTTGGCTATTTAGGCTGAACGCTCCCAAGATTGCTCAAAAATTCACTCGATCTGTGACCGAATATTTTTCTTGTGCTTGTGAATGAGGCCGGTTATATGGCAGACCACCGCCCTCATAACCCGCTGGTCGCTGGTTCAAGTCCAGCTTGCCCCATTCTTTAGACTCGAAATTCTATTATTCTTGTTTTTAACAACTTAATTGTTCTGAAAAAATCTTGCTTTTGATATAAATTTGACTTTGTTCACATAAACGTGTACGGTAAATGAAAAAACGTGACTTGGAAAAAGAACTTATTGGCTTGGGTTGGTGGTTGAAAAGAGAAGGTGGCAACCATGAGATTTGGACCAATGGTGAGGATAGCGAACCTGTTCCTCGACACAGAGAAGTAAAAGAAAATCTAGCAAAGAAGATTATACAAGTTGCCAAAAATAATCCTCCAAAAAAAGTAATCGGGAGCAATAAAAATAATGGAACTAGAAGGTAGGGTTTGGAAAGCTCCAGAGAGCACGTGGTGGCTCATCGAAATTTCCTTTTTAGATGTAATGACGCAAGGAAAGACTAGAAAAGAAGCATTAGAAATGATTAAAGATGCAGTCATCGAACTTTTAAAAGATTCTTATGAAGAGTTATTGACCAAGCAATTTCAGCTTACAGTTAATTTATATGAAGACGGTATTATTGGTATGGGCGCTTCTGATTATAAGCTCCTTTTTGCCTTAGGTTTAAAAAGACAAAGATTAAGAAGTGGTTCTACAATTCGAGATGTTTCTAAAAGACTGAAATCTACGTCTCCCAACGCTTATGCGCGGTACGAAAGAGCTCAATCCAGACCGAGTTTAGAAAAATATGCAGAGCTCTTGCATGCAGCAAATCCAGCCAGAAGACCTTTATTGGTAAGTTAGCATGAAAAATCGGACTTCTATTCCTGCTCAGTTAGAAAGAGAGGTACTAATTGAAGCGGGTCATCGGTGTGCTATTCCTACTTGTAAAAATTACCCTGTAGATATTCATCATATTGTTCCCTATGAAACATGTCGAAAGCATGTATTTGACAACTTGATCGCCTTATGTAGTACTTGTCACGCGCGATATCATCGATATCGAGATATCGATCGTAAATCTTTGCAAATATACAAAGTAAATCTTGGACTACTAAACTCTCGTTATGGGGAATTTGTGCGCAGATTATCGCCAAGATCTGCCCCATTAAACCATGCTGCTTTACGCTTGATTTTTCCCTTTCTAACAACTTCACTTTCTTGATGAGAATAGGATTTTAGTAGAGATCTAATTTTGCCAATTCATCACACTTTTTTCCCAGTGTGGTGAGAGAGTTTTCTTTGCGTACAATATGATAGCCGAAGTTGAGGTGATTACAGAGGCGAATGAAGGGCCTGTTCGCGTAAAGGCCATCTCCCAAAAAAGTGAAATGTAACTTGGGAAAGCTCTTTCTAATAAGAGGAAGTACGATGTGGGCAGCATTCAATTCACATTCCTGTTTCAATTTTTCATCGCTCTGATTTGTATTTACTTGTTGAGCCTTTAGTGGATACACATATAAAGGAATTTTAAAATCATCGCAGATAAAGACAAAAGTTATAACAGTGTGACCCCAAGAGACGCTTTCTTTATCGGTTCCAACATTATGCCTTCTAGGCAAACAATGAGGACAGCAGTTATTGCCATGTTCGTCGACTGCATGGGGATGCGTGTACGTATGAAGATGATATCCATCCGTTCCGATGTAATACGTATTATCCGGAAGCAGCGTTGCTGCGTGATTATAAAAAATTTTCCGCTTGTTCATCTGGCCAAACATCTCCAGAAGCATTTCGTTTAGTTTCTCATAATTTACGTAGGCTAACGCGTCATCGACGGTACTGGGATGAGGGAGAGTTTTCCCTGCAATCCCAAGAAAATGAAGTATCCCTTCCCGATGTTCAGGAGATAATTGCTCAAGAGTTGTATGAAGGGCATTTTTAGATCCTTGCCTAAAGATACAGGTAGCAAATGCCCAAAGAGCTAAAGAAGATAGGGAATAGGTGATTTTGGCCTGCTGTCTAAAATCTGGAAGAGTGGCAAAAAGTTCGGGGATTTTTATCTGCCGCATGAAGCGAATCAGGACTGCAATATCTACGTTCTCAGGGGGATTTTTTTGGGAGTTGCTGTTATTTGCAAAATTTTCGACAATGATCTTGTTCATTACGTGGACAATCCTTTGCCAGAGGGCTGAAAAATTCTGGCAAAGGATATTTTGACGTGCTGTTAAGAAATTTGTCTATGAATTAGTAATAATTATTTTTTTAATCCCCATTTCTCCTTCTGGTATGCATTCACCCGTAATCGCTGGTTTCGAATTATGCATGTTAGAAAATTTTGGACAATATCCCATCTAATTGATAGCCTCTCTTGCAAAATCTCGGAGCACTACGCGAAATTTTGTCAAACAGGTCTGATCTTGCTACGTCGATCATTTAGAATTTTTCTACCCCCTTTTAAAAAACAATGGTTTTGGTTAATTAATTTGGAAAAAATTGATTTTCATGAAATTGAAAAAGCCAAAACTCTGCTAAATTCCAATGATTTGAAAGGATCATTGCCTTTAGTTTTTGAAGAGGATAGATACAGATCTGCATTGATCTATGCAATTGTGAAATACCATCTTGGATTATTACTCGATCAACCGCCTCAAAAATTGACGCTTCAACGAAACGAATTCGGAAAACCCTATTTACAAGGCTATCCTTTGCATTTTAATATCTCTCATACAAAAAGCTATGCATTTCTAGGCATTCACTTATCTAAACAAATAGGAGTGGACATTGAAGAGATCAACCATGAGATTTTTGAAGGCATAGAAAGTTTTCTTTTCCCTTATGAAAAACAATGGCTTTTCGATTGTTTTAAAAATCCTAATGAAGGAGCTTTAGCTTTATGGTGTGCAAAAGAGGCTTTGCTTAAAGCGATCGGCATTGGCTTTTCTGCAAACCCAATCCCTCGATTTATCTGCATCGAAAAAATAAGCGAAGAAATCCATCGGTTAAAAGGAACTGCGCATTACTTTCTCAAAGATACAGAGGTGTATGTATATAACGAAGTGTTAACCAGACATAAAATCGCGGTTGCTATTCTTTGACAATATTTCTTCTGACTGAGATACTCTTCCGTAAAAAAAGGTTTTTCTATGTGCGCAATCAGAGCTTCTTTTAATCCCAATCTAGCTAAGGCATGCGTGCAATTAAGTGAAGCCGCAACATCTCCTACAGAACCCCTCAAAACCCCTTTGCTTGCACAAAGAACGCTTAACGCATCGTCAATCCCTTATTTATCACCACCGATCAAACCAGAGAGATTCAAAGTGCTAACCCAAAATGATTATGCTATATTTTTTAACGGTGACCAAGTTCTCAAACACGAAGAAAAAAATTCATTTATCATTCCCTGCACCGATGTGTACAAAAATCCAGATCAAGTAGTTCACGAAAAAGATTATTTTTATATCGGTGAATATGAGAATAAAAAAATATTTGGAGCTTCTTATAATTCATTAGAAGAAACAGATAAGTTTGTTCTAACTCCAGCCAGAGATGCTCTCGCGATGACAGACGCAAAAACCTCTCATCTCGTCTGCCGTGCCAAGCATTTACTCAATTGGCATCGCTCTTCTCTTTACAGCGGCTGTTGCGGTGTGCCAACCACATTAAGCCCGACCGAAATCGCCAAAATCTGTGAAAATTGTAAAAAAACGATCTATCCTACCACTTCATCTTTTGTGATCGTACTCATTGAAAAAAATGGGAAACTGTTATTAGCCCGCTCTCCTCATTTTGCCAAGGGAATGTATAGTACTCTTGCAGGGTTCGTCGATGCAGGAGAATCATACGAAGATGCGGTACACCGAGAAGTCAAGGAAGAGGTTGGGATTAAAGTTAAAGATCTTACTTACTTCGGTAGTCAATCCTGGCCTTTCCCTTCTTCAATTGCAGTTGCATTCAAGGCAAAACATGCCGAGGGAGATATTCAAATGGATCCAACAGAAATTGAAGATGCACAATGGTTTGATCCCAAAGAATTACCTCCCTTGCCTCACCCATGCAGTATCTCTAGACACATCATCGATGATCACACGAAACATCTTTAATAAATTTCCTGACAGCGCCATAAAATTCCTCTTCAGCATCCATCTCAATGAAATGTCCTGCATTTTTCAAAATTACGAGTTTTGCATTCGGGATTTTATCGTTCATAAATCTTGAATACATCTCATCAAAAATCCAATCGCTATCCCCAGTAATCACAAGAGTTGGACAATCGATTGCACTAAGCTGATTTCTATAATCTACAACGCGTAAGTCTGTTAAAAACCCTTTATTAAGAGGTTCATAAGCAAAAGGCAATTCCTCGTGCGAGGACTCTATCGAAATATTTTTTTTTGAATACAATGGCATCATTAACTGAAAATAATGTTCCACTTCTTTTGTTGAAGAAAATTGCCCTTCCCATAATTTTTGACTGACTCGAATTTGTTCTAGACTGCCAATTTCTGCCAATTTTTTTTGAGCCGTAGAGATAAAGTGATAACTAGGGCCTGTTGCAACAAGAATAAGTTTTTCAAGCCTTTTTGGGTAACGAATGGCATACCCCAATGCGGGCAGACCGCCATACGATTTGCCTAACAAAGAAATTTTTTCGATTTTTAAATTCTTCATTATGGCTTCTATATCTTCGATATAATTTTCTAAGGAATAATCGGCGAAGCTTCCTTTATCGCTGTCTCCGCAGCCTCGCGGGTCATGAAAAACCAAATCCATATCGTCTTGCAAGCATCGATAAGAAGTAAAATGGGTTCGGTTAGCTCCTGGACCTCCCGGCAAAATAAATAAAGGTCTACTAGAACATTTTTCACCAAAACACATTTGGACAAAAAGACGCGTGGCGGGTGCATGCTCCCGTGCGGGCACGACAATCATTTTGTCTCCTTAAAAGCATACCATCTTCGTAGGTACTGAGTGAGTACATCTAAGTGAGAACGGTGCCCTTTGAATCCAAACACCCCATCTGGTCGTAATAAAAATAGATCTCCCTCGATGGCTCGACACTTCGTTTTCAACACATCACCTGGATCAATGACTGTTTCACATTGAGAAGTATCTTTATTCTGAGAAATCAGTATCTCATTTTTTTTCATATAATTGTTCTTTTCATTTCTATCAATTTTTGTTATGCGTCAAAAAAAAGGACTTTTTATGAAATTATCTCATTATAAATCTAAAAGAAACTTAAAAGTATCAAATGAGCCTAAAGCTTTAACTAAAAAAACTAAAACTTCCACACTTGTTTTTGTGATTCAGGAGCATCACGCCTCCCACCTCCATTACGATCTTCGACTAGAGGCTGAAGGAGTTTTAAAAAGCTGGGCGATTCCTAAAGAACCATCTATCGATCCATCCATCAAACGTCTTGCGATTCAAGTAGAAGATCATCCTTATTCCTACAAAGATTTTGAAGGAACTATCCCTTCAGGTTACGGCGCTGGTACAGTGTCTATTTGGGACTCTGGCACTTATGATGTCGATGGGTTAAATTCTTCTCAATCTGAAAAACAAATCCTTGCCGGATTGAAAAAAGGTTCTCTTCATTTCACATTACGTGGAAAAAAACTAAACGGTATTTTTCATCTCGTCCGCTTAAAAAATAAAAAAGAGTGGCTTTTCATCAAGAAAAAAAATAGCTCTACTTCTATAAAATCCCCGCTTACCAATCTGGAAAAACTGTATTGGCCTACAGAAAAAATCTCAAAAGGCGATCTGCTCCACTATTATTCTTCCATTGCTTCTTTTATTTTGCCTCACTTGAAAGATCGTCCTCAATCGCTTCGCCGTTATCCCGAAGGAATTAAAGGACCTGTTTTCTTTCAAAAAAATTTAACTTCTCATCCTTCCTATATTACAACAACTTCAATCCAGCAGTCAGAGAAAATAGTCCATTATCTTTTAATTAATAATGAAGAAAGCCTTCTCTATGCGGTAAATCTAGGATGCATTGAACTTCATTCCTTTTTTTCTCGAACAGCCTCTCTTGAAAAACCTGATTATCTTGTTTTAGATCTAGATCCCAAAGGGGCATCTTTTTCCGATGTTGTGCTCATAGCCCAAGAAATCCATAAACTTTTGGATGCTATCGAAGTCCCTTCTTATCCAAAAACGTCCGGTGCTACAGGCATCCACATCGCAATTCCTTTAGGCGCTAAATATACTTATTCCCAATCACACCAATTTGCAGAAATCCTCGCCATGATCATCCATCGAAAACTTCCTCATATCACAACTCTTGAAAGATCTATTTCTAAACGAGAAGGCAAAGTGTACATTGATTACCATCAAAATAATTTAGGCCAAACGCTGGCAGCTCCTTATTGCGTCCGAGCAAAACCTAATGCTACCGTCTCAACTCCTCTCAAATGGGCCGAAGTAAATAAGCGGCTTACCCCGAACAAATTTACTATAAAAAATATACCTAGCCGTCTAAAAAAACTAGGCGACCTATACGCCCCCACCCTTGGCAAAGGGATAGATCTTCAATCGGCTATTCATAATCTTAATCTTTTAGTAGATCGCAAGAAAATACGAAACCAATGTTAGTTATTCTTAATAGATTCTATCAAAAAGAGAAAGGCATACAGTAAAAGAAGACTGCGGTAGGTGCGAGCCGATTTTATTCGGAACAAGTTGGATTGGATGGGATGAAGCATTGACAAAACGAAGAACTTGTCCTGCATTAATGCTAAGAACTAGAGACCCTTCAAATTCCTCAACCGACGAGTGGCAGCCAGAATTTCCATATATGTTTCCGAGAATGATTGTACCATCCAATGAAAAACCCAAAGTCCAATTGAAAGAAGATCGTGTTTCGCCATACCAAACAATTTTGTAAACTCCTGATCGATTGAATAAAATCATTCCGAACGTCGATGCAAAAGATAAATCAACCTCATGAGATTGAACGCTAATTTTTTCCAAGAGCACGGGCTCTCCGGGTAAAATGAACTGCCCCACAGCAGAAAAAACCTTCGTGCAAGAACTACCGGAAGGACAACAGGGACTTAAATTCGCTTCCAATCCGCTAAAGAAAGTCATCATCCAAAATAAAATCATTTGCTTCTTCATAATCATTTTTTTCTCCCTGACTACTCAGATTTTCCTGAAAGCTCTTAGATCTTAAACAGAGGAACTCAAAACAAATTATTATAGATCACCATGAACGCCCATGTACAAAAACACCCTATTTACTATAACAATCTAATCGGTATATTTTACTCTACACAGGGCTCTAAGAAAAAACCAGGCATTCTTCTTCTCTCTGGATCTGAGAGTGGAATACCTAGCAACAATGCGATTCTAGAATTTTTTATTGAATATTTAGCTAAAAATGAATTTGCAATACTCGCTCTCTCCTATTTTGGTATGGAAAATCTGCCCACTAACTTAGAAAACATACCGTTAGAGTATGTAAGTTAGGAGGAACACCAAAAGGGAACAAAACTGCAAATGAAGACTCTTGGACGGCTATCAAAGAATTTCTACTTTAAACAGGTTCTAAAACTTCCAAATGATCGAATATCCCT
>Ga0206895_1154_pt1 | contig 18548 bp, 16 predicted proteins | sample Alteio_BWOrgHeat_51_FD_152967 | JGI IMG/M metagenome (GOLD analysis project Ga0206895, IMG submission 152967) | Enriched cells from forest soil in Barre Woods Harvard Forest LTER site, Petersham, Massachusetts, United States -... | ecosystem: Environmental > Terrestrial > Soil > Temperate forest >...
GTATCATCGCGCTCATCGCCTTTCCCTTCGTCGAAGCTCGATCTCCCTCGCCGATGGTCTCGCTCACGCTCTTTCGCTCGCGAAACTTCACAGGCGCCAACCTGATTACATTCTTCCTCTACTCCGCATTCAGCGGAATCCTGTTCTTCCTTCCGCTCGACCTTATCCAGGTGCAGCACTACTCCGCCACAGAAGCAGGAGCAGCCCTGCTCCCGATGATTCTGCTGATCTTTGCGCTATCGCGTTGGTCCGGTGGCCTGATCGCGCGATATGGTCCGAAATTGCCGCTCGTAATCGGTCCTGTCATAGCCGGACTTGGGTTCGCGCTCTTCCTGAGAACAGGAATAGGAGGATCATACTGGACGACATTTTTCCCCGCCGTCGCCGTTCTTGGCCTTGGCATGTCGGTCACCGTTGCTCCGCTTACCACCACTGTGATGAACGCGGTATCTGTAAGCGAAGCAGGCGTCGCCTCAGGAGTGAACAACGCCGTTTCGCGAACCGCAGGCCTGATGGCGGTGGCGGTGTTCGGCCTGGTCTTATACACGAGTTTCAACCACGGACTCGATCAACGCCTGCAGGGACTGTCGCTGTCCAGCGAACAACGCCGGCAGGTGGATGCGCAACGTCCCAGGCTTGCAGCAGCTGAGAACCCCGACCAGCGCGTACGCCGTGCAATCGAGGAGTCCTTCGTGTCAGGCTATCGCGTCATCCTCGTGATCGCACTGGGGCTCGCAACTGCCAGTGCCACGAGTGCCGCTGTGTTACTGAAGAATCAGCCGCAGGATGATCGCCTTCGCCGGTCTTCTTCTAAGAGTTATGGCAAGTCGTGATATCAGCGGCTGCTCGCATCTTATCCACCGGAGTAGCTTCAGAATCAGGCAACCCGCCCGCAGCATTCGGCCAACCTATCTCAGCTTCAGGAGAGTGAAATGAAAAGGGATCCATTTGTGAAGTTCCTTCTGCTGGTTATTGCCGTCAGCCTGGCCGCAATCGCCCTGCGCCCTTACGCGGCTCCGCCTTCGGTTAAAGCGGATGTCGACAACCAATCTTCCTTGTACTTCGAGCCTGGCACAGCGATGCTGCGCGCGCCTGACGGTAGCAAGCAGGTCCTTGGAAAAGTTGCGATCGACTTACGCAATGGACGTGTCTGGGGCTTTCCGACCCTCCAGCCAGATCCCTATCCGATATCGTCAACCAGCAGCAGCGCGCCCCCGGTGTCTCATCCATTTCTGTTAGGTACGTTTGCGCTGAACGACGTAGACAAATAGGTTGAGCCTAACGCCATAGGTGCTCCAATGTTATTGGAGAGCGAGCCAATCTGGAGATGTTCTTCGTAGAACATTCCGCAGAACGCGCGTGTAACAGCGACCCGTTCCAAACCTAACTTCGGTTAAAGCTTTTTGAAATGGATCAACGGATCGCGAGCGCAAACCTCCACATCCCGCTCGATGATTTCGAATCCCGAAGTCGTCAAAGCTTTGCAGGCCCGGTCAACCCCCCAGTGATACCATCCGCATCCCTCGGCGGAGCCGCTCAAGTTAGCTTCCCGCGTCTTCGACACCGGCTCCAAATCCATCTTCGGACGGAAATACTTCCAGGTGTATCGAAAAGCTAACTTTGTCGGTAGCCATACCTTACGCTTTTGCCCATCAAAAAAGCGTTCAATAGAGTAACTGCTCGCGTGTTTGAGACATTCTTCGTACTTATCGAAATCGGCGATCATGAGGAAGCCGCGGCTGCCTTGCCGCATCTTACACGCCAAAGACTGCACGTACTCTTCGCACATTTCAGGCGTGAGATGGCAAAATACTCCGAACGAAAAGAAATAGTCGATCGAATCGTCCGGAACTTTATCGAGTTTCAGATCCTGAACGACAATGTATTCCGCACGTGGATCTTTACCGACGTATTCCCAGAAATGAGTATGCTCCGGATCGGCCACATCCACTGCGTATACCTTAAGGCAGTTTTCCTTTAGGAAGGTCTGAGTCCACGCGCCGCGCCCTGGTCCGATCTCCAGCACAACTGTATCTTGTGTGATGTAAGGCCTGATACATACCCGATAAATGGTGTATAAGATGCTGTTGTAACCGTATACGCCATAATAGGAGGATCCCATCGGATCGAGAGGCGCGCCTTCGGCGAAACCACCAGGCCAGACGTTTCTGAATTTCTGAAGAAAATCCACTCCTTCACCTCCAGGAAAGGCCTTGGAACTAACTTTACCGTAGCTTGGAGTTTTCTGCTGTTAAAGTTATACACAGAAGAAGAGTTATTACCGGAGAGCAGTAAGGGTCTAAGTCTAACTAGATGAGAATAAAGGTGCCCGGTCTCGTTCTCCTTTACTCGATGGGCGACCATTGACTGCGATTTTCCCATGGTCACTCCCCCGGTTACCATGGTTAGCTCGTTATCCGGACGAAGGAGAAGAAAGCAATATGGATTGTGTAGCCGACTATTCAATCATTACCGATACCTGGGTAATAGAAGCGGCGCAGCATGCCATCGACTTCGAGATACCTTCCAGCATCAATCCGGAATCGCGTTGCATCCTGGGCTTCATGCTCGACACGTGCCATTTGGACAGCATGAACCTCACCCTGCACCTGAACGGCGCCAACGTATGGAGCAAAGGCTTTTCCGGCGACTCCGAACGAGTGCATTACTTCCATGAAGTGATCGACCCCGGCATAGTAAAACCCGGCACAAACACACTCAGCTTTGAAACCACATCTAATGACGCACCCGCCGTAAAGCTCTCCGACGTCGTAGTGTGGTGGCAAGCCAATATGTAAAAACCTCATCTAAGGCATTGAACAGCGTACAGCCTTGGCATTGTGCGCAGCGAGCGCCATGTGACGGATAAGACGTCGACTGCGGCGATGCCTCTGTATCGCAATGCTAAACTCTCTGAAGTCACGTGAAGGGAACTCACATTCCGAAGGCAGCGACGAACTCCGAGAAGAAGTCGCTATATCGTCCGGAACTTGACGTGGTGCGGCTTCTAGCCTTTCTCTTCGTGTTTGTGCATCACATCCTTCCTCGGAATCCCTTCGTCTCGCCCACCCTGAGCCCCCGGCTAGTCTACGTCTACATCTCCATCTCCAACGCTGCGGGCTTTGGCCTCTGTCTCTTTTTTACGTTGAGCGCCTTTCTCATCTCTGATCTGCTATTGCGCGAGCGTGGTCTTACTGGCACTGTCCGCATCAGGGCTTTCTATTGGCGCCGAATCCTTCGCATCTGGCCGTTGTATGTTCTTGGCCTGGTGATCGGAATCATCTATGCGGTGGTGACGAGACAGCACGAGGCTGCGCGTTTGTTGGCCTATCTATTCATGATTGGGAATTGGTACTTGGGTTCTACGGGCTGGCTGGACAATCCGATGCAACCCCTTTGGAGCATTTCCGTCGAGGAGCAGTTCTATCTCTTTTGGCCTGCCGTAGCGAGGTGGTTTTCCAGACGGGCGATGTGCTTTCTCGCGCTGACCATGATCGCGGTTGCCAATGGCTGGCTGCTCTACTACGGTCACATTGGCGCGGATGTGGATCGCACCATCTGGACCAATTCATTCGTTCAGTTTCAGATGTTCGCGGCAGGCATTTTGTTGGCCTTGGTGTTGAAGCAGGAACTGCCGAAGATCCGCGGTCCGGTGCGGGTGCTTCTCTTCCTGATGGGCCCAACTGCCTGGTTCGCGGCCGTCTATGTCTTCAAAGCCAAACAGCCGGGAGGTCCGGTCTTAGGCTCGGATTTGGTTGCCGGTTATGCATTGGGGGCGCTGGGCAGCGCGTCGATCCTATTATCTCTGCTGGGCCTCAGCAGAGACTTGATTCCGCGCTGGGCGGCCTATCTGGGACGAATTTCCTATGGCCTGTATGTCTTCCATGAACTCGCTTTCCTGATTGCGCGCCATGTGCCGTTCCCAGGCGGCTATGCCTACAAGGAGCAGAGAGCTCTCCAGTTGATCCTTACGGTTGCACTCGCGGCATTATCATACCGCTATTTCGAGACACCATTCCTGCGCTTGAAAGCCCGCTCAGAGGTCATCTCCACGCAGCCAGTGTAGAGAGACGACGATATACCTTGGATAAGTCAGGCTTCGGGCTACGTCCTTCTGTACCCAAGAATCTCAACCCCTTGCGTTCAATTTTCCTGTAAAAGAGCATACTGACCAGAGAAGGGAACTCTCGTCTCAAATTTGTAACGGAAATCACACCCTGTAATAACAACGAAAAGGTGCACAAAAACGTCGAAAAAGACCGGTAAAATGCGCCATAACGCACCTGAATACAGCCGGCTCCTGGCCCTAAACTGCTGTATATAAGAGACTTAACAAGGCGAAAATCAAAGAAAAACACTACCCCCTCCCCCTGCATTCTCTTTTTGTTCGCCTAACGGCCATTCTCAGTTACAATCCCGGCATGCCTCGCAAACATATTTTGCCTACCTTGATGCTCCTCGCAGCCCCGGCTTTCGCCCAGCAGCCGGCCGATCTCAAGCCATCCGTCGAAGCTCAGTTGCCCTCGCTTATCGAAGCCTACAAAGACTTCCACCGCAACCCTGAGCTTTCCCACAATGAAGAAAAGACGTCGGCCAAACTCGCTGAAGACCTGCGCAAACTCGGCTACACAGTGACTGAGCACGTTGGCGTCTACACGGATGGTAGCAAGGCCTGGGGCATCGTCGCTGTCATGGAAAACGGTGCAGGCCCGCGCCTCCTGATCCGCAGCGATATGGATGCGTTACCTGTCGAAGAAAAGACCGGCCTCGACTATGCCTCGCACGTGAAGTCAGTCAATGCCGAGGGCCAGCCTGCGGGAGTCATGCACGCCTGCGGCCACGATATCCACATGACCGTCCTGCTCGGCACTGCAAAGGAACTCGCCGACCACAAGAAGAATTGGCATGGAACAGTCGTCCTGATCGGCCAGCCTTCCGAAGAGACGATCGACGGTGCGCGCGCGATGCTGGCCGACCATCTCTACGACCGATTCGGTAAACCCGACTTTGTCGTCTCCGAACACGATGACAGCGCTATCGCCGCCGGAGACGTGGGCATCAAAGGCGGACCGCTGCTCGCCAGCTCCACCAGCATTGACGTAGTCATGCGCGGCATAGGCACGCACGGTTCGCGTCCCGAAGGCGGCAAGGACCCCATCGTCCTCGCAGCCGAGTTCATACTGCTTGCCCAGACCATCGTCAGCCGTCAGGTCGATCCTCAACAGCCCGCAGTACTCACCGTTGGCACCATCCGCGGCGGCCTCAAGCGCAACATCATCTCCGAAGAGGTAACCATGGGATTGACGCTCCGCACCTACTCCGACGCAGTGCGCGAGCAGATAATCGATGCCGTAAAGAAGACCGCTGAGGGCGTTGCTATCGCTTACGGTATTCCTTCTGACCGCATGCCCACAGTCACCGTGAGTAAGAGCGAGATCACTCCCGCGACCATCAATGACCCAGCGTTTGCCGATCGTCTACGCAAAGTCGCCGTTGCCACGCTTGGCGCAGGTCACGTGACTGTCTGCGAACCTGTTATGGGCAGCGAAGACGTAGGCCTGTTCTCGCTGGACGGCAAAATCCCTGCTGTCATGTTCCGCCTTGGCGCCACCGCCCCGGCCACATTGGAGGAGAGCCACAAAACGGGCAAGCAGCTTCCCGGCCCACATTCGCCCCTCTTCGCGCCGGTCTACGAACCAACCATCCGCACCGGAGTCACCGCATTGACCGCCATGGCTATCGATGTTCTAAGATAAGCGCTTTCAGGACGGGCATTCTCCCGAAAGATGCCCGTGTTTTTCCTGAACCAACCCAGTTGACATCGGGCTGAAGATAACCTTCAGCCCGACGTTTACGGATTTAACTCACTCAGCAAGACCTTGGCCTTCTTGGCCAAAGTTGTAGCGCCATCGACATCGCCGGTAGCGAGAGCCTCCCGCGCCTGCTTGATAAACTCGCGAATCTGCGCTGCCGTTTTCGTTTCCGAATCGTTGAGGGTGCGTGTAATTCCGTTCACGCCCTTTTCAGTCGAGTTGATCAGATCCTCGGTCTGCGAACGTGAACCGCCGGATCCACCACTGGAAAGCGTTCCTATGGCACTGACACTTGGGGTCGGACCAGCACTTGCCGTTTCCTGGGTAGGAGTCGGCGTAGTTGTGGGGGCAGGAGTCGCAGGCTTCTTCGGATGATGCACCGGCTTCTTCGGCGGTTCCGGAGGTGGGGCGGCCGGCTTGGGTGTTGTATCCGGCTTTGCGTCCCCGATTACCGGGGGAGGCAAATCTGCTGTCGTTACTGTGGCCGGCTTGGGCGGCGGAGCGTCCACAATTGGCGGAGCCAACGTCTGCGACTGAGTTGTTTGTGCCTTATGGTCACACCCTTGCACGAGCGGAAGCACCGGCAGCAGCCATAAGGCGCACTTAACCGTAATCCTCATCCCTGATTCCCTTCCGTACTTTCCAATACCGCCGGCTGAGGATGCCGTCGTCCCCGGTCCAAGGCAGAGAGAGGTATTCGCAGCTGGAACACCGAGCCAAGGCCCAGTTCCGATTGTACGTCTATACTTCCGTGATGCAACTGAAGAATGCGATAAGTCATGGCCAATCCGATGCCGCTGCCACCTTTTTTTGTAGTGAAATACAAATCAAATATCTTTTCCCTTAGTTCCTCAGAGATGCCGACACCCTCATCCTGCACCTCAATTACCGCCGATTTCCCATCATCAGTCAGCACCACCTCCAGCTTTCCGCCATCGGGCATCGCCTGTGCGCCGTTCTGGACCACGTTCAAAACCGCCTGCTTCAAAAGATCCACATCCACTTTCGCTATCAACGGATGGGACGGAAGCCGACTGGTCAGTGTCACCTGACGAGTAGACATTTCCGCCGCTGCAAGGGTAACCACATCCGCTACCACACGCCGCAAATCGTATTCCACCAGCTTCACTTCGACCGGCCGGGAGAAGTCCACCAAAGTCTGTACCACTCGATCCAGGCGGTGAATCTCAGAATCAATCACATCAAGATGTCCATGAGCTGATGGACCAGTATTACCTAATTTCGTCTTTAATAGTTCAAGATGGACAACAATTGCGTTGATCGGGTTTTTCACCTCGTGCCCAACACCCGAGGTGAGCCTGCCGATTGCCGCCATTCTGCGCGAAAGTTCCAGCTGGCTCTCAATCACCTCGACTGACTCCTGATCGTGCAGCGTTAGCAGCGCTCCCAGCCCTTCGCGAGCCCGATCATCGTGAATAAAGTCCAGCGAAACCTCAATCCGGTTTCCGAATTCGGTCACAATCTCTTCCTGCACCAGCGTTACGCCCGCATCCCAGGCCTCTCGCACCGTTCTGCCAAGCACTGTATTGCGGTCGAAGATGTCGCGTGCATGTTGGCCCAGAATCTCGTTCCGATCCACCTGCAGAAAACGGGTTACGGCACTTGACACCAGCACGGCGCGGCCATCTCCGGTAAAAAGCAGAATGCCGTCCTGAAGGTTGCCGAGCACCTGGTCGAGGTTTTCCTTGAATGCCGAGAATACCTCTTCCACATTACGCATCCGCTGGCCAATTCGCTCAATTTTGTTGGAGACACGCACGATGGTGTCGGTCTCGGCCTCTTCCGCCGGCTGTTCCTCGGCGACCGGAGTCCAATAATCGAGCTGCATGCTCAGCTCTTCCATCGGTCGCAGGGCCAGGTTTCCAAGCAGAAAAGCCACCAGAAGTGAAGTAGCCAGCGCCAATCCTGTCAGAGTCAGCGCTTCCGTGAGTTCGGGCTTATATTGCGCCTGCAGCAGGGTTGTGCGTACACCGACACGAACCGTCATGAACAGTTCGCCGTTACGCTCCAGGGGTTTTACAACGTCGTATACCAGTGGAGGCCCAAAAACCGTTTTCAGCTGCTCAACAGGATTGCCGTCTCGCAAGTGCTGGTAGTTGGGCCGCGCCGGCACAATCTGGTCGGTGCCGCCCGGTCCGGTGGTGAGCAAAATCCGATTGCGATTGTCGCTGATCGTGATGTCGTTGACTGTCAGGGAGTAGCGGTTGACCGAGTCAACCACCGCCTTCAGGCCCGCGTTATCCCGCACCGCAGCGGCAGCCAGTGCGCGCAATTGCACAGTGTCATTCGGATTGACTTTCTGATCTTTCAGGCCGGTTTCCAGCGCCTGTTGCAGCGAGTAGCGGATTTCCTCAGCCACCAGCACGTTGGTGTCGTACGACTGTTTCACCTCCGCCTGCAGCAGCTGACTTACGTACACCAGCGAAAGCACCGCTGTTACGAGGAAGACAAGGCTGGTAATTGCCATCACGAGTTTTGTCTTCAGACTCAATCCCGGCCTCCGCTCTCCCGTCCGACATCCCGCGAGCCTTCGTATTCCTTCAACTTGTTATGCAGCGTTTTCAGGCTCACACCCAGCAATTCGGCCGCTCTGGTCTTGTTCTGGCCGGTAAACTCCAGAGTACGCAGGATCAGCAGCCGTTCTCCCTCGCCGACGGTCGCGCCGACGCGCACTGAAATCGTGTTCCCGTCACCGACCCAAACCGGCTGAGCCGCAGCTCTTCCAAAGCCCGCCGGCAGATGTTCCAGTTCGATCAAATTTCCATCCGGAGCCAGAATGACGGCCCGTTCCATCAGATTGCGCAGTTCGCGACCATTTCCCGGCCAGTCATGCTGCTGCAGGCGCTCCAGCACCGCCGCCGAAATTCCGGCCACGCGCCGTCCGTGCTTCTGGTTCATCTCCCCAAGCATCAGTTCCGCCATGTCCGGAATATCTTCCCTGTGCTCCCTCAGCGCGGGCATATGAATATGAAAAACGTTTAGGCGATAGAACAGGTCGGAACGTAACTGTCCGGCCGCAACCGCCTCTTCGGGATTGCGGTTGGTCGCCGCCAGCACCCGCACATCCACGTCCATCTCGGTGCGTGCTCCCAGCCTTCGCAGTTTGCGCTCTTCCAGCACCCGTAGCAGTTTGGCCTGGGTTCCGATCGGCATCTCACCCAATTCGTCCAGCAGCAAGGTGCCTCCTTCAGCCAACTCGAAGCAGCCCGCCCGGCGTTCCACCGCGCCGGTGAACACACCCTTCTCATGGCCGAAGATTTCGCTTTCCATCAGAGTTTCAGGAATGGCCGCGCAATTTACCGCGACGAATGGCCGTCCCTTGCGCTCGCTCAGGTCATGTAGCGTTCGAGCCACCAGTTCCTTGCCCGTCCCGCTCTCGCCGGTGATCAGTACCGAGACATTCGAGGGCGCGATCCTCTCAATTAGTCCGAAGACCTCCTGCATCGATCGCGAATGCCCCACTAAAGACCCGAGCACGCCGCTCTGGCGCAACTGCCTTCGCGTCACTTCCAGTTCCAGTTCGGTATCCATCTGGCGCGTTGCGTTGGCGAGGATGGTTTTCAGCCGCGTCGCATCCACAGGCTTCGAGATAAAGTCGTAAGCCCCCAGCTTCATCGCATCCACGGCCAGCTCTACCGACCCCTGGGCCGTCAGTACCACGACCGCCATCTTGCTGCCGGAATCGGTCAGTTTCGCCAGCAACTGGAGTCCATCCATGCGCGGCATCTTTAGGTCGGTGACGACGATTGCAGGATCCCAGGCGAGCACCTTTTCGTATGCCTCAGCGCCATCTCGCGCCGTCTCCGTCCGATAGCCCCAGCCGGAGATCAGCTCAGCCAGACCCATCAGAGCGTTAACCTCGTCCTCAGCGATCAGCACTTTGGTTGGTGTTTGCATTTGTCTCTAGTATCAACTTGTTTACGCCTTGCTGCCCAGCAACCTTTAAAAAGTTCAAAATTTTACTGTGAAGAGTGCACGAACAGTCTATCTCTCTATCCCTCAACGCTGCTTTTGCAGGAGGCGGGCACCTTAAGATCACGGAAAGGATCCGGAACCGAAGGTGGCCTTACGCCCAATCGTTGTCCCCGTCGTATCCTGTCTTCATGTATGACTTCGAAATCACTGCTCCTGACGCAGCCGCCCTTCTCGCCGAAAACAAGCCTGGCGAGAATCAATCCGCCAAGGGCCAGCAGGTCCGCCTCATCGACGTTCGCGAACCCTGGGAATACGAAACCGTCCACATCGAGGGCAGCCTCCTGATGCCGATGGGTGACGTTCCGGCCCGCGCCCACCAGGAACTCGACCCCGATGACCGCCTCCTGATCCTCTGCCATCACGGGGCCCGCTCGCTCAGCGTCACCAACTGGCTCCGCCAGCAGGGCTTCGACGCAGCTCAATCGGTGGCCGGCGGCATAGATGCCTGGTCTCAGCGCGTCGATACCTTCCTCCCACGCTACTGAGATTGTGTTCGACCGGAATTGCGATCCACGGCATCCGCTATAAATTTCTTGCCATAGTGATATTGCTCTTTTATAACCAACGCAGATAGGGCGCGATCATTTCAAGTTAGCGAGGAGTATTCGTTGACAAGTGGATCCACCGTCGGGTTTGCAAATTGGCTGCGTCCAGGCGCAGTCGCAGTGATTCGTGCTCTCCCCAAAGTGCGCGGTCGTGGCAGGCTGGCCAAGGTAGTCAATGATGCGCTGCTCAAAGGCGGAGCCGATCCCTCAGCCATAGCCAGAATGTCTGCCGGACACTCTCTGGCAGTCGATTGCCGCTTATTTGCGCAGAGCATGATGCTTTTCAGCGGGACCACAGGCCTCGAAGACCTCGTCGAGGTTCTCCTCTCATTCCTTGAGCCTGGTGGAGTCGCCCTCGACTTAGGCGCGAACGTAGGAACGATGACGGTTCCCCTGGCCCTGGGGGCGAAGCGCGCCGGCGCTCGCGTGATTGCCTTCGAACCCTATCCGCGGAACGTCGAGTGGATTCGCAAGAACCTGTCACTCAATCATGTGGAAGAACTGGTCACACTGGTCGAGGCAGGTCTTTCGTCGGAACCCGGTGAAGCCACTCTGCTGCTGCGTGAGGACTTCGAGACGGGGGCCGAGATTGGCAACGCCTCGGTAGCAGAACCCGGCATCGACGAGCGATTCCAGCAAGTGAAGATTCGCCTTGAGACTCTGGACGAACTCTGGCCGACGTTCGGCAGCCCTCGTCTCGATGTGATCAAAATCGATATTGAGGGTCACGAGGACCGGTTCCTTAAAGGAGCACAGAAAACCCTGCTGGCAAACCGTCCCGTGTTCCTGATGGAAGTAAACCGGCACTTCTACGACCGACGTGGGGTCAGCTTCGATCAGGTGATTCCCGAATTGTTGCCGCCCGACTATCGCTACTTCACCTCAGGCCAGACGGAGATCAAAAGCCTCGCTGAGTGCCATCGAAGCGACATTCTCCTGGTGCCGGCCGAAAAAGTTAACTTGCTTCCTCCAGCGTGAACGCTTTGGGCGAAGCTCGATTCTCGATCGAAGCGGCTCAGATCCGGTGCCCTCTCTCAAGACTCGACCGCCCCCGAACGCATATACTCGGCAATTGGCTGTATCTACTTTCCGAGGAGCAAGAATGTCTTCGTCCGCAATCGGCTATGCCCAGCAAAACCGTGCTCGTTTTCTCGATGAATTAAAGGCTCTGCTTCGCATCCCATCCGTTTCGACGCTGCCTGAACATAAGGGAGACGTGCGCCACGCAGCCGAAGTCCTCAAAGCCGAACTCCAGCGCATTGGCCTGGAAAATGCCCGCCTGATCGAGACCGCAGGCCACCCGCTCGTCTACGCCGATTGGCTGCACGCATCCGGCAAACCCACTGTCCTGATGTACGGCCACTACGACGTTCAGCCCCCCGACCCGCTAGATGAATGGCTGTCGCCGCCTTTCTAGCCAACCGAGCGCAATGGCAACCTCTATGCCCGCGGCGCCGTAGACGACAAGGGACAGATGTACATGCACGTCAAGGCCCTTGAATCATTGCTCGCAACCACCAACGGATTGCCGCTCAACGTCCGCGTCATCCTCGAAGGCGAAGAAGAGGTAGGAGGGGAGGGAATCGCCAGCTATGTTGCTTCGAAGCCCGCCGACCTCCAGGCCGACTTCGCCCTGATTTCCGATACTGAAATGTTCGCGCCCGGCCTGCCCACGCTCTGCGTCGGCCTGCGTGGCATGATCTACACCGAAATCGAAGTCCGAAGCTCGCGGACCGATCTCCACTCCGGCATGTACGGCGGAGCAGCGCCAAATGCCTTCGTCGCGCTTTGCCAGATCATCGCCAGATTGAAAGACGAGTCCGGTCACATCCTCGTCCCCGGCGTCTACGACAACGTAACTCCACCCAGCTCCGAAGAACTCGATGCCTGGCAGAGTCTCCCCTTTGATGAAGAGCATTACCGCGAGAATGAAGTCGGCTCCCGCGCCCTCGCCGGTGAAGAAGGCTACTCCGTGCTCGAGCGCACCTGGGCCCGTCCCACTCTCGACGTGCACGGCATGCCCGGCGGCTTTATCGGCGCAGGCGCCAAGACTGTCATCCCCGCTAAAGCAACGGCCAAAGTCTCCATGCGCCTCGTTCCTGATATGACACCCGCAGGAACTTTCGAGCTCTACAAGAGCTACGTCCAACACATCGCCCCATCGGATGTCGAGGTAGATGTACGCCTCATCCACTTTGGCGATCCCTGCCTTATCCCGGTCGACAATCCTTATGTTCAGGCCGCCACAACAGCTCTCAAGGAAATCTGGGGCAAAGACACAGTCTTCATCCGCTCCGGAGGCTCCATTCCCATCGTTGGCGACCTCAACCGTCACCTGAATCTTCCCAGCGTCATGATGGGCTTCGGATTACCCGACGACAACCTCCACGCGCCCAACGAAAAATTTCAGATATCCAACTTCCATCAGGGAATCGAATCCATCATCCGATTCCTTGAGGTAGTCGGCGAGTCCACCGGCATTTAGGGTTAGGGATGCTCGATGTGGACCGATATGCGCACGGCTTCGTCCTCGCCGGGGGGCGATCCTCCCGGATGGGCACAGACAAGGCGCTCACCAGTTTCAACGGGGTCCCCCTGATCCAGAGCGCCCTGCAGATCCTCGCGGCTGCCGGGCTCCTCACTCGGATCGCCGGTTCCCGCAGCCCGCTCAACCACTTCGCCGAGGAAATCCACGACACATTTCATGAATCAGGCCCACTGGGGGGAGTCCACGCGGCGTTATCGGTTTCGCCTTCCGAATGGAACGTCTTTCTCCCAGTAGACATGCCGTTGATGCCGTCATCTCTCCTGAGCTGCCTGCTCCAGCGAGCCGTTCTTACCGGGGCGCCGGTTTCCCTCTGCAAACTCAACGGCCAGCTCCAGCCTTTCCCCGTAGTCCTCAATCGGAAGGTCTTGCCGATCATCGAGCGGCGTCTTCAAGCCAACCAGACAGCCTGCCATACCGCATGGAAAAGCATCCCGGCAGCGCTTCACTCCACTCTCGATTCGGTCGCTGTCGAACACCTAATTCAGTGTGGCCAATGCGCCCACCCCCTCGGCCTGCCCCCGATTTTCTGGTTCCAAAACGCCAACACTCCAGCCGAACTCGCCTGGCTGCACCAGATGAGCAGTAGCCTACGGCCAATCCTCAAGTAAGCTAGGAACGTGAGCGACGACACCAAGCCTGAACCGTCCAGATCCACCGAGTCCGAGAAATCTCGGCATTCGCTATCGGCCGAACTCGATGAACTGCAATCGGATACCGCATCCGTTCAGGATTTGGAAAATGCTGAGGCGTGGGCCAACGCACTGATCAAGCAGGCCGTCAACGAAGCCGCAACCAGAATCAAGCCATACGATATCCGCGATTCCAAACCAATCGCCCCGCCTCCTGACGAATTCGAAGAGACTTCAACCGCTGGCGGCCACCTTCCCGATCAGCCCCAATCGCAGACCACCGTCAAGTATTCGGAGAGTAGTGACGCTTCTCAGGTCAAAGACCCGATAGCTGCTCCTTACATCGATTTCGACAATGTCTCCATCGCTTTCGGCGACCGCAAGATTCTCGACGAAGTCAGCTTTCAGCTCGGTCGCGGGCAGACCCTCTGTATTCTCGGTCGCAGCGGCGTAGGCAAATCCGTTTCGCTGCGCATCCTTCTCGGATTCTTGAAAGCAGACTCCGGCAGCGTCCGCGTCGACGGCCAGGACATTGGCTCCCTCGACGAACTAGGCCTGCAGGAGATACGCAGGCGCGTCACCATGGTCTTTCAGAACGGCGCCCTTTTCGACTCGCTGACAGTAGGCGAAAACATCGCCTTTCCCTTGCGTGAAAGAGGCGGTCTCCACGAAGACCAGGTGCAGCAGCTTGTTTCCCGCATGCTTGACCTGGTCGAGCAGAGCGATACTGCTGACCGCCTCCCTGCGAGCCTTTCGATGGGGCAGAAGAGGTGTATCGCTCTCGCCCGCGCTTTGGCAGCCCAGCCCGAAACCATCCTGTACGACGAACCCACCACGATGGTCGATCCCATTATGGGACGCCATATCGGCGACCTCATTCAGCGCCTCAAACTACAGTTGGGCATCACCAGCATCGTGGTCACTCACGACATGCGTTTTGCCAGGCGATTGGCCGATATGGTCCTGTTTCTCGACTCCGGCTTGGCGCGTTTTTTTGGTACCATCGAAGACTTTTTAAACTGCTCTGACCCGCATGTGAGGCAATTTCTTGACCTGGATGCATATGTTCTTCCGGTCCCGGCTACGAAGTGACTTCAGTCCGCAAGGTCGGTTTTTTTCGTGCAATCTTCCCCAAACGGGTCTAGGCTGATTGCACATTTGATCTAAAAGAAACAGTATCCGAAACGATCTAAGGCTTTTATCTTTCCTTAACACAGAATTCGGTTAAACTGATTTCAGGTGGATGCACCCCAAAGGATTTCGAGCGGAGGACTTCCACTCCTTTTTACGTCTGACGCAGAACCATCTTCATAGCAATAGCAGTACTCGTTCAGTGGCGCATTGAAACAGAAAGAAGTCGGCAACGAGTGCTCGTCGGTAACCCTCGGTGGCCGGCTCCAGCTACTGGAAACTTAACCGCAAGTTGACTTCTGACGCAGGTGCAAGTTTCATACGCGATCTTTACAGGCGACCATTTTGCCCATTTCTTATGCAACCTAGGAACGGGAAGTTGCTTCTAAATTCGCAATTGGTCCCCATGCGTTTCCTTGCAGGTCCTACTCTGTTCGCTTCGTTAGGACGGTTTAACTCCGTTCTGTGAACCCCACAGATGCGATTTTTTTTTGAGGTCTGCGACGTAAGTTATGGCTACATCGGAATTCTGGCAAAGAGTCTCTTCTACGCCCAGTAGCTCCTCTCAGGAGTGGAACGAGGGCAGCACGGCCAATCATCAGAGAACGGCGCGTGGCAGCGCCGGCATGTGGATGATTCTGGACGCTTTGACCGTGTTGGGAGCCTGTCTCGTTGCTGCCGTGATCGAGCTCCATGTCAATCCTATAGCCGGAGTTCGCGGATTCTGGCACGGTACCTTGATTCAGGGCCAGACTATGGGCATCCAGACGGCCCTCTTGTGCGGATTTACTGCTACTCTGATCGTCATCAGCCGTAGCTTTCACCTATATACACCGACCCGCCTCACCAGCCATCTCCATGAGCAGCGCCTGAGTGTACAGGCCTGCCTCGTCTCGGGACTTCTGCTCACCGGCACCCTCTATCTCATTAAGGCAGAGGAGGTGCCGCGCAGCGTTGTTCTTCTCGCTGTCGTCTTGCTGACTGTGTCGCTTAGTCTGCGCCGCCTTGTCTATCGGGCGCTGCTCTATCAGCGCTTCGAGCGCGGCATGAACACCCGCAACGTGATCATCGTCGGCACTGGAGCAGAGGCCCACGCACTGCGCCATCATCTGCTGAGCATCCGCCAGCTTGGCTACAACTTCAAAGGATTTGTTCACGTTCCCGGTATCGATACGCAGCTGGCCGGTACCACCGGCGATGTCCTTGGCGCACTCGACAGCCTCTTCGACCACGCCCGCAAGCACTTCGTGGACGAGATTTTCTTCGCTTCGCCATGCGAACGGGGCGTCATCAAAAATGTTCTCGAGCAGGCGCGTGCCAACGGCATCGACCTCCGCGTCGTCCCCGACATGTATGACGGCCTGGCCTGGAACAGCACGATTGAATACATCGGCCAGTTCCCAACCATTCCGCTTCATCGTGGACACGTCCCGGAAGTCGGCCTGATCCTCAAACGCCTTCTCGACATTACTGTGGCCGCCCTGACATTGCTGTTGTTCTCACCGATTCTTCTGGCCATCGCTATCGCCGTCAAACTGGATTCCCCCGGACCGATCTTCTACGCCTCCGAACGCATCGGCAAAAAGGCCCGCGTCTTCCGCTGCCTTAAGTTCCGCACAATGGTTCGCGATGCCGACCGCAAGCGTGCAGAAATCATGCACATGAACGAGCGTGAGGGCATCCTCTTCAAGATCTCTGACGACCCGCGAATCACTAAGGTTGGGCGCGTCCTCCGCAAGTATTCCCTCGACGAACTGCCTCAGTTCATCAACGTGCTCCTCGGCGATATGAGTGTCGTCGGCCCGCGGCCGCCGATCGCCAGCGAAGTCCGCCAGTACAACCTGGCCCACCTGCGCCGCCTCGACGTCACCCCCGGCATCACCGGTCTGTGGCAGGTCCAGGCGCGCCAGGATCCCTCCTTTGACAGCTACATCTCGCTGGATGTCGCCTACATCGAAAACTGGAGCGTCTGGCTGGACATCAAGATCATCCTCCGCACAGTGGGCGTAGTTTTCGCCGGGACGGGTTCTTAGAGATACTGACCGCTTCCTTTAGACTAAAGAAGTGAAGATCGCACTAGCCCAGATCAACCCCACCGTCGGGGATTTCACCGGCAACCTGGCAAAGATCATCAGCGCTGCTCAGCGCGCAGCGGGTTCCGGGGCACGTCTCACCGTCTTCTCCGAGCTCGCGCTCTGCGGCTACCCGCCCGCGGATCTTCTTGACAAGCCCAGCTTCCTCGCCCGCTGCCTCACCGTTGTGGAAGAGCTTCGTCAGGCTACGGCTTCACTCCCCACGGCCGTACTTGTCGGTGTTGCCCTGCCCGCTCCGGCGGATTCAGGCAAGCGCGCCGTCAACGCCGCTATCTTCATGGACAAGGGGCAGATTCTCCTCGAACAGCACAAGATGCTGCTGCCCTTCTACGATGTTTTCGATGAACAGCGCTATTTTGCTCCTGCTACCAGCCAGCAAGTGATTGAGTTCGAAGGCGAACGTCTCGCCATCACCATCTGCGAGGATGCCTGGAACGACAAGAATTTCTGGCCGCAGCGCCTCTATCCGGTCGACCCGATCGAAGACATCATGCGTCAGAAGCCGACCATTCTCCTCAACATCTCCGCGTCGCCCTTCTGGCATGGCAAACGCGAAATCCGCCAGCGTATGCTCTCAGCCATCGCCGTCCGCCACAACATCCCCGTTTTCATCTCCAATCAGGTCGGCGGTAACGACAGCCTCATCTTTGACGGATCCTCCTTCGGCCTCGCCGCCGATGGCACCCTGCTTGCGCAGGCTGCCTCGTTTCGCGAAGACATCGTTATGGCCGACAGTGAAACCGCCACGGGTGTGGCTACAGCGCCAACTACTCATGAAGCCGATCCCGAGTCCGAAGCAGCCTATGAAGCTCTCGTTCTCGGCACCCGCGACTACGTTCTCAAAACCGGATTCAGGAAGGTGCTGCTCGGCCTGAGTGGCGGCATCGATTCCGCCCTGGTCGCGGCCATCGCGGTTGACGCTCTCGGTGCGGAAAACGTCCTCGCCGTTGGTATGCCCAGCCAGTACTCGTCCACCGGCTCTGTAGAAGACAGTCGGCAACTGGCAGCCAATCTTGGCATCCGTTTCGAAATTCTTCCCATCGCCGCGCTCTTCCAGGAGTTCTCCCACACACTCGAAAACCTCTTCGCCGCCACCAAGCCCGACCTTACCGAAGAAAACCTGCAATCGCGCATTCGCGGCACGCTTCTCATGGCGCTCTCCAACAAGTTCTCATCGCTGGTGCTGACCACCGGCAATAAATCCGAGATGGCCGTAGGCTACTGCACTCTGTATGGAGACATGGTCGGCGCCCTCGCCGTAATCGGCGACTTGGTCAAGACGCGCGTCTACGCCCTCAGCCGCTGGGTCAACCGCAACGGCGAAATCATCCCCCAGGCCATCCTCACCAAGGCTCCGTCTGCCGAGCTGCGCCCCGATCAGAAGGACACAGACTCCCTGCCGCCTTACGAAATCCTGGATCCCATCCTCGAGGCCTACGTAGAGCGTTATGAAACCACCTCCCAGATCACTGCGGCGTACGGTTTTCCCGCCTCAGTCGTCGAACAGGTAGTCCGCCTTGTAGAGCGCACCGAATACAAGCGCCAACAGGCTGCGCCGGTGCTAAAACTCACCGCCAAGTCTTTCGGCTCGGGCCGCAGGTTTCCCATAGCCGCCCGGGTTCAGGTATAAACCAAGAACGTGTTGCCGCGCGCCTCCCGGAGTTCCGTAAGGGGCCGCTGCACTAAAGGAGAACTCAGCTTGATCCGTTTATCGCTTCGCCGCAGCACCGTTGCTGCACTTGCATCCGTCGCACTTTTCTCTCTTCCCAATTTACTGATGGCTCAGACCGATG
>Ga0206895_1117_pt3 | contig 18474 bp, 16 predicted proteins | sample Alteio_BWOrgHeat_51_FD_152967 | JGI IMG/M metagenome (GOLD analysis project Ga0206895, IMG submission 152967) | Enriched cells from forest soil in Barre Woods Harvard Forest LTER site, Petersham, Massachusetts, United States -... | ecosystem: Environmental > Terrestrial > Soil > Temperate forest >...
GGCGCATATTGCGTTCACCTACCTGAGCAGCGAGGAAAAGGCGATGGCGCTGGAGGAAAGGCTGAAAGGGCTGGGGGTCAGGGCGAAGGCGTATCGGAGCAATGCGGGCGTATTTTCCGAAAGCGAGGCTTTTGTCAATGATGTCGTGAAGGAATTCGGAACCGTTGATATCTGTGTCAATAATGCAGGGATTTCGAAGGACAATCTGCTACTTCGCATGTCACCGGAGCAATGGGATGATGTGATCAATATCAATCTCAAAAGTGTCTTCAACGTAACCAAACAGGTGATCCGGCCGATGATGAAAGCGAAGTCAGGGTCCATCATCAATATGAGTTCGATCATCGGGATTGGCGGGAATGCCGGTCAGAGCAGCTATGCGGCGTCGAAAGCGGGGATCATCGGTTTCACCAAGTCTATCGCTAAGGAACTGGGGAGCAGGAATATCCGATGTAATGCGATCGCGCCCGGTTTCATCGAGACAGACATGACCTATTATCTCAAGGATGGGGAGGGGGCGAAGAAATTCCTCGAGGATATCCCGCTTGGGCGGTTTGGGAAGGCGGAGGAGATCGCAGAGACCACCTTATTCCTCGCAAGCGACATGAGCGCGTATATCACGGGGCAGGTGATCAGCGTCTGCGGGGGACTGAATATATGACACCAATCGACAAACTGTTAGCGGACAACAAGGCGTGGGCGGCGGGGATCAAGGCCGACGACCCGGAATATTTTGAACGCCTGTCGCATCTGCAGACGCCGGAGTTCCTCTGGATAGGTTGTAGCGACAGCCGGGTGCCCGCCGACCGGATCACAGGTACACAGCCGGGAGAAATATTCGTTCATAGGAACATCGCCAATATGGTCGTGCATACCGATGTCAACCTGTTGAGCGTGCTGGATTTTGCGGTGAGTCATCTGAAGGTAAGACATGTGATCGTCTGCGGGCATTACGGATGCGGTGGCATCAAAGCGGCGATGACGAATCACGATTACAAGTATGTGCTGAATATGTGGCTGCGTAATATCAAGGATGTGTACCGGCTGCACAGCCGGGAGCTGGATGCGATCGCCGATCCGGAGGACCGCGCGGACCGCCTGACCGAGCTGAACGTGCGGGAGCAGGTCATGCATCTGGCCAAGACATCGATCATCCAGCGGGCATGGAAAGAGGAGCAACGGCCGCGGCTACACGGCTGGGTATATGGGCTGAAGGATGGGCTGATCAAGCCGGTCTTCGATATGGATGCCGGGTCTAAGCTGGATCCGATCTATAAATACGATGATCTCTGAGAACGAAATTGGATTTTCCCCATTTGTTCATATATTTGGTAGACTTTGCCCGTTTGAATAAATACGGCAAATCAACTCCTCCATCACAGATGTGACCTGCGACAGGGGAGCGTTAGAAATGGTGGTGTTACCAGCGCCGCCATTTTTCATTTATGGCGGATCTTGCGCTACAATCATTTACTTTTTCCTGAAATTGAAAAGGGCCGTCCGGGAAGACTCGCTCAGTATGAGGCGGCCGCTGATCGCCGCTCTTTCGATGAGCAGCTGGTCCCAATGTTCGGTCCCTTTCCAGAAGGTGGCCTTAAGAAGCGCCATTGCTTCCGGGCTCGAGTGCGCGAGGGTGCGGGCGAGCCGGTCCACGGACTCATCCATGTCGGTCAGTTGGCTGTGCAGTTCAGCATAAAGGCCTCGTTTCCTCGCCCATTCCGCGTCGCGCCACATGGTGGCATCGATAGCCAGGCTGCTAAAAGCCGAAATACCGATCTTCCGCTCGACGGCGGGGCCCACGACAAAAGGGCCGATCCCGATAGCCAGTTCGCTAAGTTTCACCTCGGCACCTTCGACGGCGATGGCATAATCGGCCGCCGCCGCAATCCCCACACCACCCCCCACACATCTGCCGTGGATGCGGGCGATCACGAATTGGGGACATTTGCGCATGGCGTTGATCAGGTGGGCAAAGCCGCTGAAGAAGAGAAAGCCCTTATCGACCGTATCGATCTCCATCAGTTCGTCGAATGAGGCGCCTGCGCAAAAAGCCTTCGTTCCGGCGGACCGCAGGATGATGACCTTTGTGTTCCGCTCGTTGCCGGCACTGTGCACTTCATGGGTGAGCGCGGTGAGCAATTGCCCGGGCAGGGAGTTGCTTTGGGGATGGTAGAATTCGATGGTGGTAATCCCTTCGTGGGTTTCCGTTCGGACGTGACCCTCTGCGATCTCTCGGAGCATATGATGCGATTAGGTTTAGTTCTTCTTTTGGACCATGGTCAGGATGGTGGCGATGGCGACACTTTCTCCTGATTCATCATAGACATCCACATACCATTTTACGATGCCGCGGGGCAGGTCGGTTGCCTCTCTCTTTTCCTGGGCGATCTTCTCTTTACAGGTCAGTCTGACCCCGATGGTCGTTCCGGCATAGACCGGCTTCAGGAACCGGCAGTCTTCCAGACCATAGTTCAGCATCACAGGACCTTTTCCGGGATCGACAAAAAGCCCGGCGGCGGCGCTGAGGATGAAGTATCCATGCGCGACGGGTTTCTCGAACAAGGTATCCTTCAGCGAGGTATGGTCGGTGTGGGCGTAGAAATGATCCCAGCTCACGTTTGCGAAATTTACAATATCCGCTTCCGTAACGGTCCGTTTATGGGTTATAACGGTGTCGCCTATCTGCAATTCTTCGAAATACTTCCGGAAAGGGTGTTGCTCACTGATGGATTGTTCCGCGTGGGGTTGATACGTCCCGGTCAGGTTGGTTATCATGGAGGGGGAGCCCTGGATGGCGACGCGCTGCATATAGTGACGGACGCCACGGATTCCACCCATTTCTTCGCCACCCCCGGCGCGGCCCGGGCCGCCATGGACCAAGAGGGGGAGCGGGCTACCGTGGCCGGTGGATTCTTTCGCGCATTCGTTGTTTAGGATGAGAATGCGCCCGTGCCAGGAGGCGGCGCCAAGCACGTATTCGCGGGCCAGGTCCGGGTCGGCGGTGACGATCGAGCTGCACAGCGAGCCTTTCCCTTTTTTGGCGAGCGCAATGGCTTCGGCGGTGTCTTTATAGGGCATCAGCGTGCTGACGGGGCCAAATGCTTCGATGGTATGCGGTTCTTCACTTTCCAGCGGGCGGTCATTCAGCAGCAGGAGCGGGGAAAGAAAGGCGCCTTTTGTCGCGTCCGCGTCGATGAGCTCCACGCTGTCCAGCGATCCGTAGATCAGCTGCGAGGTGGCCAGCAGGCGTCTTACCTGGGCGCGGACCTCTTCGCGCTGGGATTGCCCGGCAAGGGCGCCCATTCTTACCTTTTCGTTCCCCGGGTTGCCGATGGTCGTTTGAGCAAGTGATTTGGTGATCGCTTTCCAGGCATCTTCCATTCTGTCGGCAGGTACGAAGATGCGGCGGACTGCCGTACACTTCTGACCCGCTTTCACGGTCATTTCCTTCCGCAGTTCTTTTACAAAGAGGTCCCATTCAGGCATTCCGGGTTCCACATCTTCCCCCAGCACGAGACAGTTGAGGGAGTCGGCTTCCATATTGAATGGGACGCTCTCCCGCAGGACCCGGGGGTGTGATTTCAGCTGCAGACCGGTGGAGGCCGAGCCGGTGAAGGTTACGACATCCTGTGCGCCGACATGGTCCAGCAGGTCACCGGCGCTTCCGCAGATCAGCTGAAGCGCGCCCGGCGGGAGAATGCCGGAGCTCGCGATCTCGCGGACCACGGCTTCGGTGAGGAAGGAAGTGACGGTAGCGGGTTTGACAACGGCGGGAACCCCGGCAAGGAGGTTCACGGCGATCTTCTCCAGCATTCCCCAAACCGGGAAGTTGAATGCATTGATATGAACGGCGACACCCTCTTTTGGGACCAGGATATGTTGGCCCATGAAGGTGTTTCCTTTGCTCAGGTTGAGGCTCTCCCCGTCGAGGCAGAAGGGACTGTCCGGAAATTTCCGGCGGAGCGAGGCATAGGAGAAAAGATTGCCGATGCCCCCTTCGAGATCGATCCAGCTATCGGCCCGGGTAGCGCCGGTAAGGAAGCTGATCCGGTAGAATTCCTCGAGGTGTTCCCGAAGATGGAGCGCCAGGGCACGGAGCATCCGGCCGCGTTCAGGGAAGGTCATGCGGCGGAGGGCGGGGTTGCCGGTAGAGCGGGCGTAGTCGAGGATGGCGGCAAAATCGAGACCTTTTGTGCTGGCGTGGGTGATAAGGTCGCCCGTCACCGCGTCATACAGAGGTTGGCCGTCACCGTCGCCTTCGATCCACCGGCCGGTGATGTAATTTCCAAGCTTGGGCATAGATTACAATCGTTGAGGTGCGAAGGTACTGAAATTTCGAGGAGGAGAACGGAGGTGGGTATGGGAGCTTATCGGGCGAATTTACAGTTTACAGTCAACTGTAAATTGGTTTTTTTGAATGACACGTGCCATCCTGACAGGCGGGAAAGATTGGTCGGGCTTTTGCCATTTTCCGGTGTATGGACAGCAACGATTATACATTTATCGATTACGCACCCCCCACGGATGAGGCGCTGCTCGACAGTTATTCGCGGACGATCACATCGGTGGTCGGTCAGGTAGCGGAAGCAGTCGTGCATATCCAGGTTCATAAACGGGTCGCGGACCGGCGGGGCCGGCAACCGGGACCGGCTTCCGGATCAGGATTCATTATTTCCACCGACGGCTTCGTCGTCACCAATAATCACGTCATTGAACAAGCGGAAGATATAAAGGTCGCGCTCGCGGACGGGCGCACGGTCAATGCCGAATTAAAGGGTGCGGACCCTTCGACGGACATCGCCGTGTTGAAAATAGACGAAACTGGACTGAGAGCGCTGACGTTTGCCGATTCGGAGAAGCTCCAGCCCGGCCAGATCGCCATTGCGATCGGGAATCCGCTCGGCCTGCAGCATACCGTGACTGCCGGCGTGGTCAGTGCGTTGGGGCGGTCCTTGCGGGCCAACAATGGCCGGTTGATCGATGACATCATCCAAACCGATGCGTCGTTAAATCCGGGGAATTCCGGTGGCCCGCTGGTCAATTCGCTCGGTCAGGTGATCGGTGTCAATACAGCCACCATCGCCTCGGCGCAGGGACTATGTTTCGCGGTCAGTTCAAACCTTGCTGCATTTGTGGCAGGCAGGCTTATCATGGAAGGGCGCGTGAAACGGGCATATCTCGGGATCGCGGGCCAGGTAGTGAACCTGACGGGGCGGATGGTAGCGGCGAACCGGCTGGAGCGGGAAACGGGGGTGTATGTCTATGAGGTAGTACCGGATCAGCCAGCGTTTAATAATGCGATCCGGACGGGTGACATCATTGTTTCGTTTAATGGAAAAAGTATCGGGACCGTCGATGAGCTGCATCAGCGGTTGAATGCAGAGGTGATCGGACGCACCGTGGATATGGAGGTCCTGCGCGGCGGACACAAAGTGGCCTTGCAGGTAATTCCGGGTGAAATGAAATAACAAAATGCGCGGGGCCGGGGCCGGGTGACGCCAACGCACGCGCGCCGCGCATTTACGCCCGGTCGCGAAGCTCGATCTCCTTGCAAAGGGCCTGGAAGATCTCGTCGACATCTCCTTCGCCATTGATATAAACGACTTTTCCGTACTGCTTATAGTATTCGGCGACGGCTGCGGTCTTTTTCTCGTATTCGGCATGGCGGGAGCGGATGGTATGCTCGTCGCGGTCGTCCGACCGGCCCGACGTCAGGCCCCGGTTAAGCAATCTTTTCGTAAGTTCCTCTTCCTTTACATTAAGGGCGAGGACCAGGGAGATGGAGGTGCCTTTTTGGGCCAGGAGTTTATCCAGCGCTTGCGCCTGGGCTGTCGTCCGGGGGAATCCGTCGAAAAGGAACCCATGCGCGTTTGGGTTATTGTCGAGCGCGGAGCTGATAATTTCGATGACCACCTCATCCGGAACCAGTTGCCCCTTCTCGATGATGCTTTTTGCGGCTAATCCCAGGGGTGTCTGACCGGCTATCTCGGCACGGAGAAGGTCGCCGGTACTCAGGTGCTTCAACCCGTATTTGGCGATAAGTCGTTCAGACTGCGTACCTTTTCCGCTACCGGGCGGCCCAAACAAAATGATGTTAAACATAATATGTACTACTTACCCTTGTGAGTGAACAAATATAGTATTTGGTTTAAAAATTCTTTAACATTTTTAGGGCTATTCGAGTTTTAGTTTATACAGCAAATTCAAATTCAAACAATATGGACACAAACAGTAAAACCAGCAATCCGGTCTATTCGCATACCGACTCTTCGCCGGTGAATATGACCGAAGACCAGTGGAAAAACATCCTCCCAAAGAATGTATATGACATTGCAAGGCAGAAGGGTACGGAACGGCCATACAGCAGTCCGTTGGAGGACAATCATGAGATCGGCACCTATTATTGCGCGGTATGCGGCAATCCGCTATTCAGGAGCGACACCAAATTCGAGAGCGGTTGCGGATGGCCTAGCTTTTATGAACCGATCAGCAAAAGCAGCATCATTTATCTGCCGGATCATACCTATGGCATGGAGCGGACGGAAGTCGAATGTGGACGTTGCAAGTCACACCTTGGACATGTCTTTCACGATGGTCCGCCGCCAACGGGGTTGAGATATTGTATCAACGGAGTTGTCCTTGATTTTGAGAAGGCGAAGGACGCCGAAAAACAATATAACGCCGATCATGGAAAGTAAAAAAATTGGCTGGATAGGGCTGGGGAATATGGGTGTCCCCATGGTGAGGAACCTGATGAGATCCGGATTTGACGTGACGGTGTATAACCGCACGGCGGCCAAGGCGGAAGCATTGAAGGAAGAAGGCGCTAAGCTGGCCGCAAGCCCGGCGGCCCTGTGGGAAGCGGCTGACGTGGTCATTACCATGGTGGCGGATGATATGGCGTTGAAATCGATACATGACGCCGGTTTTCGCGATGGGGCGAGGTCCGGAAAAATGGTCATCGATATGAGCACCGTGTCGCCGGCTACGACCCGGGAACTGGCGGCCAAATTGGCGGCCAAAGGGGTGGATTATCTGGATGCACCGGTCGCCGGCAGTGTAAAGCCGGCGGAGTTAGGCCAGTTGGTGATCATGGTGGGGGGACAACAAGCATGTTATGAGGCCGCGCTACCGATCTTCGGAAAGCTTGGAAAGGCAAGTTTCCTGATGGGCGGGCAGGGAGCGGGAAATGCGGCTAAGCTGGCGATGAACACGTTGCTGGCATTTAATATGCAGGGGCTCGCGGAAGCGGTGATCTTTGCCCGGGAAAAAGGGATCGTACCCGAGGCGATGCTGGCGGTCATCGGCCAGAGCGCGGTAGCCAATGGGGTGACGAAAATGAAGACCGCGAACCTGGTGGGGGGTGATTACAGCGCTTCGTTTGCCCTGAAGCATCTGGCAAAGGATCTGCGGCTGGCGGTGGGTCAGGGGATGCATACACCCGGAGGGATAGCGATACACGATAGTTTTCAGCAGGCCCTGGCGGCAGGCCTGGGTGAGAAGGATATGGCGGCGATCTTTCCGTTTTTGGAGGGGAAGAAGGTTTGATGTATTTTCGCCCCCCAAATCCGCCAACTTAGCTCAGCTGGTAGAGCATTTCATTCGTAATGAAAGGGTCGTCGGTTCGATTCCGATAGTTGGCTCACAGTTATGCAATTATCCCGTCTTGCCGAGACCCTGATCGGGTCTGAAATTGTCAAACTTGGAGGTGAGATCCGTGAGAAGATCCGCCGGGGCGCAAAGATTTATAACTTCACCGTGGGGGATTTCGACCCCGCTATCTTTCCAATCCCGAAGGAACTGGAGGATGGAATTGTCGACGCTTATCGGCGACATTTTACCAATTATCCCGCAGCGGAGGGCAACCTGGATTTACGGGAGTCGATCAGCGTTTTCATAAAGGACCGGCAAAAGCTGGAGTATAGCGTGGAGGAGATCCTCGTATCGAGCGGGGGCCGGCCCCTGATCTATTCGGTATTCCGGACGGTAGTTGATCCGGGAGACAAGGTTATCTATGCTGTTCCGTCCTGGAACAACAATCATTATACGCATCTTAACGGGGGGAAGCACATTGTCATCGAGGCAGCGGCGGAAAACAATTTTATGCCGACAGCCGACGCGATCCGACCGCATATTGCGGGCGCCGCATTGCTCTGTCTTTGCTCACCTCAGAATCCAACCGGAACCACCATTTCGCAAAAGGACCTCTCGGCGATCTGCGAACTCGTGTTGGAAGAGAATGCCAGGCGCGGTCCGGAGGAGAAGAAACTTTACGTCCTCTATGACCAGATGTATTGGCAGCTCACGTATGGCAAAATCGTTCATCATGATCCCGTTTCCCTGTATCCGGCGATGCGGGAGTATACGGTCTTTATCGACGCGATCAGCAAGATGTTTGCGGCAACGGGGGTCCGGGTTGGCTGGGCAATCGGGCCTGCCCCGATCATGAAAAAAATGAATGCGATCATGAGCCATATCGGAAGTTGGGCGCCGATGGCGGAACAAAAGGCGACGGCGGCCTTTTTGTTGAAAAAGGAGGCTATAGATGCTTACCTGGAGGGATTCAAGGCAGGTTTGTCGGAGCGGCTTAACCGCATTTACGATGGCCTCCAACGACTGAAAAAGGCTGGACACCCTGTGGATGTGCTCGCGCCGGAAGCAGGGATCTATCTGACGATCAAGGTGGATCTGGCGGGTCGTAAGTCGGGTGGAGTGGCGATAAAGGACCAGCAGGAGGTAACGGCGTTCTTATTGAATGAAGCAGGATTGGCGGTGGTGCCTTTTTCCGCATTCGGAGCGCCGAAAACGTCGCCGTGGTACAGGCTCAGTGTGGGCACATGCCGGACGGAAGAAATACCCGAGATGCTGCAGAAATTAGAAGAGGCGATGAAAAAGTTGGGTTAGTTCTTATTACAGATAAAGAAGAAGGGCCGAAGTTCCTTTTCCCGGATGACCCGCTGAATATTGTCCCTTTTGTAAAGCGTTTTATGGCGGTTGATATCGAAGACCTCATGGGCAGTGCAGAATGATTCAACGGTCTCGAAGCGGAACAAGAGCTCATTCAATTGCTCCAATTCACGCTCCATTGATTTTTCATTCATGTGTTCGTCTTTCACCAGAACAAGCAAATCCCTGTTACAAGCTTTCATTTCTATTAGATTTTAATATCCAACCATACCCTTATTGATGCCACAGCCGCACTTTTTGCTGCTTCCGCCGATCTCGTGTTGCGAACTGCAGCCGGTACATGCAATGGTACTAAATAAAACCAAGAGAATCAATACCGCTTTTGTAGTTTTCATGATCTTGTTCCTAACAAAATAACTATATTAACCAAAAAATAGTATTGCCCATCGAGCCTCCGATAAAAATTAACAGTCCGGCTGCTAAAATGCTAAAAGTTCTAATAGCTCCGCTCGACTGGGGGCTGGGACACGCAACCCGATGTATTCCAATAATTAAAGGGCTACTCGATCAGCACTGCACGGTCATCATCGCCGCCGATGGCGCTCAAAAGGCGGCATTACAGAAAGAATTTCCCGACCTTTCTTTTGTCAAAACTCCCGGATTCCGGCTAAAATATGGCAAAAATCGAGCCATTACGCTGTTAAAAATAATCTTTGCGATCCCAAAAATCTTGATCGGAATCAAGCGGGAAAACCGCTGGTTGCGGCATTTCGCCCGTCAGGAGAGGCTGGACCTCGTGATTTCGGATTGCCGCTACGGGTTGTATGGCCGCGGCGTTGTTTCCGTTTTTATGACGCACCAGCTCGCGATCAGGAGTTCATTCGGGGGGATAGTGGATGTGCCGCTACGCTGGCTGAATTACCGCCATATCCGCCGTTTTTCCGCCTGTTGGGTACCGGATGTCGAGGGAGACGATAATCTAGGGGGCCTGCTTTCGCATCCATCCCGGATGCCGGAGGTGCCGGTACGGTATATTGGCTGGCTATCCAGGATGGATAAGATGGAGATACCCCTCGAAGTTGACCTGCTTATCCTTCTGTCGGGCCCTGAGCCGCAGCGGACGGTGCTGGAGGAACTGCTACTGCCCCAATTGGGGGGAATGGGTAGTGTCATATTGGTTAGAGGTGTGCCAAAAGGCGGCAGCCCCTTAATGACGCCCGGCGGGGTCGAGGTCATCGATTACCTCGGGGCGAGGGACCTGGAGCGGGTGATTGGTCAGAGCCGGTCGGTGGTGGCAAGATCAGGCTACAGTACGATCATGGACCTTGTGAAGTTGGGGAAGACGGCCATATATGTTCCGACGCCGGGGCAACCGGAGCAGGAGTATTTGGGGCGGTATATGGAGGAGCGGGGATTGGGGGTTTGTATGCGGCAGCGCGGGTTTATATTGAAAAGGGGCCTTGAGAAGGCCGCGGGTCTCAAAAATGAGCCGGCCATGGGAGAGAATACGGCGTTGGTGCGGGTGATTGGGGAGGTATTGGCAATGGCGCGCCGTCAATCGGCGGTGGCGGACTTGGGGTAGTCGAAAAACAGGAATTCGCGGGTCGCATGGAAGAATTCGCTCCATTTTGGAGAATCGCTTTTGACGGCGAAGACGGCGCAGGTCGGCATGTTGTCGAGACGGACGGAACTCAGGGAATTGACAAAGGTGGTGATGCCTGGGTTGTGGGAGAAGATGGCTACGGTTCTGTCCTCGTCATCAAGGCCGGAAATCACCTGATGGAACGCAGCAGGCTGCGCGTGGTAGAGTTCATTGAGGATAACGATATCGCTTTCCTTTACCTTGAATTCACGGGCAAACAGTTCGGCGGTATGCCGGGCCCGGCGAGCGGGACTTGAGACGAAACGGTCGATACCGATCCCCGCTTTAAGGACTTTTTTGGCCATGGCAGGTGCGTCCCTCTTGCCCCGGTCGTTCAACGGGCGTTCGATATCGGGTGTATTGATACTGTCCCAACTGCTTTTTGCGTGTCGGATGACCAAAAGTGTTCTCATATGACGTCGCCGCTAAATGTCGAAGGCCTGCGAATTGATAAAGTTAATCAACGAAACGGTATTTTTTAGCTTTAACTTCTTCAGGATATTATGCCGGTGCACTTCGACCGTCTTTAGCGAGATGTTCAATTCCGAGGCGATCTCCTTTGAGGAAAGGCCCTCCTTCAGGGCCCGCACGATTTGCATTTCGCGGTCAGAGAGGTTGTTGATATCGGGGTTGCCCTGGTCGCCGTTGAGCATCTGGTCGGAGAGGATGTTCTTGACTTCCTGGCAAACGTACACCTGGTTCTTGCTGACTTCTGCGATGGCCGTGAGCATTTCCTGGCGTGGGGAATTCTTGGTCACATAACCTTTTGCGCCGAGGCGCAGCATCTTTTTTGCATACGCGGGTTGAGAGTGCATGGAAACACCGATGATCTTGGAACCAGGCGAATACTTCCGGATCATTTTCAGGACATCGAAGCCACTCATTGGCGCCATATTGATATCCAGCAGAACTACATCGGGCCGTTTGTCCCGGGCCAGTTCGATCGCGCGTTCGCCATCGCCGCATTCTGCCACCACATCAAAATTCTCATTCTTTCCCAATAAAAAACTCCACGTCTCTCTGATCAGGGTATGATCATCGACGATCATGATAGAAACTTTCTTCATAACGCTTCCTTTTTGCTACGTTGAATCGGTACTGTACTATCAGAGCGTGTACATTGTGTCCTCACTGGGCTACGCCCAGTCATGCGGCAGATCTTTTAAGGGGGCTAGGTGTTTTTAGGTCTTAACAGGTATATAATATTAAGCATTTTCTCTGATAACCACAAATCCTAATAGCCTCTTACATTTTTGCCTTCCATATAGTTCATGAAAGCTTTATTAACCACCCGGTTTCCACCCGGTGTGGGATAGTTGCCGGTAAAGTACCAGTCGCCAGTATTCGTAGGGCAGGCTTTATGGAGCGACTCGATCGTCTGATAAATGACTTGTACGGGTGTGTCGATATCCGGTGGGGTTATAAGCTGCGCGATCTTATCGGAAAGCTCCTGGGTAGTGAACGGGCTGTAGACGCGTTGGACGACGTTCTCCGTATGAAGATGGCCGGTACGTTGCAATTCCTTGCAATGGTCGTAGTATTCCTGAAGGCATTGCTCGTGCCCACGCTCTTTCATCAATTCGACCGCCGCGCGGAAGGCGATGAAGTCACCCATTTTGCTCATGTCGATGCCATAGCAATCGGGATATCGGATCTGCGGGGCGGAGGAGACGATAATGATCTTTTTCGGTTCGAGGCGCGCCAGCATCCGGATGATGCTCTCCTGGAGGGTGGTCCCACGCACGATCGAGTCGTCTATAACCACCAGGGAGTCGATGCCCTTGCGGACAGTGCCATAGGTGATATCGTAGACGTGCTGGACCATCTCATTACGGCTGGTATCTTCCGTTATGAAGGTGCGCATTTTCACGTCTTTGATGGCGACCTTCTCCACGCGGATCTTTCGGCTCAGCATCTCCACGAGCTTCTCCTCGGAGATGTCCTTTCCCCAGGAGAGGATGCGCTGCCTCTTGACGCTTTCGAGATAGTCATCCAATCCTTTCCAAAGGCCGTAGAAGGCCACCTCAGCCGTGTTTGGAATAAAGGAAAAAATGGTATTTTTCAGGTCATGGTCGATGGCGCCAAGCACCTGGTCGCTTAGGTTATAGCCAAGGGCGATCCGCTCGCGATAGATCTTCTCGTCGCTTCCCCGGGAAAAATAGATGCGTTCGAAACTGCAGGCCCGGCGCTCCCGGGGTTCAAGAATGGTCTCGACGGAGGCATGCCCGTCGGCGCGGACAATGAGGCCTTTGCCCGGCATCAGTTCCATAACCTCGTTTTCTCCGACATTGAATACAGTACGGATAGCCGCTCGTTCGGAGGCGGCGACAACCACATCGTCATTCATATAGTAATAGGCGGGGCGGATGCCGTGAGCATCGCGGAAGACAAAGCTATCCCCGTTACCGATCAGACCACCGACGGTGAAGCCACCGTCGAACAGCGAGACGGCCTTTCTCAGTAAGCCCACGAGGTCCAGATCTCCGGGAGATGCTTCGTCGGCACGGACGAGAAAATGGTGGATCACTTCCATCATGGCGGCAAGGTCGCTTTGCTTCTGAAAGTCACCCGGGTCGACGCCGATCAGGTCGAAAAGTTCATCCGTATTGACGAGGTTGAAATTGCCCGCCAGCGCCAGGTTCCGGGCAGGTATGGTGTTCCGTTTGATAAACGGATGACAGAATTCGGTAAGGTTCTTGCCCCGGGTGCCATAACGGAGATGGCCGAGGAGGAGCTCGCCGACAAAAGAAATATGGCCTTTCATAAGGCCCGGATGTTTGGTGATATCGGGCTGGTATTGCTCAAGTTCCTTTACCTCTCCCATGATCTTCGAGAAGATATCGGCGATCGGCTGATGGTTACTGCTGCGGATACGGTGGAGGAAAGGGTAGCCCGGTTCTGTATTGAGTTTGACGGCAGCTACGCCGGCGCCATCCTGCCCGCGGTTGTGCTGCTTTTCCATGAGCAGGTATAGCTTGTTCAGGCCGTAGAGGACGGTACCGTATTGTTGAAGGTAGTACGAGAACGGTTTACGTAATCTTATGAATGCCAACCCACACTCATGTTTAATGTCGTCGCTCATAGTTTTGCCCGGTCCTGACCGCCTCCGGCCGTCAGAGGAACCGCAAAGTTACGAAAAGACGGGAAACCAACTGTCATAAAAATGACGTTAACAGGGCGCCAGTCTAGATATAGGTCGCGTTGGTATTGATGAAGTTGACCAGCGAAGCAGAGTTCTTCAGCTTCAACTTTTTAAGGATATTATGCCGATGAACTTCGACCGTCTTAAGGGAGATGGTGAGGCTGGTGGCGATCTCCTTGGAAGAAAGACCTTCTTTAATAAAATTGATAATTTGCATCTCCCTCTCTGTCAATGCGTTGATATTGGGAGAATCCTCCTTTTCGTCGAGAAGCTGTTCTGAAATGATATTCTTGATCTCGTCGCAGATGTATTTATTCCCGTGGTTGACTTCAAGGATGGCCTTGATCATTTCCTCTTTTGAGGAATTCTTGGTAACATAACCACGTGCGCCCATTTGCAGCATTTTCTTGGCATAGGCAGGTTGGGAGTGCATGGAGACCCCGATGACCTTCGATCCCGGGGAGATCTTCCTGATCCGCTGGGTAGCCTCGAGACCGGAGAAGGGGGTCATATTGATATCCATCAACACGACATGTGGGCGTTTGGTCCTGGCGAGCTCGACCGCCTCCTGGGCATCACCACATTCAGCCACCACCTGGAACCGGGCATCGCTGTTCAGGATGTAACTCCAGGTCTCCCTGATCAATTTGTGGTCGTCAGCAATCAAGATATTGATCTTGCTCATATAGGATTGTTTTAAGGAACGCCCGGGGCAAGGGCCACCCAGTGCGACGCCGCTCCATAAGGTACAACATTTTTCCGGGTCCGTCCAAGTTAAGTCACAAAACGGACTAAACCGGCGGGAGGTTGCGGTTATTTCGAGGGCGATAAGTGTTAATACCTAAAAAGTGGTTATGCGCGACCGCGCCGGGTTTGGGCGAGCGCAATTTATCCCGCGGTTATGGTGAGACGATCAATTCCCCGCAGTTGCCGGCCGGCCTTCCCATTTGGTGAGGCTGCTACAGTTCCGGTATTCGTCGGCGATCATCACATAAATCGTCGGGATCTTTTGAAGGAACCATTTTTCGAGCGCGGCACTCTTTTTCTCATCGAGCGCGCGTTGAGCCACAGCGTTATAGTCGTCGCGAAGATTCTCTCTATGGGGTTCGCTCCTGGAAACCATATAGACGACGCGGACGCCTTGCTTGCCCTTTTCGTCTTTAAAGACCGTAGGCTTGGAATATTCGCCCGGTTTGAGGTTTGAATTTTTGAGCAGCAACACCATATCCTTATCGAGGTCGGAGATTGTCAGGAAAGTCGAACCCGTCTGGTTCATGATCTGGCCGGCCGTGGCTTTTGCAATATCGTCGTCACTGTATTTGGCGACGGCAACGCCAAACGGGACGGTCCCGGCGATCAGCTGCGTCCGGACGGAGTCGAGCTGCGCCGTGGCGATTTCGACCTCGGGCTGGGTGATCTGGGGTATTTTAAGGATTTCACGGATGACGACATCGTCGCCGTTGCGGCTGATCATCTGGATGATATGATAGCCGTATTTGCTCTTGATAACACCGGAGATCTGGCCTTCCTTCAGCCGGAATGCGGTGGAAAAGAATACCGGGTCCCAGATGCGGCTGTCGTTGCGGTTCAATTCCATTTCACCGCCTTTGTCCTTGGTACCGGGATCATCGGAATAGAGTTGAGCAAGGAATTCGAATTTCTTCGTACCGGCCTCTACTTCCTGCTTGTATTCGTTGAGTTCGTCGATCGCAAGTTTTTCGATATCGTGGCTGGCCTTCGGATAAAGGACGATCTGGCTCAGCTGGATCTGCGATTCATAGAAGATACGTTTGTCAGCGGGGATCTTGTCATAATATTCCTTTACTTCCGTCGGGGTGATCCGGACGTCTTCCACGACTTTCTGGCGCATCGCCTGGGCGAGACGCTGCTCACGGATGGCCGGCATAAAGTCCTGTTTAGCCTGGTAGACGGTACGCTGTGCGATCTGCTCAAAGGCCTCTTTGCCGCCATAAAGCTGTTCGTAATAACGGATCTTCTGGTCTACCGTCGCTTCCACTTCTTCGTCGCTGACCGGCAGTGAGTCATGTTCGGCCTGGACAACGAGGGCCTTCTGGATCAGGATATTGTCGAAGATGGCGCATTCGTCAAGCCCTTTCAGGTCTGCGCCGCCGGAGTTGCGGATCGCATCCCCGAGCGCCAGGCCAATCTCTGATTTGAGAATGATCTTATCGCCGACAATGCCGGCAATTCTATCGGCAACTACTTTCTGTTGTGCAAACCCGGAGGCCGCGATAAAAAGGAGGACGGGTAAGAAGATCAATTTTTTCATATCAATCAAAATTAATCCGATAACGGACGGTTGTTCCCGGTACAGGGTCCATTTAACAAATAATTACAGGGTGCGCTTGACTTCTTCTTCTTCATACGCTTCGACGATATCGCCTACATGGACATCGTTATAGTTCCGAACGGTCAATCCGCATTCCATACCGGACGGCACTTCCTTCACGTCGTCCTTGAAACGCTTCAGGGATGCCAGCTCGGCCGTAGCGCCTTCCCCGACGGGGTAGATGACGATGCCATCGCGGATAAGTCTGATCTTCGAGTTGCGATATATCTTTCCGTCGAGCACATAACAGCCGGCAACAGTCGCCTTGTCGAATTTGAAGACGTTGCGGACTTCCACGTTGGCGACGATCTTTTCCACGGTCTTCGGTTCGAGCAGGCCTTCCATGGCGTCCTTTACATCCGCGATCGCATTATAGATGATGGAGTAGGTCTTGATCTCGACGCCTTCCGTTTCTGCCAGACGGGAGGCCTGGGAGCTCGGGCGGACGTTGAAGCCGACGATAACCGCATCGGAGGCCGTAGCCAATAGAACATCACTTTCAGTGATCGCCCCGACGGCTTTATGTACGACCCGGACAGCAACCTCTTCGGTGGAGAGTTTCTGCAGCGAGTCACTAAGCGCTTCCACGGAGCCGTCCACGTCACCTTTGATGATAAGGTTAAGTTCCTTGAAGTTGCCGAGCGCCAGACGGCGGCCGATCTCATCGAGGGTGATGTGTTTCTTCGTACGGATGCCCTGTTCGCGAAGGATCTGCCCTCTCCGGTTTGCCGTCTCTTTCGCCTCGCTCTCATCCGCATATACTTTGAATTTCTCACCGGCCTGCGGCGCTCCGTTAAGCCCAAGCAGCAGCACGGGCGAGGAAGGCGGTGCATCCTCGATGCGTTTGTTCCGTTCGTTGAACATCGCCTTGACGCGACCGAAGTATTGACCCGAGACGACAAGATCGCCATTGGCGAGCGTGCCGTTTTGGACCAGTACCGTGGCCACATAGCCGCGGCCCTTGTCGAGAGATGCTTCGATCACGCTTCCGGAGGCTTCCCGCTCGGGGTTTGCCTTAAGATCGAGCAGTTCGGCTTCGAGCAGGATCTTCTCCAGGAGGAGGTCGACATTGAGACCTTTCTTTGCGGAAATCTCCTGGGATTGGAATTTACCACCCCAGTCTTCCACGAGTATATTCATCCCCGCCAGCTGCTCTTTGATCTTCTCCGGGTTCGCGCCATCCTTGTCGATCTTGTTGATCGCAAAGATCATGGGCAGGCCGGCAGCCTGGGCATGGGAGATAGCCTCTTTTGTCTGCGGCATCACCGCGTCGTCGGCGGCTACAACGATAACCGCGACATCGGCCGCTTTTGCACCGCGGGCACGCATGGCCGTGAATGCTTCGTGGCCCGGAGTATCGAGGAAGGTGATCTTCTTACCGGTTGCCGTCGTCACCTGGTAAGCGCCGATGTGCTGAGTGATACCGCCGGCTTCACCCGCAACCACATTGGCGCTGCGGATATAGTCGAGCAGGGAGGTCTTACCATGATCCACATGGCCCATGATGGTGACGACCGGAGACCGCGCGGTCATGTCTTCAGGATCGTCGTCATCTTCTTCCTCTTCCATTTCGGCGGCATCGTCGATGCCGATAAACTCTACTGTATAGCCGAATTCCCCGGCCACAAGCTCGATGACGTCGGCTTCAAGACGCTGATTGATGGATACCATCATCCCGAGGCCCATACATTTACCGATTACTTCGGCATAGCTCACGTCCATCAGGTTAGCCAGTTCGCTTACACTGATGAATTCGGTCACCTGGAGCCGATTGTCCATCAGGTCATCGCCTCCGGACTGTTCGGCCATCTCTTCGCGCTTAGCCCGCCGGTATTTGGCCTTTAGGCTTTTGCCGCGGCCACCCGATCCGGCCAGCTTGGCCTGGGTCTGGCGTATCTTTTCCTGGATCTCCTTCTTATCGATCTCCTTTGTTTCGCGCGTTTGATGGCGCCCATCACCCCTGCGATTGCCGCCCCCGTGGGCTCCTGCGCCGGCGGGCCTGCCCCCGGTGTTCCGCTGGATCGGGATCCGGCTTTGACCAGGCGGTCTGGGATTACCAGGTCCGCCATGTTGCGGATGCCCCTGCTGACCGCCGTGTTGGGCCCCTTGTTGCCTGCCTTCTCTTCCATCGTGACCAGGCCGCTGCTGCTGACCGCCACCGTGGTCCCGCTTTTCGATCGGGATCCGCTTCCGCTTGCGCTTCTCTTCAGACGGGGCTTTTGGCCGGGTATCGCTGTTGGTGGGAAGGTCGATCTTCCCAAGGATCTTGGGGCCTTCGATCTTCTCCGCTTTTATATTTTCGATCACGGGCGGCGTATCATCCTCTTCATCCTGCCCTTCGTCGGCGGTCTGGCCGTTGACAGCCGCCAGTGTCTCTTCTTCCTGTTCCCTGACCGGCGGGAGGGTGACATCCCCCTGGTCTTCGACCACGGG
>Ga0206895_1155_pt1 | contig 18266 bp, 13 predicted proteins | sample Alteio_BWOrgHeat_51_FD_152967 | JGI IMG/M metagenome (GOLD analysis project Ga0206895, IMG submission 152967) | Enriched cells from forest soil in Barre Woods Harvard Forest LTER site, Petersham, Massachusetts, United States -... | ecosystem: Environmental > Terrestrial > Soil > Temperate forest >...
TCGGCCCGCATATAAATTATTTTCTTACAGCTGCATCGCAACAGCCGGGTAATACAGATCAGCATTTGATCAGAACAGCAGTAAAAGCAACATTCATCATTCGCGGAAAGAAAAAATAGCACAACGCGTTATGGTTATATGCGATGCGGTACATCGATAAAAGAGAGGTTTCGCCGTATGCCTTCATACTTACTACGTTTCAGCGGCGAGTCTTTAAAAATGATTTTAAATGCATCTTCACTCATAGCTTCCCATTCTTTGGTTGACAGGTTTAGGATTTCCGGTATCGGCGTAAAACTGATCTCTTCATTTGGCGAACTGAAACGGTTCCATGGGCAAACATCCTGGCAGGTATCGCAACCAAAAAGCCAGTTGTCAAATTTGCCTTTCATTTCCCCGGGTATCAATGCATCTTTTAATTCGATCGTAAAATAGCTGATGCATTTGCTTCCGTCTACTACTTTGTTATCCAGTATTGCATCGGTAGGGCAGGCATCGATACATTTACGGCAGGTGCCGCAAAAATCTTTTGCAAAAGGATCGTCATATAATAATTCTATATCAACGATCAGCGTAGCGATAAAATAAAAAGAACCATGTTGTTTATTGATCAGGTTGCCGTTCTTGCCGATCCAGCCTGCACCGGTCTTTACGGCCCATGTTCTTTCGAGCACCGGCGCCGAATCAACAAAACCGCGGCCATGTATCTCGCCAATCTGCTGATTAAGCGTTGTGAGAAATGTTTTTAGTTTTAAGCGGATCACTTCATGGTAGTCTTTGCCAAATGCATATTTGGCAATTTGAGGTGCATCAGTAGCCTGCTCTTCACCCGGAAAATAATTTTGTAAAAGTGTTATCACCGACTTCGCACCGGGCACCAGTTTGCGCGGATCGATACGAAGTTCAAAATGATTTTCCATGTACTGCATAGTGCCGTGCATGTCCTGCTTTAGCCAGGCTTCCAGCCGGCGTGCGTCCTCATCCAGTTTCTCTGCTTTGGCAATACCGCAATAAGAGAACCCCAGTTGTTGGGCCGTTTGTTTTACGATGTATGTATACTGATCCACCTGGGCCATAACAAATATTCTGCATTACTGCTAAGCTGCAAGTTCCCGTTTTTATCCTGCAAATAATATTAATTGAACACCGATTTTTATTATATTAGATAATCAGTTTAGCTCCCATGCTAAATATGTTTATTTCAAAACCAAAACTATCCGGCATGAGAGTATCTTTCATTGCCCTGGGCGTATTGTTTTTTATCAGTACGAAAACCATGGGCCAGCAAAAAGAGGGTATTAAATTCGGCAAGGTTACTGCTGCAGATTTCAAGATCACATCACCGGTAGTTGACACTAATGCGAACGCTGTCATCATTTCAGATATTGGCAGTACCGAATTTGTTGGCAATAACAGCGGCGATTTTACACTTGTTTTCAAACAATACAAAAGGATATGGCTGCGTAACCGCAATGCTTTCGATGCGGCCACGATACACGTACCCATCTATCTTGGGATCACGTATGATTCGCAGGAAAAATTTGAAGATTTTGAAGCGGCTACTTATAACCTCGAGAATGGCCAGGTAACAGAGACCAGGCTGGATAAGGCTGCAGTGTTCACTGAAAAAATAAACAAAGAACAAATTGAACGCAAATTCACTTTCCCTAACCTGAAAGAAGGCTGCATCATCGAATACAGGTATACGGTGAAGTCGCCTTTTTACCGGCACCTGCGTTCATGGTACTTTCAGGGCCAGTATCCTTGTTTATGGAGTGAATACAAAGTGATGATCCCACACATGTTCAATTATTTTGTGACACGAAGAGGATTGATCCCTTATACAATAGATAGTGTAAATAAAATATACAAAAATTATTCGATTGTAATCCCGGCGGCAGACGCTTTTTCAAGTTCTGATCATGTGATAGTTTCGGGCAATGCAAAATTTGCGATGTGGGCCATTAAAGATGTTCCTGCTTTTAAGACTGAGAGCTTTACTTCATCTGCCCTCAATTATATCAATGGGATCCAGTTCCTTTTACAATCGATCCAGTATTCTGATGATTATACAAAAATGTACATAAAAGACTGGATCAAAACAGCGGATGAGTTGATGAACGATCCTGATTTTGGTTTACAGCTCAAAGACAATAATACCTGGCTTAATGACCTCAGCCCGGCTATTTCCAAAGAACCCGATCCATTGGTAAAAGCAAAAAAAATATTTGAATATGTGCGTGACAATTTTACCTGCAATGATCACGATGCCTATTATCTTTCGCAACCTTTGAAAAAAACCTACCAGACTAAAGCAGGAAATATAATTGACATCAACCTTTTACTCACAGCTATCTTTATTAATCAGGGTTTTGATGCGCATCCGGTTCTTTTGAGCACACGGAGCAATGGTTTTGTAAACGAATCAACAGCTGTGTTGAACCAGTATAACTATGCTTTGTCAAGGATAAAAATAAACGATGACTATTACCTGCTTGATGCATCTTATAACCGCCTGGGCTTTGGAAGATTGCCTGAAGACTGTTACAATAATTCGGGCAGGGTAGTTGATAAACTTCCTGTGCTGGTCAGCCTTTCACCCGATTCATTACGTGAAGAAAAACAAACCAGCCTGTTTATTATAAATGGCGAAAAAGGAGGGCTTGAGGGTTCATTCAGTACAACGATGGGGCACTATGAATCGTATGCTGTTCGCGAAAAAATGATCAAGCTAAAAAAAGATGACCTGTTAAAAGAGATCAGAAAAGGAATGGCTGCAGAAGCAAAGATCCAGAACCTCGAAATAGACTCATTGAAATTATATGATGAGCCTCTGAATATCAAATATGATGTAACATTTGATTTTAACGGGGAAGACGTGATCTATTTCAATCCCTTACTGAACGAAGCAATGAAGCAAAACCCTTTCACTTCCGCAGACCGGGTTTATCCGGTTGAAATGCCTTATACAACGCATGAGGTATTTGTGCTGGATATGGAGATACCTAAAGGGTATGTGGTGGATGAACTGCCCAAATCAGTTCGGTACAAACTGAATGAAACCGAAGGCATGTTTGAATATATTTTTTCAAAATCGCCTGAGAAAGTGCAGATGCGCTGCAAGATAGATATTAACAAGGCAAACTTTGATAAAGAGGATTATGGGCCGTTGCGCGAGTTCTATTCTTTTATCATCAAGAAACAAAGTGAGCAGATCGTATTCAAGAAAATAAAACAATGATGAAGCCTTTTTTGATTTTCATTTTTTTGTCAGCGGCATTCGCCGTTACTGCACAGAACTATAATGTTAGTGCGATACCGGATTCGCTGAAAGAAAACGCCAATGCGGTTAAACGGATGGAAGAATTTCATGTGATCATAAAATCACTCGATAAAGTAATTGTAAAACACCGTTATGCCATTACCATATTAAATGAAAAAGGCGATGAATACGCTGAATACAGCAATAACTACAGCAGCCTGGAAGGCCTGAGCGATATTTCAGGTAATTTATATGATGCATCAGGAAAGAAGATACAGTCAGTTAAAAAGAAAGATATTTCTGATGTATCGATTGCCGATGGCGAAAGTTTAATGCTTGACGACAGGATCAAACGGCATAATTTCTATAACCGCCAATATCCCTACACCGTAGAATACGAAGATGAACAACAGGCAAAAGGGACATATTTTTTGCAATCATGGCATCCCGTTGAAGGCGATGAATTCTCTGTTGAACAGAGCCGTTATATCATCGAAGTGCCTGCGGGATATAAGCTTCGCTATAAACAATTGAATACTTCCCAGCAACCCGTTATCTCACAGAATTCGTATGCATGGGAACTGAAGAATTTCAAAGCCATTCAGTATGAACGTTACCGCCCATCGTTCAATTCTATTGCGCCATCTGTTTATGTGGGTGCTGATGATTTTTCTTTCGGCGGATACACGGGTAATATGAGTACATGGCTCGACTTCGGAAAATTCAATGTTACACTTAATAAAGGAAGGGATGTATTGCCCGATAACATAAAACAGGAAGTACACAAACTGGTTGACGGTATTCCGGGAAAAGAAGAAAAAGTAAAGATCTTATACGAATACCTGCAAAAGAATACACGATACATAGGGATACAACTGGGCATTGGCGGATGGCAGCCTTTTGATGCAAAATATGTGGCAACAAATAAATACGGCGATTGCAAAGCGCTGTCCAATTACATGGTAAGCCTTTTAAAAGAAGCAGGCATCAAGGCCAATTATGTATTGATCAGTGCGGGCACGGGCTACCGGAAACTGCAGGAAGATTTTCCGGCATCTTATTTCAATCACATTATAACCTGTGTGCCTAACGGAAAAGATTCAATATGGCTTGAATGTACCAGCCAGACAAAATCTGCAGGCTTTATGGGTTCATTTACCGGCGACCGCAAGGCATTGCTCATAGATGACGACGGGGGCCATGTTGTAAGCACGCCATTTTATACAGCAGAAGATAACCTGCAATCGCGCATCATTAACGCAGTAATAGATGCAGATGGCAATCTTGCAGCCGATGTAAATACACACTGTACAGGTTCGCAACAGGAACTGCAGCATTCGTTGATGCATGAAGCAACCAAAGAAGAACGCGATAAATACCTGAACAATGCGCTGAACCTGCCTACTTACCAGGTAACCAGATCGGATTATAAAGAAACGAAAGGCAGGATCCCGGTTGTTGATGAATACCTTCACGTAGTAGCACCGAACTATGTAACGGTATCGGGTAAGCGGATGTTTATTGAACCCAATCTTTTTAATAAAACCAGGCTTAAATTATCACCCGATGAACAAAGAAAGTTCCCGATAGAATTTTCTTCTTCCTATAAAGATGTGGATACGATCCATATTGTATTGCCAACCGGTTATAATATTGAAGCATTACCCAAAGATGTTTCCGTTAATAATGATTTCGGGCAGTACAGTATCCGTTTTAAAATAACCGACAATAATATTGATGTGATAAGAACAATGATCAGCAACCGTTCATTTTTTCAGGCAGACCGTTATTCCGAGCTCGTTAAATATTTTGATACACTCTATAAAGCCGACCACAGCCGCATCGTATTTGTAAAAAAAGAGAGTTGATCATTTACACTCAGAAGCTATCTGCTCATCGATCGTTTTTTTGATATCCATGTAAATATCTTTTCGCTCGTCGTTTAGCGTTCCTTTGGTAAAAAACACACAGGCATAACCACGGCATTTATCTATCATGGGCCAGATGCCGTTAAATCCGGGGCTTGCCAGTACGGTTCCGCTGCCATTCTCATCTGCTTCCAGGATCCATTGCCCGAAACCGTAACTAAAACCTTCTGCTCCTTTGGGTGCATATTTGATCATTGGCGGCGTGGTGTGTACCATCTGCATATCGGCAATGGCCTTCTCGCTTAATATTCTTTTTCCGTTGAACATTCCTTTATTCAATATCATGATCAGAAAATTCATATAATCGCTCGCGGTTGATATGGCGCCGGTTGATGGATTTACCGCACTGAAGCTGGCAAAGCTTGTATTGCGCATCATCAGCGGGCGGGTAATATGTTCCTGCATCAGTTGCTCAAAACTTCTTTTGGTTACTATTTCCAGCACACGGCCTGCAATATCCAAACCAACATTGCTGTAACGGAACTCGAGGCCAGGGTTTGCAAGGGTTTCTTTTTTTGAAGCAAATTCATCCACCTCTTCTTCGAGCGATGCAAATTTTTTCTTGCCAAATAAACCACCTGAATGAACAGGTTCGGATTCAATTCCCGTTAAATGCGCCAGGCAATCTTTGATGGTGATATATCCCTTCATGTATTTGCTGTAAACGGGGATGTATTTACTTATCTTATCATCTAATGAAATTTTGCCGGCATCAACAAAACTCATTACAAGCGCAGCGCTGAGCCATTGGCAGGCGCCGGCAATAGGCACCTGTGTTTTTACATTGAATTCTGTGCCGATCGCTTTCTGGTAAATTACCTTGTCGCCTTTATAGATCATGGCAACCACGTAACCGCCCAGTTCTTTTTTTGCAGTCTCCAGTTTTTGGTCAACACCCGGAAAACTCATCTGCGCGTTGGCGAACTGAAAGAATAGCATACAAAACAATACAGCACTGACTTTTACGCAGGTGGAATGATTTTTTTGAGACATAATTACCGGATTTGATTGTTGGATTGTGGTTTGCGATCACTATTAAAGTTATTTGAAAATAGGTTTACAATAATACGATAAGGAGCTGAGTTTAACTTTCTGATTTCTGATTTCTGATTTCTGATTGCTGGGTTATTGCAGAACCCTGAAGTGTGCGACGCAACGAAGCCGAGTAAGGATTAAAAGCCAGGCCCACAGTAAACCAATAAACAACCAAACAAATAAACAAATAAACCAATAAAAGATATGAATACAAACAACTATACCATTAAAGCACAGGAAACCATTCAGGCCGCACAACAGGTGGCTTTTTAATAACGGCAACCCGAATATTGAAACCAATCACCTGTTAAAAGCTTTGCTGGCCGATAAAGACAGCCCGGTAGAATTTTTATTGAAACGGAACAATGTGAATGTTTCATTTACTGAAACAAAAGTGGATGAGAGCATTGCAAAATTACCAAAGATACAATCGGGCGAGCCGGCGCAAAATGTGAGCCGCGACCTGAACACTGTTTTCCTCAAAGCAAATAATGTGTTGAAAGAATTCAATGATGAATTTATCAGCACCGAACATTTATTGCTTGCATTGTTGCAGGTAAATGATGATACGGCCAAAACACTGAAAGCGGCCGGTCTTACTGAAAAAGGATTGATCACTGCCATCAAAGACCTGCGTAAGGGCGATACCATTCAATCGCAGACACAGGAAACACAGCTGAATATGCTGAATAAATTTGCCAAGAACCTGAATGAACTGGCAAGACAGGGAAAGTTAGACCCCGTGATCGGCCGTGATGAAGAGATCCGCAGAACATTACACATCTTAACAAGAAGAACAAAAAATAACCCGATACTCGTTGGAGAGCCGGGTGTTGGTAAAACAGCGATCGTGGAAGGCCTTGCTATGCGGATCATTAACGGCGATGTGCCGGATAACCTCAGGTCGAAAACAATTTTTGCATTGGATATGGGCCAGTTGATCGCCGGTGCAAAATACAAAGGCGAGTTTGAAGAACGTTTGAAAGGCGTTGTAAAAGAAGTGGCTACAAGCGACGGGGAAATTATCTTATTTATCGATGAGATCCATACATTGATCGGCGCCGGTGGCGGCGAAGGCGCGATGGATGCGGCCAATATTTTAAAACCCGCATTAGCCCGCGGCGAACTCCGCGCGATCGGTGCAACCACATTAAATGAATACCAGAAATATTTTGAAAAAGATAAAGCGCTTGAAAGGCGTTTTCAAAAAGTAATGATCAATGAACCCACGATGGAAGATGCGATCTCTATTTTGCGTGGGTTGAAAGACAGGTACGAAACGCATCACCATGTTCGTATCAAAGATGAAGCGATCATTGCTGCGGTTGAATTGTCTACAAGGTATATGACCGATCGTTTTTTACCCGATAAAGCCATTGATCTGATCGATGAAAGCGCGGCGAAACTTCGCCTCGAGATGAATTCGATGCCCGAAGAGCTGGATAAACTGGAAAGACAGATACGCCAGCTTGAAATTGAACGCGAAGCGATCAAACGTGAGAATGATAAAGCGAAACTGAAAGAATTAAATATTTCTATCAGCAACCTGAATGTTGAGCGCGACACATTAAAATCGAAATGGACTCAGGAAAAAGAGCTGGTTGAAAAAGTACAGAATGCAAAAGCGCAGATAGAAGACCTTAAACTGCAGGCCGAACAGGCAGAACGCAATGGCGAGTATGGAAAAGTTGCCGAGATACGATATGGCAAAGTAAAAGAACAGGAAACACTGATCAATGAAATAACGGCACAGATAGAAAGTTCTACCGATAAACGTTTGCTGAAAGAGGAAGTAGATGCGGAAGATATTGCAGCCAATGTTGCCAAAGCAACCGGTATACCTGTTGCAAAAATGCTGCAGAGCGAAAGAGAAAAATTATTGAACCTCGAAGATGAACTGCATGAAAGGGTAGTGGGCCAGGAAGAAGCGATCACTGCAGTGGCAGATGCGATACGCAGAAGCCGTGCGGGTTTGCAGGATCCTAAAAAACCGATCGGCTCGTTTATATTTCTCGGTACAACGGGTGTGGGTAAAACTGAGCTCGCCAAAGCGCTGGCGGAATATTTGTTTGATGATGAAAGCATGATGACGCGGATCGATATGAGCGAGTACCAGGAAAAACATACCGTATCACGTTTGGTGGGTGCGCCTCCGGGCTATGTGGGTTATGATGAAGGCGGACAGTTAACAGAAGCCGTTCGCCGCAAGCCTTACAGCGTTGTGTTACTGGATGAAATTGAAAAAGCACATCCTGATGTCTGGAATATTTTATTGCAGGTGCTGGATGACGGGCGTTTAACGGATAACAAAGGGCGTGTAGTGAATTTTAAAAACACCATCATCATCATGACGAGCAATATAGGCAGCCATTTGATACAGGATGCATTTGAAAAAGTGAATGAAGACAATGTAGAAGATGTTACCGAAAAAGCAAAAGTGCAAGTGATGAACCTGCTCCGGCAAACCATCCGCCCCGAATTTCTGAACCGTGTGGATGAGATCATCATGTTTAGCCCGCTGATGAAAAAACAGATCATGGGTATTGTTAAGATACAACTGGAAGGGTTAAAAAAATTAGTGGCGGATAATGGTATCACACTGCATTACAGCCCATACCTGCTTGAATTTTTGGCAGAGCAGGGATATGACCCGCAATTTGGTGCAAGGCCATTAAAAAGACTGATACAGAAACAGATTATTAATGCACTCAGTAAAAAAATACTGGCAGGAGATGTAGATAAGACAAAAACTGTTTTAGCAGATGTATTCGATGGAGTAGTGGTATTCAGAAATGAAGAAGATCATGTTGGAGTGAAGTAAGAACAAGTGAAGAGTGATAAAGGGCCAAAGTAATTTGGCCCTTTTTTTATGCGGTAAAGCGCTATTCAAATACAGAGAATCAATTCAGTTTGTCAAAATTTAATAGTGCAACGCGTTAAACAGTATAAACCGATTTTTCCTAACTTGATGCCAAATGATCATCATGAGAAAAATTACCTGCCTGTGTTTAGCTGTTATTTTAGTTGCATTTTCTGCGCACACACAAACTGTTCCTTACGGCAATAATAAATCTGTTGGTAAATATTACGATATCCGTGGTTTTAAAATGTATTGCGAAGTATATGGCGAGGGTGAACCCTTGCTCATCATCCATGGCAATGGCGGTTCGATCGCCAACTTTGTTTATAACATCCCTTATTTCTCCAAAAAATATAAAGTGATCATCGCTGACAGCCGCGCGCAAGGTAAATCCGCAGATCCCGGCGATTCGCTTACCTACGAAATGATGGCCGATGACTATGCCGGATTGTTAACAGCCATGAATGTGCCGTCAGCTTATGTTATCGGTTGGAGCGATGGCGGCATCAATGGATTATTACTTGCTTTGCGCCATCCTGAAAAAGTAAAAAAACTTGCTATTACCGGAACCAACCTGCAACCGGATACTACGGCAGTTTTTAAGGAAGTATGGGATATTGTTGAACCAGAATATAAAAAACTCAAAGCCTTATCCACCCGCACAGCTTCGCAAAAACAGGAATGGAAACTGGTGCGCCTCTTATGGGAGCAGCCACATATACCGGTTGCCTCACTCAGTAAAGTAAAGTGCCCCACATTGGTGATCGGCGGCGATCACGATGTGATAAGGGAAGAACATACTATGCTGATCTATCACAGCATCCCGCAGGCATATTTATGGATACTGCCTAATTCCGGACATAGTACGCCTGTTGTGTACAAAGATGTTTTTAATGCAACGGTAGATGAGTTTTTCAGTAAGCCATATCGAACAATTAAAAAAGAAGGAAGGTTTAACTGAGATCTTTTGTATGATCAAATTCATTGCTACAATAAAACAGTTTGCTGAGCAGGGCGAAAAAACCGGCTGGACATATATTGATATTCCGGAAGATCTGGCGCAGCAATTAAAGCCCGGTAATAAAAGATCATTTCGCGTTAAAGGTAAACTTGATAATTATGCAATCGCCGGTATTGCTTTATTGCCAATGGGCGCGGGCAGTTTTATCATGCCGCTGAATGCAGCCATGCGAAAAGGAATACATAAGAAAAAAGGCGGCATGCTGCAGGTTCAGTTAACAGTTGATACAAAACCATTGGAAGCGCCGGGTTTTATGGAATGCCTTGCCGATGAACCTAAAGCAAAAACTTTTTTTGAACAGCTAAAACCATCACACCGAAATTATTTTATTAAATGGATCGGTGGTGTAAAAACCGAAACAGCAGTTGCCAAAAGGATCGCGCAGGTTGTTACTGCTTTATCTCAACAACAGGATTTTGTTGCGATGATCCGTAGCCATAAAGCAGAAAAGGATAAAGATATTTTCAGGTAAGAAATAGTAGCCGCAGATCCGCAGATTATTAATCTGCGGATCTGCGGCTAAAAAAATTATAACTCTGAAAATTCGGCCGGGTTCATCAACATCGTATCATTCTTTGAAACGGTATGCAGGTATTCAGGTAGATCTTTCAGCTTTGTCCATTCAGGATCTGCACCAAAAACTTTCCAGTGTGCTTCACGTTCTGCACGGTTATTAAAACTTGTCATGTACATAAGATTGGGCATATGGCTTCCCGCAATCACTTCCGCATAAAATACCGCATTAAATGAGAGCCGTTTAAAGAGCGACACTTCACCGCCTTTGTTGAACATTTCTACTTTTCTACGGTAGAACTGTTCTGTCGGCCCTTCATAACTGCGCAGTTCATATATCCTGTCTGTTTTATTTCCTGTAAGCGCCGGGGCATTAAAAGAAGGCATCATCGGGAAAGCTTTTAACACAACCGTTTCAATGCGGTTGTAAGGAGAATCATTGTATGCTGCGTTCCAGTAACTGTCGCCATCTTTTGTTAATGCCTTATCATTTACCAGCAGGTCTTCAACAATACTTAATTTCTCGAGCGACCTGATCGGAATAAAAACAATTACTTTTTTGTCTTTCGCCGTATCATTTCCTACAGGATGATACACGCCTATTTTACCGATGCCGGCCCTGTGCAAAGCAGGCAGGTATGCTGCTTCAAGAAAATGATCCACACGTTTCACCTGTTCATTATTACCGAGACGATAGATCTTGATCTCGTAATAATCCCTGGTATCCGCTTTATACGTTTTCGCAAAGGCGAAAGAGCTGATCAATGCAAAAGCAATGAGTAATCCTGTTATCTTTTTCATGTTTATTTTTTTTATTCAGTATGCGTTAATCGATAAATTAAAATTGCTGCGCGTTGTACTAAGTAGGGAAATTCTTTCAGGTTGATCGTTTCTCCCGGCGCGTGCGCGCCTCGTCCTGATGCACCCAATCCATCAATACAGTCGAGGTATCCGGCAATGTATGAAATATCACCTGCGCCTCTTGAACCCGGGTCTCCTGCCTGTGTTGCGCCGATACCCATCGCCTGCGACACGCCATCTATCACCTGTAATATTTTATTGTTACCCTCAGTTGGTTCCATTGCCGGAATGCCATCCTGGAAACTGATCTCTGCTTTCGTGCCATTCAGATTTTGTGAAACGATCTTCCTCATTTTTTCACGCGCCGCTTCTTTCTGTACTTCCGTTAAAAAACGAAGGTCGCCGGTTACCATTACTTCAGGTGAAATGATATTTGTTTTCCCGATCGCTTCACCGGATGCTTTTTTATCATCGTACTGCATATCAGAGCCACCCACGATCAAACCCGGGTTGAAAGTTAAATATTTTTCAGCGCTTAATTCTTCGCGGAAACTATTTAAGATACGTGCAGCTTCATAAATGGCGCCATTGCCCGAACCTGCGCTGAATATGCCGGATGAATGCCCGGTTTTAGCCGTTACATGTAACTTCCAGCTGCTGGCGCCGCGGCGTGCGGTGGCAACGGTATTCAATCCCTGTGCACCTTCAAAGGCGAGTGCCACATCGCAATTTTGTGCGCGGTCAATAAAATCTTGCCGGCTAACACTGCTGGGTACGCCTGCTTTTTCTTCATCGCCGGTAAAGTAAACGGTTACAGAAGCATCGTTCAATAAACCCATCGACTGAAGCGATTGCAAAGCGAGTATAGCGATCACATCCCCGCCTTTCATATCATTTGCACCCTGGCCCGTTGCGGTAGAATCATTTAAAAGGGTGTAGGGAGAAAAAGGCATATCAGGTTCAAATACCGTATCGAGGTGGCCGATGATAAAAATTCTTTTTCCCTTTTTGCCTTTATGCGTAGCTACTAAATGCCCGGCCCTGTTGAGCGAATCGGGCAGCGTTATCCATTCAGTTGTAAAACCCGCTTTCGCAAATTCTTTGGTGAAAATATCACCCACTTTTTTTACGCCTGGCTTATTGAGTGTGCCGCTGTTGATATTGACCACATCAGCCAATAATTTTTCAGCATCAGTAATATGGAGGTTGATATAACTGATGATCTTTTTTTCAGCATCCGATAAAGGCTGTGAAAAAATTGTATTACAAATAAGCAACGCAGAAACAGCAGCGAGTATCTTTCTCATGAACATTGATTGTGTTAATGCCAAGATAAGTAAAAATGGAACGGGCGGCTTTTCTTCTTTAACAAACCATTAATAAACACTCAGCATGGTTCTTGTATCTATCAAAAAAATAAACAGGTTTTACCAAATACAGGATGCAAATGGAATAATGCTACGCTAAACCAACACAACATGAAAAACAAAAACATCATCCTCGTTGCCATAATGGCTATTGCTGTTTCCTTTGTAATGACAGCCTGTAACAAAAACACATCCGCAGAAGCGAATGCCGGCGGCACACAACAGTTCTCCATGTATCTCACCGACGGGCCGGGCCTATTCGATCATGTTTACATCGATATCCGCTCAGTAAAAGTTCTGGTGGATACCAGCGCCAACACACATATGCATGATGGTATGGATTGGGACCGCCGCGGAGCGAACGATCAGAGAAATGATTCTTCGCTTGTATGGCAGAACCTGAATATCACCGCAGGTGTGTATGATATTCTGCAATTCCGTAATGGCGCTGATACATTGTTTGCATCGGCAGGTATTACAAAAGGAGCCATTCGCCTGATCAAAATTGAGATCGGTACCAATAATTCTGTTGTGAAAGACAGTGTTACCTATCCTGTATCCATTCCTGCCGGCGCACTTAATTATGTATTGGTTAAACTCAGCGGAAACGAATGCGAACAATACCTGCCGGGCAAATCGCGCTTATGGCTCGACTTTGATATCACACGTTCAGTGATCGTAGATATCAATGGCAAGTTCTATTTACGTCCCGTATTCCATTTCTTTACAGTAAGTACAACAGGAAGTATTGCAGGAAGAGTGGGCCCGAGCAATGGTTTTGCTGTAGTAAGCATCTATAATTCGACAGATACTTCCTATGCATTACCGGACAGGGAAGGAAATTTTAAAGTAAAGGGATTGAAAGATGGTTCATATACCGTATTTGTAAATGCATCTAACGGATACATAGATCAAACGATCAATAATGTAACCGTAAAAGCACCGAATGAAACTTCTGTAGGAGTGATCACGCTCCATAAACAATAAAGAAAGTTCAAGTAGGAGAGTTAAAGGGAGGGGAGTAGCGATACTCCCTTTTTTTATGCATCTGCATGAATAATCAGCCGCATTGTTTGTACATTTCAGCATGCAAAACAACCGCTTTCTTTTATACGGGGCAAATGGTTATACGGGACAACTGATTGCTTCATTGGCTGCAGAATATGGGCTGAAACCAATACTGGCAGGGCGCAATGAAGCTGCTTTACAGGCAATGGCTTCTTCGTTGAATCTGTCGTATAAAGTAATAGACCTTTCCGATACCGACGCATTGCACGCTGCCTTAAATGAAGTGGACGTTGTGTTGCATGCAGCCGGGCCATTTGAGCATACCTGCAAAAAAATGATCCAGGCCTGTCTTAAAACACAAACCCATTATTTAGATATCAACGGCCAGATCAGTGTTTTTGAATTGGCCAAACATTGCGATTACAAGGCAAAAGAAGCAGGCATCATGGTGATGCCGGGTGTTGGGTTTGATGTGGTGCCAACCGATTGCACGGCATTATACCTAAAAAATAAATTACCCGATGCCACACATTTAAAACTTGCGTTTGCAATCATCGGTGGAAAATTATCCCATGGCACGGCATTAACCATGGCAGAAAACCTGGGCGAAGGCGGCGCAGTGAGGGAGAACGGAAAGATCATAAAAAAACCTTTGGGCCATAAAGGATTCTGGCTCGACTTCGGCATCAGGAAAATATTTGTGATGAGTATTCCCTGGGGAGATATTTCAACAGCTTATACCACAACCGGTATTCCGAATATTGAAACATACACTGCCATATCTCCCAAAACTTTTTCATTATTGAAGTGGCAGTTTTTATACAACTGGTTATTGCGTACTTCTTTTGTACGCAACCTCGCAAAGAAAAAGATCAAACAAAAACCCGCCGGGCCATCTGCTGAGATGCGCGAAAAAGCAATGGCCCTGGTATGGGGCGAAGTAACCAATGATGCCGGCGAAAAACGAACCGTTCGTTTGCAATGCCCCGAAGGTTATACACTAACAGCGGCCAGCAGCCTGCTGATCATCAAAAAAGTATTGAGCGGAAATTTTAAAACGGGCTACCAGACACCTGCCGGCGCTTATGGTGCAGATCTTATAATGGAAATACCCGGCGCAAAAAGAGAAGAGGATAAGATTTTTTAGTTTTTCACAAAAGAAAATATCATTTTCACAGAACATAATTAACGCAATGGCAACGAACCGCAAAGCCGCAATGGGATTTATTTTTATCACCCTGTTGATCGATATAACAGGATTCGGATTGATCATACCCGTAATGCCCAAACTGATCGAGCAACTGCTCGGTGTGTCAAGTATAAGCCTGGCTTCGCAATACGGTGGCTGGCTCACATTCGCGTATGCGTTCATGCAGTTTATTTTTGCACCGGTAATGGGTAACCTCAGCGATAGATACGGAAGAAGGCCGGTACTGTTATTTTCTTTATTTGGATTCGGGATCGATTATCTCTTTTTATCATTCGCGCCTTCTATTGCATGGTTATTTGTGGGAAGATTGATTGCAGGAATTACCGGTGCAAGTTTTACAACCGCATCAGCATACATTGCCGATATCAGTACACCCGAAAACCGCGCGCAAAATTTTGGAATGATCGGTGCCGCATTTGGTTTGGGTTTTATTATTGGGCCGCTGATCGGCGGACTGCTTGGCGAACTCGGCCCGCGTGTTCCGTTTATTGTTGCAGCCTGTCTTGCATTGGCCAACTGGTTATATGGCTATTTTGTTTTACCCGAATCATTGGATAAGGAACACCGCCGCCAGTTCGAGTGGCGCCGTGCAAATCCGTTGGGCTCTCTGTTGCAGTTAAAAAAATATCCGGGTGTTGCAGGATTGATCGTTTCGCTTGTATTGGTATATCTCGCGGCGCATGCCGTACAAAGCAACTGGAGTTTTTTCAATATTGAAAAATTTCAATGGACACCAAAGATGATCGGGATCTCGCTGGGTGTTGTTGGATTATTGGTAGGAGTGGTGCAGGGTGGTTTGATACGCATTGTTAATCCGAGGCTCGGCAATGAAAAAAGTGTGTATATCGGTTTGGGATTATATGCATTGGGGTTATTATTATTTGCATTTGCATCACAAAGCTGGATGATGTTTGTGTTTTTGATCCCGTATTGTTTGGGAGGGATCGCAGGGCCCGCATTGCAATCCATTATTTCCGGGCACGTGCCGCCAAATGAACAGGGAGAATTACAGGGGGCATTAACAAGTTTGATGAGCGCCACTTCCATTATCGGCCCGTTGATGATGACGAATCTCTTTGCCTATTTCACCGGCCCGAAAGCGCCTGTATATTTTCCCGGCGCCGCTTTTTTATTGGGCTCATTGTTTATGTTGCTGAGTACTATCTGGGCATATTATGCTTTGCGTGGAGAGAAAAAGCAGCCGGTTAAATGATGGCTAATAACCCGATCACACTTACCAGGTACACAATAAAAACAATTACTGAATCGATCCCCATCCGCAGGTATTGTTTTTTATTCCGCAGTATCATACCGATCAGGTAAATACCTGTCAGTAAAATTCCGATCCCTGTTAAATACATATCCGATGGTTTCAGTAAAGGAAGTATCGCATTGCCGCTGATGATCGAAGCAACCAGAAATAATACAGGCAAAAAAGCATTGCCGCCAAAAATATCACTCACCGCCATCTGGTAATCTTTGATCTTCGCAGAGGCAATGCCGGTAGATATTTCGGGCAATGCGGTTGATAATGCAAGGAATGTTGCGCCAAATAAAACGCCGCCCATATGGAACCTGTCTGCGAGTTGTTGCCCGGTTTCTTCCAATGCCCATCCTGCAATTAATGTTGCAATTGCACAGATCGAAAAAACCAGTATCGCTTTTTGAATAGAACTGAATGAAGCCGTTTTTTTATTTGCTTTCTCTTCCACAAACTCATGCGGATAAGCAGCTTTGCGCGGATGAGCGTTTGGGCCAACAGGTTGCTTGGATATAATATAAATACTGCCCAGCCATACAGCCAGTATCAGCCATTCAAAAGGTGTGGTGCGGAAAAATATCAGGTTGGGTGAGAATTGTTTTCCCAGCATCACGATCGTTAAAATAAAGATCAACGCAATGCCTTCGAGTAATAAAAGGTATGAGTTGCTTTTAAAAGTTAATGGCGCTGATTTGCCTACACCGAACACATCGATCAGTATCAGTACCACTGTTTGTATCGCAATGCCTCCGAGAATATTACTGATCGCCATATCCATTGCATTATTCGTTGCAGCAACCACTGTGATCGCAATTTCAGGCAGGTTGGTAACGATGGCAAGAAATACAAGCCCGCCAAATGCTTCGCCCAGTTTAAAATGTGTGGCGATATAATCTGTTGCATTCGTGATCCTTGTTCCCGCGATCCAGATGATAGCGGACGATGCAATAAAAAGAAAAATGAGTATAAGCGAAGAATAATTTTCCATCGTGATTGGTTTGGGCTGATTAAAGCTAAGCAAACATCGATGATGTGTTACTGTAATTTTTTTTCACCGCGGAGGCGGGAGGCGCGGAGAAATTTTCTTTTTACCCCGCCCCTAAAGGGGAGTTATAACTCCCCTTTAGGGGCGGGGGTAAAGCAGTTAAAACTATTTTATCTGAGAAGTAAACCAGCTATCCCTTATCCTCTTCATATCATCCGTTACTTCTTTACCCGAAGTTTCAAATGGCACCAGTGTAACACCGTTCTGTTGTTTTAAAACAAGTGTTGTCTTTTTTTCTTCGCCGCGGTGTTTATAAGTAACGGTAACAGCATCGCCTGGTTTTTTCTGCGACAGAAAATTATTTACATCGGCTGTACTTTTTACACCGGTATCGTCCAGCTTTAATACTTCATCATTTATATCAAGCCCCGCTTCATAAGCGGCGGTTCCCCTCACCGCAATTCAACGATGATCACTACAGGCCTCGCGAATTTTAACGGAGACAGGATGCTCGGTGTTTTCGCGCATGAATATTTTCATAACTGGAATGTAAAACGCATCAGGCCAAAAACAATCGAGCCATTCAATTTTGAGAAAAGCAATATGAGTCATGAATTGTGGTGTGCTGAAGGCTTTACACAATATTATGGCGAACTGATACTGAGCCGTGCGGGGTTACATAACAGTGCCAGCTTCCTGGCAACAGCGGGCCAACTGATCAATGCAAAACAGAATTCACCCGGTGCAAAATATTATTCGCCTGTACAGGCAAGCGACCATGCAGTGTTTGTTGATGCAGCAGTATCCATTGATAAAAATAATTATGCAAACATGTTTACATCATATTATACATATGGTGCAGCCATTGCATTAGCGCTTGACCTTGAGTTGCAGACACGTTATCATAAAACCATTGATGCCTATATGCAGGCCATGTGGAAACGTTTTGGCAAAACAGAGATCCCTTATACCGTTCCGTTAATGGAAGAAACGCTTGCAGGGATAAGCGATGCAA
>Ga0206895_1156_pt1 | contig 18244 bp, 16 predicted proteins | sample Alteio_BWOrgHeat_51_FD_152967 | JGI IMG/M metagenome (GOLD analysis project Ga0206895, IMG submission 152967) | Enriched cells from forest soil in Barre Woods Harvard Forest LTER site, Petersham, Massachusetts, United States -... | ecosystem: Environmental > Terrestrial > Soil > Temperate forest >...
CAGCTGGTCGGCAAGCCGCTCTTCCTGCGTGACGGATATCTAGGCGACTCCATCAGCTTCACCGAACACGGCGACCCAACCTGCCATCCCGCCAAAGGTTACTACACCCTCAGCGCCGTCGAAATCGAAAAAGTCCGCCTGACCAAGCACAAGGTCGAACTCATAGGCGCCCGCTATGGCCTGCACTTCCTCGGCGCCATGCCCTACGAAGACCCCGCAAACGCCGTCGACCGCGTCAAAATCACACCCAAAAAGAAAGTGCTGAAGATCACCATCGACCGCGAGCAGGTCGAGCTGGCCGGAGTCGGGGCGGTCCCTAGGACTTGTGATCTTTTGGAGTGGGTTGGATCTGGGGGACTCTTCGTGGGGAACTCTGGAGATTTCGTAGAGGGTGACGGCTACGGCCTGGCCGAGGTTCATGGAGGGCTGGTCTTCGTGGGTGTCGATGACGATGAGGGCGTGGCACCAGGAGAGGTCTTCGGAGGTTAGGCCGTGTTTTTCGGAGCCGAATAGGAGGGCTGCCCTGGCTGGACGGGGAATGTCTTCGTCGGAGGTTGTCAGAGTTTGTCTGATCTCGGGGGCGGCTTCGGGCAGGCTGAGGGTGGTTTGGACGGGTTTGCGCTTGTCGAGGGAGCCGGTGCCGAGGACGAGGGTGCAGTTGGCGACGGCTTCGGCGAGGGTTTCGTAAACTTTGGCGTCGCGGAGCAGGTCGGGGGCGCCCACGGCGGATTTAGCCTCCATCCAGTTCATGGCGAAAGGGGCAACTATGCTGAGACGGCGGAAGCCGAAGTTGGCCATGGCGCGGGCGGCTGCGCCGATGTTGAGGGGGTTGCGCGGGGAGACGAGGATTACTTCGATGCGGTCGGTTTGGGCGGGGGTAAGCAAGGGTTGATTTTAAAGCAGGTCACGGCGAATTTTGGATCGAGGTGCCGTGCTTCCTGTCTGCCGCAAACGCGCAAAAGATTGTGTGCGCCGGTTGTGGTTGGGGCAAAGTCAAAGAATGGGTTTCCCGGTTAAGATGCTCGGTTTTAGAAAACGCGGTCAAAGCTACTTACCGTCCATATACCTCGGTTGTCCTGGATGCAGTGTATCCAGATATAGCCCCCCATATCTTCATGGCTTGCGGTTGCATTGATGTACTCGAAAGCTAAACCGCCTGGCTCCGCAGCCACGTCGTCTAGGGTCCAATGGGTTGGAGGGTTCAGCATGTTGTTTTCGAGGTCGTGCTTATCGAGCAATGGGAATCTCTTCGAAGCGCCTGATTCGTCCTTGGTACGAAGAAACTCCATCAGCGCCTCAGCGCTATTTCTTGCGGACTCTGACCGTATCGGATTGAGCACCAGAACGAGGGTACTTCCGGCAAAAACGCTGGTTCGTATCCTCACCAAGGCTGGACAAGTGAGCCGCCAGGCGAGAACAGCTATACAAGCCGCCGTTGCAATGATCAGGAATATCTTTTTCATCGCGGATCCAACTATCCGAGACTTGCGGTCGCAAATAGAGTAAGCGAACTACTTGCCGACAACCTTCTGCTGCTTGGCTAGTTCTGCTTCGAAGGCTTGCTCGCGGTCAGCGACGTAGGCTTTATAGCCTGCTGGGTCGATGAATGCGTTTTTGTCGCCGGATTGCTGGCGTTTTACTTTCGCGAGCATGTCGTAATACAGGCCGTGGGCGCCGAGGAAGATGTCGCAGGGCAGGGATTTCAGTGTGCGAAAGGTGGCCTGGTAGTCGGCGGCGATCTGGGGATATGCGGTGTTGTGGATCAGCTTGTAGCCGGGGTTGACGTTGGGGCTGCCTATGATAACGGCGTTGAGGGTGCGATTGCCTTCGCGGAGCTGCAGGGTCCAGGTGGTGCAGCCTTTGGTGTGTCCGGCGGTTTTGTGGGCTGTGAGGATTGCGTCGCCTAGTTTCACTTCGTCGCGGTCGTGCAGGATGCGGTCTACTTTTACTGCCGGATAAAGGCTGTCTTTGTCGTTGCCGTACTGGAAATCTGCGCGGCCGCCGGACTCGACGACGGACACGTCGCCATCCATGACCATGTATCGGGCTCCGGTTTCACGCTTGATTTGGGCGCTGCCGGCGCAATGGTCGAAGTGGCCATGGCTGATGAGGTGGATCTTTACGTCTTTCCAGTGGAAGCCGAGTTTTTCCACGCTGGCGCGAATCAGCGGAGGCGAGGTGGTGAGGTTGCTGTTGATGAGGATATGTCCTTGCGGCGTGTTGATGAGGAAGCTGGCCAGGTCTCGGCTGCCTACGTAATAGAGATTGCCGGCGATGCGGTAGGGCGCGAGTGGTGCGGTCCAGTCGGGGTTGCGATCAGCTCGCAGTGCGGTTGGCAGTGCGAGGTCTGCGAGCAGATAGCCGCCGAGAGAGGCGAGCATGCTTCGTCGGGTGAGCTTTGGGAGGGATTGCTGGAGGGGTGGCATGGAATGCTCCGAAACTCAGTATAGGGAGCGGGGGACGGGGGGGGGCCACGAGCGTCGATTGGTTTGAGAGAATGTCCCAACAGGGTTAACTGGCGGAGAAGAGTGGATGGCGGCGGTGAAATGGACAGGCAGGATTCGCGCGCAGGCTGAGGCTTTATGCGAACTGGCGCATGCGTGCGCGCGGCGGGGCTGGGTTCCGGCGACGGCGGGGAATTTCAGTTTTCGTGATGCGGAGTCTGGGCGGATTTTCATTACGGCGAGCGGCCTGGATAAGGGCGCGATTACGCCGGATGATTTGTTGGAGATCGGCCTTACTGGCGCCGCGGGCGCTGATTGCCGTGTGCTTGCAGGGGCAGGGAAGCCTTCGGCTGAGACTGGTTTGCATGGGGTGATTTATCGTGACGCTGCGGCGACGAGGGCGATCGTGCACGTGCACAGCATCTGGAATACGTTGCTTTCGGATCGATTTGCGGCAGAGGGTGCGGTGCCGCTGGAGGGGTATGAGCTGTTGAAGGCGCTTTCTGGTGTGGATACGCATGAGCATCGGGAGCTGGTGCCTGTTCTCGAAAACTCGCAGGAGTATGTGGGGTTGGCGCTGGAGCTTGAGGCGGCGCTGGCCAGTTATTCAAATGCGCATGGGGTTTTGCTGCGACGGCATGGGCTCTATACTTGGGGGGAATCGGTGGCTGGTGCGTGGCGGCATCTTGAGGCGCTGGAGTTTTTGTTTGAGGTTGAGGCGCGGCGGTTGGGGTTTGCGTCCTGATCGTTGTGATGTGAATCGTACTAATTGATATGAGAACGACGAAGTTATAGATGCAGTGATGCGAGCGATAATGATTCCCACCCTTCATACAAAAGGCGCATGAAGGATGGGGTACCAGATTGGCGGTTGGGAGGGGTTATGGCGGTCGTAACAATTCCTGTGGATGACAAGACGATTCACGATGAGTTGGGGATTCGCGCTGAGCTTGCGGCTCTGGGTGTCGCGTATGAGCGGTGGGATTTGTCGCGGGTGAGTGCGGATGCTTCGGCTGAACAAGTGCTTGAGGCGTACTCTGCGGAGATCGATGAAATGAAGCGGTTGGGCGGGTACACGACTGCTGATGTGATCGATGTGACTGCCGATACGCCGGGGCTGGATGTGATGCTGGCGCGATTCGACAAGGAGCATACGCATTCTGAGGACGAGGTGCGCTTTATCCTTGCCGGGCGCGGGGTTTTCTTTCTGCATCAGAAATCAGATGCGGTGGACAAAGTGCTTTCGGTCGAGGTTGGGCCGGGGGATATGATTCGTGTGCCGCGAGGGACTGAGCACTGGTTTACGCTGTGCGAGGATCGGCGGATCAGGGCTATTCGATGGTTCCAGGATACGACTGGGTGGACTCCGCATTACACGGGGTCGGGTGTGGATCAGGGCTATCAACCGCTTTGTTTCGGGCCGGCTTATCTTGGGGCGCGGGTTTCGACGACGATTAGCGCGTGATGAGTACGAAGCCGAAGTTATATCTGCTGGATGTTGAGGGAACTACTTCGCCGGTTTCGCTGGTTTCGGAACAGCTTTTTCCTTACGCGCGAAAGCATTTCGAAGTGTTTCTGCGAGAGCACGGCGATGAGGCTGAGGTCAAGGCTGATCTGGCTTTGCTGGCTCTAGAAAATGGCGCGGAAACCGCTGCCGAATATCCGAAGATCGAGAGTGCCGGCCATTTGAATGAGGCTTTGGCTTATCTGCTTTGGCTGATGGATCGGGATCGCAAGTCTACCGCGCTGAAGAGTCTGCAGGGACGGATCTGGAAGTCGGGGTATCTGGCCGGCGAACTGGTGGGGACTGTCTTTGACGATGTTCCGGGGGCGCTGGAGCGGTGGAGTCGCGAGGCCAAGGTCGCGATCTATTCTTCGGGGTCGGTGGAGGCGCAGCAGTTAATCTTTCGGTATTCAAGTGCTGGGGATCTGACGCGGTTTATTTCTGCTTACTTTGATACGCGAACTGGGGCGAAGACTTCTGCGGAGAGTTATCGGACGATTGCTGCGGCAATGGGTGTGGCGACGGGGGAGATTTTATTTGTTTCGGATATGCTCCGGGAGCTTGATCCGGCGCGGGAGGCTGGGTGTATGACTCGGCTGAGCGTGCGGGATGGGAACTCTTCGATTGTGGACGAGCACGGGCATGTTGGGATTCGTTCATTCGGCGAGATTCCTTAGTAGGGTCGCGCCGCTCGATCTCAAGGCATAGGCTCGGTGAACTTGAGAACGTTTTTCGATTCATCGAGCACGCGGAAGTCACGATTACCCCAGGGCTGACGCGTGATCTTCTGTGAAATATGAGCGCCACGTTGCATAAGTTCGTCGTGCAGGTTCTCTATATCTTCGACGAAGACGTGAATGCTTACCGGTGAATCATTTTTGGAATCATCCTCAAACAGATGGATTGCGATATCGTCACGTTCAACGATGGCGTAGCTTCGGTCTGGCATCTGCATGGCGACCTTGAATCCTAGTTTCTGCGCGTAATAGTTGAGGGAAGCATGCAGATCCGATGCCGGGAGTTCGGGAGCTATTCGGGAAAGCTTCACCATGATTCTTCCTCCGTTCTCGAGGTGGTGGTGTTTTTAAGCCTCAGCTGACAGCGGGGTTGAGCGTAACACGAAGCAGCTTCTTATGAGGAGCCGCGTGGAAGTGGCATTTGCGACCGCTCTGCTGTAGCCTCGGGGAGTGATCTTCGATAATCCAGCGGCGGGTGTGTTGCATGAGTTGCAGACGACACCCTATTTTCGTTTCTCGTTGCTGGCTATTAGTTCGATCTTCTTTCTTGTTGATCCTTTTGCGGCTATCCCTTCTTTTCTGGCGATTACTGCCGGCGTCGATCCGGCGCGGCGGTTGCGGACGGCTCGCAAGGGGGCGATTACCTGCTTTATCGTGCTGACGACGTTTGCGCTGGTGGGGAAGTATATCTTCACCATGTTTGGGATTACTCTGCCTGCGTTTGAAGTGGCGGGCGGGCTGATTCTGCTGCTGATCGGGCTGGACATGCTGGAGGCTAAGCGGTCGCCTACGCAGGAAGTCAGCGGGGATACGGAAGAGGCGGCGTCGAAGGAAGGGTCGGGAGAAGAGGCAGGGATTGTGCCGCTGGGGATCCCGATGCTGGCCGGGCCGGGTGCGATTTCGAGCGTGATGGTGCTGGCCGGGCAGGTTTCGACTGTCTGGCAGATGGTGGCGATTGTCGGCTGCATCGCGTTTACGGCGCTGGTGAGCTATTGGGTGCTTGCGGGAGCCAGCCGGGTGCGCAAGGTGCTGGGTGAAACCGGTATTCGCATCCTGGTGCGCATTATGGGCTTGCTGCTGGTGGCGCTGGCGATGCAGTTTTTTGTCAATGGACTGACCGATCTAGGTGTGATTGCGCCGCAGGTTACGACAAAGTAGGGATGCAATAAGAAATTCGTCGAAGTTAGTGAAAGCCGCGTCATTACTGGTTAATTCGCTTACTTACGTGGTAGCTTTCCACAGCCTGGAAGGGTTTTTCAACACGAATCGGCTTGCATTGTTACCGAGTGGTTGCTATTCTCGGAAAGTTGCAACCGGGAGCTGAGCAGTACTGAGGCTGGCGGATGCGATGGAAGAGACAAATTAAGAGCAGCGGGCAAGCGGATTTCGAATGCTCAGTAAGTAGAGAGCAAGGGCTTGCAATTCTGAGAGTTGAGTGATAGTCTCAGAAAGTTGCTTATCGGCAGTGGAGCTTCTTGAGTGGCTTGAAAGCCTGCCCGTAAGGGAGTAGAAGCCGGTTCGTTGGGCGAGGTGAGGCAAGTGCCCCTCTCCCCTGTAGGGAATCCCGCAGAGAACATCCCATTGCAAGACCCGAGGAGAAATCCTCGCGAGCCAATATTGGCTCGGGCGAAATGCTGGTTGATCTTTTAAATTTTGCGCAGCAGCGATTTTCCGGAATGCCGATTCGTCGGTCGCCTGGGGTTTAGCTCTTCGAGTTTCAACCGCAATCAATGAAGATGTGCGGCTCGGTATAGGGGCTAAAACAAAAGGGTTGACAGAAAGACGAAACCAACGGTAGTCTGGGAAAGGCGCTAAAAACGATCGGACGCGGAAGCGAATGACGTTGCGCACAAGTTCGAGGACAACCTGAAGCTAGTCTTCAGGCCTCGATCCAAACGGCACCGCTTAGGCGGAGGGTCGTAAGGATCTTTGACAACAGGTTGAACGTGCCAGTCGTGATGAAGACAAGCAGCTTTGGCTTGAATCTTCTCACAACATAAGTCATCACGGACTTGATCCGTGGTGCTGCCAGATCCGGGTCGACCTCCGTCGCCTAGGACTGGTGAACAGTTTCAAACGAGAGTTTGATCCTGGCTCAGAATCAACGCTGGCGGCGTGCCTAACACATGCAAGTCGAACGAGAAAGGGACTTCGGTCCTGAGTACAGTGGCGCACGGGTGAGTAACACGTGACTAACCTACCCTGGAGTGGGGAATAACTGAGGGAAACCTTAGCTAATACCGCATAATACCTACGGGTCAAAGGAGCAATTCGCTTCAGGAGGGGGTCGCGGCCGATTAGCTAGTTGGCGGGGTAATGGCCCACCAAGGCAATGATCGGTATCCGGCCTGAGAGGGCGCACGGACACACTGGAACTGAAACACGGTCCAGACTCCTACGGGAGGCAGCAGTGGGGAATTTTGCGCAATGGGGGAAACCCTGACGCAGCAACGCCGCGTGGAGGATGAAATCCCTTGGGATGTAAACTCCTTTCGATCGGGACGATTATGACGGTACCGGAAGAAGAAGCCCCGGCTAACTTCGTGCCAGCAGCCGCGGTAATACGAGGGGGGCAAGCGTTGTTCGGAATTATTGGGCGTAAAGGGTGTGTAGGCGGTTTGGTAAGTCGTGTGTGAAATCTTCGGGCTCAACTCGAAGTCTGCACACGAAACTGCCGGGCTTGAGTATGGGAGAGGTGAGTGGAATTCCTGGTGTAGCGGTGAAATGCGTAGATATCAGGAGGAACACCTGTGGCGAAAGCGGCTCACTGGACCATTACTGACGCTGAAACACGAAAGCTAGGGGAGCAAACAGGATTAGATACCCTGGTAGTCCTAGCCCTAAACGATGACTGCTTGGTGTGGCGGGTACCCAATCCCGCCGTGCCGTAGCTAACGCGTTAAGCAGTCCGCCTGGGGAGTACGGTCGCAAGGCTGAAACTCAAAGGAATTGACGGGGGCCCGCACAAGCGGTGGAGCATGTGGTTTAATTCGACGCAACGCGAAGAACCTTACCTGGGCTCGAAATGTACAGGAATCCGGTGGAAACATCGGCGCCCAGCAATGGGCCTGTATATAGGTGCTGCATGGCTGTCGTCAGCTCGTGTCGTGAGATGTTGGGTTAAGTCCCGCAACGAGCGCAACCCTTACCCCCAGTTGCCATCATTAAGTTGGGCACTCTGGTGGAACCGCCTCGGATAACGGGGAGGAAGGTGGGGATGACGTCAAGTCCTCATGGCCTTTATGTCCAGGGCTACACACGTGCTACAATGGCCGGTACAAACCGTCGCAAACCCGCGAGGGGGAGCTAATCGGAAAAAGCCGGCCTCAGTTCGGATCGCAGTCTGCAACTCGACTGCGTGAAGCTGGAATCGCTAGTAATCGCGGATCAGAATGCCGCGGTGAATACGTTCCCGGGCCTTGTACACACCGCCCGTCACATCACGAAAGTGGGTTGCACTAGAAGCCGGTGGGCTAACTCGCAAGAGAGGCAGCCGTCCAAGGTGTAATTCATGATTGGGGTGAAGTCGTAACAAGGTAGCCGTAGGAGAACCTGCGGCTGGATCACCTCCTTTCTAAGAGAGAACGCTGTGGCACTTAGCATCCCTTCCGCGAATGCGGAACGTCGAGAGACGTAGGATGCGGTGGTCACACAACCTCATCGCTTCGGTGATGAGAGTCCGGTTCAAGCCTTCTCTGACTGCTTTAGTTTTCCACGATGGTCACGATCGGCGTAGCCGGTCTGCACGTTCAACCTTGTCCTCGAAACCTTTTTTGAATGAAGAGGATGGATTGAGAGCAATCGGATTTGTCCTGTGAATACTCAGGGCAGATGCAATCGCTCGGGAGTGCCAAGCCTAGCCTTTGTCGTAAGTCGGGCCTGTAGCTCAGTTGGTTAGAGCGCACCCCTGATAAGGGTGAGGTCGGTAGTTCGAATCTACCCAGGCCCACCATCTCAGCCGCAAGTTCCCAAGCAGTTGGGGCTGTAGCTCAGTTGGGAGAGCACCTGCTTTGCAAGCAGGGGGTCAACGGTTCGATCCCGTTCAGCTCCACCATATCCTCGAATCATTCACTGTATCCGGTTGGGCGCCATGACTTAGTAGTTATGGCATCGACCCGGAGACAGGGCTAACCGAAACTTATCAAGTTTAGTTAGGTTGGCTGGTTTCCAAGCCCTAGGGCTCAGGTACTTCGACATAGAAGTGCCGTATGTTCTTTGACAGCGAAATTGATTGGGTAATACAAGGCCGAGCACATTTTGGCCGTCTGTATATGTCGCAAGACAGAACGCAGCGGCTAGGAAAGTGTTCAATGTAAGAAGAGTGTCTTTAAGGAGAATGGTCGTAGTGATGCGAATCACAGCGATCGATCTCAAGGCGGATAATCAAGGTTAACTTTGATCAGGACTGAAGTGATTCAGCACCCTGCGCTGGAGTTAATTCTATGGTCAAGCTACTAAGGGCGCACGGTGGATGCCTTGGCAGAGACAGGCGAAGAAGGACGTGGCAAGCTGCGATAAGCTTCGGGGAGCCGCACACAGGCGTTACATCCGAAGATCTCCGAATGGGGAAACCCTCCTGAGCAATCCTCAGGAACGGCCCGCTGAATACATAGGCGGGCACGAGCGAACCCAGGGAAGTGAACCATCTCAGTACCTGGAGGAAAAGAAAGAAACCTCGATTGCGATAGTAGTGGCGAGCGAAATCGCAACAGCCCAAACCGTAGATATTTCGGTATCTGCGGGGTTGTAGGGCCCGCAACAGTAGAGTTACCAATCTGGTAGATAGTCGAATCCTCTGGAAAGTGGATCCATAGAGCGTGACAGGCGCGTAGACGAAATCTATCCAGACTCGAAGCGGGTACCTGAGTAAGGCGGGGCACGTGAAACCCTGCTTGAATCCACGGGGACCATCCCGTAAGGCTAAATACTAGTCTCTGACCGATAGTGAACCAGTACCGTGAGGGAAAGGTGAAAAGAACCCCGTCGAGGGGAGTACAAAGTACCTGAAACCGTGTGCCTACAAGCAGTGGGAGGACTATGCCCGCAAGGGAATGTCTGACCGCGTGCCTATTGCATAATGAGCCGGCTAGTTATTCTTGTCAGCAAGGTTAAGCGTAAGCGAGCCGAAGCGAAAGCGAGTCTGAACAGGGCGTTCAGTTGGCAGGAATAGACGCGAAGCGGGATGATCTACCCATGGCCAGGTTGAAGGTGGGGTAACACCCACTGGAGGACCGAACCGGTGTTTGTTGAAAAAAGCTCGGATGAGCTGTGGGTAGGGGTGAAAGGCTAATCAAATTCCGTGATAGCTCGTTCTCTCCGAAATAGCTTTAGGGCTAGCCTCGGATGATTTGCACTGGTGGTAGAGAGATGGATGGACTAGGGGGCTTTCCGGCTTACTGAATCCAACCAAACTGCGAATGCCAGTGACAACCAGTCCGGGAGTCAGACAGTGGGGGCTAAGCTTCATTGTCGAGAGGGAAACAGCCCAGACCGCCTGCTAAGGTCCCCAAGTTACAGTTAAGTGGGAAAGGAAGTCGGAACGCTCAGACAGCCAGGAGGTTGGCTTAGAAGCAGCCATCCTTTAAAGAAAGCGTAATAGCTCACTGGTCAAGCGGTCCGGTGCCGACAATACAACGGGGCTAAAACTGTACACCGAAGCAGCGGATGCACACCTTTTAGGTGTGCGTGGTAGGAGAGCATTCTCAACCGCAGCGAAGCATGACCGAGAGGACATGTGGAGCGTTGAGAAGAGACCCTGCCGGCATAAGTAGCGATAACGGAGGTGAGAACCCTCCGCGCCGAAAGTCTAAGGTTTCCTGAGGAAGGTTAATCCGCTCAGGGTTAGGCGGTCCCTAAGTCGAGGCCGAAAGGCGTAGATGATGGACATCCGGTTAATATTCCGGACCTCCCAATGTTCGTTTGACGATGGGGTGACGCAGAAGGATAATCATGCCGCTCTATGGCTATAGCGGTCGATATGCGTAAGCTGGATTCGATAGGCAAATCCGTCGAGTCTTAACAGTGAGGCATAAAGCAGTCCCGTATGGGGCTAAGATGATGATTCCACGCTGCCAAGAAAATCCTCTAAGGAGAACAAAGGGAACCGTACCCCAAACCGACACAGGTAGACGAGGAGAATATCCACAGGCGCTCGAGTGAAAGCTCGTTAAGGAACTCGGCAAATTAGATCCGTAACTTCGGGAGAAGGATCGCCCTCCGTAAGGAGGGTCGCAGTGAAGCGCGTACGGCGACTGTTTAACAAAAACACAGGTCTCTGCTAAGTCGAAAACGACGTATAGGGGCTGACGCCTGCCCGGTGCTGGAAGGTTAAAAGGAGAGGTTAGCGCAAGCGAAGCTTTGAATTGAAGCCCCAGTGAACGGCGGCCGTAACTATAACGGTCCTAAGGTAGCGAAATTCCTTGTCGGGTAAGTTCCGACCTGCACGAATGGCGTAACGATCGTACGACTGTCTTAACGAGTTGCTCGGCGAATTTGTAGTACCGGTGAAGATGCCGGTTACCCGCAGCTAGACGGAAAGACCCCGTGCACCTTTACTACACCTTAACTATGGGTTATGACTCTTACTGCGCAGGATAGGTGGGAGGCTTTGATATCGGATTCTCGGATTCGATGGAGCCAACGGTGAGATACCACCCTGTGAGTGTTGTGATCCTAACCTCCTCCCGTGATCCGGGAGAGGGACATAGTTAGGCGGGTAGTTTGACTGGGGCGGTCGCCTCCCAAAATGTAACGGAGGCGCGCGAAGCTACTCTCAGACTGTTTGGAAATCAGTCGTCGAGTGCAAAAGCATAAGAGTGGTTAACTGTGAGACCTACAAGTCGAGCAGGTGCGAAAGCAGGCTTTAGTGATCCGGTGGTTCTGTATGGAAGGGCCATCGCTCAACGGATAAAAGGTACGCCGGGGATAACAGGCTGATCGAAGCCAAGAGTTCATATCGACGCTTCGGTTTGGCACCTCGATGTCGGCTCATCGCATCCTGGAGCTGTAGAAGGTTCCAAGGGTTAGGCTGTTCGCCTATTAAAGCGGTACGTGAGCTGGGTTCAGAACGTCGCGAGACAGTTCGGTCCCTATCTGCTGTGGGCGTAGGAAATTTGAGGAGGGCTGTCCTTAGTACGAGAGGACCGGGATGGACGAACCTCTTGTGTTCCAGTTGTCTTGCCAAAGGCACGGCTGGGTAGCGAAGTTCGGTTGTGATAACCGCTGAATGCATATAAGCGGGAAGCACGCTCCAAGATGAGATTTCCCTGAAGGGCCCAGGAAGACCACCTGGTTGATAGGCTGGAGGTGGAAGTGCAGTAATGCATGTAGCTTACCAGTACTAATCGCCCGTTCGGCTTGTCCATAGAATTAACTCCGCGCAGTAACATACGCTTGAGTTTCTTCTTGACGGCACGCTTCTGAAATAAGGTCTAGTAAACACCCAATCAATTTCGCTGCAATCATTTTTGAGTCCTAACAAATTTTGGCGCCAGATTGCTGTTTGCACCTGGGTTCACGCTCACGAAGAAACTGTCTGTATGTGAGCCATTCAGAGTGCCTGGCTGCAGGGAACCACCTGCCAAGCGCCATCAAGTTTGCCGGCGACATTACCGCGAGGGATCACCCGTTCCCATCCCGAACACGGAAGTTAAGCCTCGTTGGGCCGATGGTACTGCATGGGTAACTATGTGGGAGATTAGGTTATTGCCGGCATTATATTCACGAAGGCCAGTCCATTGCGGACTGGCCTTTTGTGCGTTTGGCGCGGGTGCTTGCATTGCATGGAGTAGCGCACAGCGTCCCCTCAGTTTTTTGATGTGCGATAATTCGGGGCAGTTCAACATGACAATCAGGAGAGTTCCGATTGGCCCCGAAGGCGCGTTTCGCCACCGTTCATTTACTCCGCTTTCCCGAGATTACGATGCCAGACCAGCTTGCCCTTTCCAGCTATCCTGAAGGCTCAATGAGCTGGAAGATCGGGCCAGGAGGACCAGTCGGTCCCGATGGGAGACGCTTGCCTAGTGATATCTGGGGCGCTGTGGGGCTCTTCGCAGAATTCGCCGAAGCCCAGATCGCATTTCGCAACAAAGAAGCATTTATGCCGTATCTGCCCGGAGTAGTCGAATCCTGGCATGTCTTGCTTCAACCATTGAGGCATCAGGGAGAGTGCAACTATATCCAGCGCGAAACACCAGGCGAACTCTTCGAAGTCTCTAGAGAAGTTTGCGGAGGGCCACTCGCGGTAGTGACTACAGCAGGCTACCGGTCAGGGTTTGAAGCGAATATGGATCGAGTCGTTGCTTTTCGCCACAAGGTCGATCATGTTGCCGCGTGGATGAAAGAGCTCGACGGCTGCTTCGTCAGCCGGGCGTTCACACCGCATACGGTTGGATATGACGGTTTCACGGTCAGCGTTTGGCGTAGCGAGGAAGATATGCTGACTGCCTCTTATCGAGCCGGCGTCCACCGCGGCTATATAGACGGTCACAAGGCATTCAGCGATTTTGATCGGTCGTCTTTCACCCGCTTCCGCATTTTAGAGTCGAGTGGTTCATGGAATGGCGCCAATCCGGTCGCTGCGGTGTAACTAATGCAGGCACAAAGGCCAGTCCGCTGCGGACTGGCCTTTGTGCCTTTGGCTTACTTCTTGTGTATGAAACTTCGCCGAAGTCTTGATTCGCGCGATTCCAGGTCGTCGTTCTGTAGCGTTGGAGGTTTGGGAGTACCTGGACGGGCGGTATAACGGATGGAATGACTAATATGGCCCAACGTGTTCAGGACGTTAATACGAACCTCGTCTCCTGATTCCGATCGGGCGCAGAGATCTAAGTACGCGCCGCCTTGCAGAATCTTGATGAAATAGGTGTGATCTGGCCGGCTTCTCCCAACTGGATCGAAGCCCAGGCCATTCAAAGTATCAAGACAGTGTTGAAACATACAACGCGTGCAACCTCTGAAGGTAAATCCTGTGCTGGCACCCCAACGGGGCCGATGGTTCGAATCTGCTTCATCAAACAGGTGTCCCACGCTGTCTGGTTTGAGCTCGAATTGGGCCCACAACGGCAAATTCGACCAACGTATCCGTTCGCTTTTCGGAGGCGGCTTGTGTTCTGGCCTTGGCGGTCGGGTCTCTAATAGGCTGGAAGTGGCCGCGGAATATTGCTCCCCTGAAGCTTCGTGCCGCAAGGTAATCCGGCCAACGGAGATTTCGATGTAGCTCAGTTTGTAATCCTCAGACTCATATCTGAGTGCTTTTGGAATCTGCTCGTCGGGGACCCATCTGCCCACCTTGTCGCTGCGATAGGCGGGAGGTTTGGGCCGCGGGAACAATGGGATTTTGGCGTGATGCTGGATGGTCCAAAATGTCGTGTCGCTGTGTTCCCAAAGGTCGATACCAAAATGGTAGTCAGCGCTCTCAGCGTCAAAGCCGGGACCAAGTTTCCGCGGATAATGCGCTGTTCTGCCATCGGACTCTACCACTATCGAATCCTTGATGGTGAGGCCTCCAGCTCGGACGCAATTCTCATAGAACTTGACCACTTGGTCTGCGGTTCCACGCATACTCCGGGCCTCTTCACGAGACATGCCGGGAAAACCCCAGTCAAATGAGTCTCTGAGATTGCTGCCTTCAGGGGCTGCGAACCAATCTGGCAGTGGAATAGGCTGCGGACTCCAAGGTGGTAGCTTTCTGCTGGTCGAGCAGGAATTTCCGTCCTTGTCGAAGCAGTCGGCTTCTTTCAGCCAGAGAGGTTTGGGGCCGCCGATGATCTCGATCCACATTTTGAGAAATATAGCAGTTTCTGTTTCTGGATTTAATGCGACTTATGGGGCACTAAAACACGGAGCTTCGGGTGGTCTATAGCAACTGCCGCTTTCATCTGTTTCAAGAAGCGTACGCGTACAATCTTAGTTATGGTTGGCGTTGTTACCGGCTACAAACCTCTGCGTATTTTGCCGGTACTGCTTGGCATTTCGATATGTTGTTCCGGAACTTCAGGAGCGAGCGAACCCGCGACTGTCGCGGTGCATAGTCCCGCGGAGGTGCTCGTTGTCTATAACGCGAATAGTCCTGTTTCGACTGCGGTGGCCAGATACTATGCCGCGAAGCGCAAGGTGACCAAGATGGTCGCGATTCGTTGTGCGGACTCGGCGGTTAGCAAGGCTAATGAGACGATTTCGCTGGCGAATTACAAAGTGCAGATTGCGGGGCCGGTGGGTGCTTATTTGAAGCGGCATGCTGAGATCAATTTCATTGTGCTGACTAAGGGTGTGCCGATCCGGATTGATGGTGGAATTACGGGATCGAGGGATGAGAACACGACTGGGAATCTGCATCCCTCGGTTGACAGCTACCTGGCAGCGATCGACTATCCGTCGATTCAGGGTGCGGTGAAGATCAGTATTCATGGGTCGGGCGCTGATGGGTTTGGATGGCTGAATCGCTATTGGAATGCGAAGGCGCCGTTTACTCATGTGGCATTTGGCGGGTACCTGGTGACGCGGCTGGATGGATATACGAAAGCGGACGCGGAGGCGCTGGTGACGCGGGCGATGGCGGCGGAGTCTGGCGGGGGCGGAAATGGACGAGTGCTGCTGGATGTTCAGCCTGATTTTGGGCTGGACGACGTTGCTTCTCAACCGCTGCCGGTTACGGGCACGATCACGGATGAGTCGGGGTATGGGTCGTGGAATGCCGACATGGTCAAGGCGAGCGGGGAGTTGGAGTTGTTGCATGTCCCGAGCATGCTGGATATGAGCCAGACATTTATCGGAGACCAGTCGGGCTTGCTGGGCTATTTCTCGTGGGGCAGTAATGACACCCACTTTTCGAATCAGGCCTATGAGTCGCTTACGTTTGCGCCGGGGTCGATCGGGGACACGGCTGTTTCTACGAGTGCGCGGACTTTTCTGCCAACTTCGGGAGGGCAGTCGCTGATCACGGATCTGATTGCGCATGGAATTACCGGCGTGAAGGGGTATACGGATGAGCCGCTGCTGCAGGCGATTGCATCTCCTTCAGTGGTGATGGAGCGGTACACATCGGGGTTTACGCTGGCGGAGAGTTTATATGCTGCTTCGCGTTTTGTAGGCTGGGAAGATATTGTGATCGGCGATCCGCTTTGCCGGCCGTCGTCGTGGGTAGTCAGGTCAGGACGATAGCGAAGTTATGAGTTACGCAGTCAAAGAGATTTTTTACACTTTGCAGGGCGAGGGCGCTCATGCGGGGCGGCCTGCGGTCTTTTGCCGGTTCGCGGGGTGTAACCTCTGGTCGGGGCGGGGGATTGATCGTGCTTCGGCGATTTGCCGTTTTTGCGATACGGATTTTGTTGGTACGGATGGGGTCGGCGGGGGGAAGTTTGCTTCGGCTGCGGACCTGGCCGCGGCTGTCGCCGAGAAATGGCCTGGCGACTCGAGTGCGGAGGCTCGGTTTGTGGTCTGCACCGGAGGAGAGCCGCTGTTGCAGCTTGATCGGCCACTCATCGATGCTTTGCATGCTCGCGGTTTTGAGATTGCGGTTGAGACCAATGGGACGGTTGAGGCTCCGGCGGGGATCGACTGGGTTTGTGTCAGTCCCAAGGCCGGGACGGAGCTGGTGCAACGGAGCGGCGATGAGCTCAAGCTGGTCTTTCCGCAGGCTGCTTTTGAGCCTTCTGCTTTTGCGGGACTGGCATTTAAGCGGTTTTTTCTGCAGCCTATGGATGGGCCGAATCGCCTTCTGAATACTGAGCTTGCTGTTCGGTATTGTCTGGACCATCCGCAGTGGCGGCTTAGTTTGCAGACGCACAAGATTCTGGGTATTCCATAGAGGACTATAGGTGGAGATCTTCAAACTATTTTCGGTCGAGGCTGCGCACTGGCTACCGAATGTCCCGCCTGGGCATAAGTGCAGGCGTATGCATGGGCATAGTTTTCAGATTGAGGTGCATGTTGAGGGACCGGTCGACGCGGAGCTTGGGTGGGTGATGGATTTCGCTGACATCAAGGCGGCGTTTGGGCCGATTGAGGAGCGGATCGATCACTATTGTCTTAACGAGGTGCCGGGACTTGAGAATCCTACCAGTGAGAATCTGGCGCGGTGGATCTGGGCCGAGCTGCTCCCGGCATTGCCTCTGTTAAGCAAGGTAGTCGTCAAGGAAACCTGTACGAGTGGCAGCGTCTATCGAGGCCCGTCCGAACAGGAAAGCTGAGCCCACGCTATTGCACCACCAGCGTAATCGCCTGGGTGGTCTGCAGGGAGCTGCCATCGGAAGCGACCACGTGAATGGTGTAAGTGCCCGACGCGACCTTCGACGACTGTGGAGGGGCGGATGTTCCCGAACCTCCGCCACATGCGGAGACGCCTGCTACGGCAAACATCAGCAAGATGATACCGACTGGAAACACGCCCATTTTGCGCTTCCTGCTGAATGGCAGCAGGATCAGGCATGCCGCGAAAACCGAACCTAAGCCGGCGTTGCGCCATACTGCCGCCTTGGCCGTGCTTTCAGTGGCGATGGTGACCGTGAAATTCGCGGCGTGGCCACCGGCGAGAGCGAAACTTCCCGGATTGATGCTACAGGATGCGTTTGTTGGAAGGCTATTGCAGGTAAGGCTGACATTGCCCGAGTATCCACCTGCGGGTGTGATCGCTAGGCCGTAAGTGGCCGGGCTGCCTGCACTCACGGTGCTGGTGGTGCTTCCGCCCGTCTGCGTCGAAATCACAAAAGGCACCTGCGGCGAAGTTCCAGTGAGAATTACCGACTGGAAGCCCGGGTTGGCGTTGCTTTCGACAATGAGGTTGATTGTTGTTGTGCCTGCGGACGCTGGCTTGAATGCGACGCTGAACGTGCAGGAGTCGCCGGGATTCAACGACGGACCGCAGGTGTACGTGAGGGGAAAAATTGACCGGTAGTCGCCGAACAGCTCGAAGCCGATGTAGTTCAGTGTTGCGTTGCCGGTGTTGGTGAGGGTCACGGTCTGAGAAACCGACGTCGTTCCAATCTCTTGCGGTCCAAAGGTCAGAGTCGTCGCTGACAGGGTAGCGATGGGTGCAATTGCGCCGCTGCCTATCAGGTGCAACATCGCTGGAACGGGTGCGCCGGATTCGACCACCATCGTCGAAGATTCATCGCCGCCGGAAGCTGGCTGGAATCGCACCGTGAGGGTGCAACTCTGTCCAACGGGAAGGCTCGCAGGGCATCCGTTTTTTGAAGCGGGAATTGAAAAAACATTCGAGGCAGTTGACTCGCCGGTGATCGACAGGGGCAGTGTGCCACAGCTGGTGATGGTCAACTGCTGGTCCGAGGTCGCTCCAATTGTGATGTTGCCAAAGAACAACTCACTGTTTGGACTGGCGCAAAGACCGGGCCCGGGCACCGTCGGATCCACCACGGTTACAAAGTCGAAAATGCCGTTGCCTGCGGACGGGTCGGGCAAAGGCAACGATCCTAAGTAAACTCCGGGCGTCGTATACATTCCGTATTGCGCGGCTCCTCCAACGTGCGCGCGGAGATTTGAATCAACAGCTATCCCAGTGGCAAGGCCCGGGCCATTCCCTCCCAGCAAGGTTGAGAACTTGA
>Ga0206895_1143_pt1 | contig 18207 bp, 9 predicted proteins | sample Alteio_BWOrgHeat_51_FD_152967 | JGI IMG/M metagenome (GOLD analysis project Ga0206895, IMG submission 152967) | Enriched cells from forest soil in Barre Woods Harvard Forest LTER site, Petersham, Massachusetts, United States -... | ecosystem: Environmental > Terrestrial > Soil > Temperate forest > O...
ACTTGGTGAAGGTTCTAATAATGTCAATGTAACGAACGCTGGTACGAATGGCCAATTATTGATTGGTGCAACTGGTACTGATCCTAGATTTAACACATTGACATCAAGCTCTCAAACGTTATCCTTTACGCTAGGTTCAGGAACTCTGAATATCGAAATCGCCTCGAGTAGTTCATTCCCTAATCCGCTTCCCGTTCCAAATGGCGGAACCGGAAGAACTGTTTTGACTAGTTTTGGAGTTTTGCTTGGCGAAGGCTCTAATAATGTCAATGTAACGAATGCTGGCACGAATGGTCAGCTATTAATCGGCGGGACTGGTACTGATCCAAGATTTAATACAGTGACTTCTTCTCTCGGAACCTTGACATTTTCGGCTGGGGTTAATTCTCTTAATATCGAAGTAACGTCCACTTTCGTTTCTACTGTATATAATATGATCAATATTGGCACCGGAACGACTAGTGTATCTACCAGTTTTTCTTATTATTCTGTTGATTCTAGTAGTGGTCCTGTGACTCTTAATTTCCCAAATAGCACTACAGGTGGACAATATTGGATTGTAAAAGATAGAACTGGATATGCAACGACTAGTACAGGTAATGCAATTACGATTACCACAGTGAGCGGAACAGTCACTTTTGATGGACAAACAGCGTTCAATTTAATTAATCCATATGGAGCTGTAAATATTATATATAATAGTACATCGACTGCTCATTATGAGATTTTCTAGTGAAAATTTTAGAAGTTCTTGCGTTTGTTTATACCGCGCGCAGTATAGTATAATGTTTTGGTGAATTTATTTGATCATTCTGACTTCTTTAAATAGATAGAGAAAGCACGTGACTTTTGCTTTTTGTTATCTTATAAGAATTTTTGGATGTCTAAATAATGAATATTACCTTAGCTATACACTAGGATTTTTTAATTTGTTTTTAATATTTATTTTTCCTGGTTATTACTAATTCTGTTTTTTGCGAGTTTTTATGGCGTGTTCTCATGTCAGTTTTTTGATTTAAAATTTCTTCTGAGCGTAGTTTAATGTCAAAATTTACAATCTTTGGATTCAATAGGAAATTTAATGGCTTATAATACTGGTGTTTTTACTGTCCTTAACCAAAATCCAACTGTTTCGAGTATTTCTGCAGACTCTAAAATCCCTATTTTTTCTCCTCCTGTGAATTTTTTTTATGCGGCTGTCTATGGGCAATCTGTGGCTCCGACGATTAGGACTATAGGAACTGGTGCGGTATTAACTGCTTATGCTCAACAAATAGCTCCTCTTATTAGCTCTAGTACAACTGTTTCCAATGCTTATGGCCTAAATCTTGTTGGTCCTGCGGTGAATGCGGGAACATTGACCTCAGCTTATAGTTTATTTGTTTCACCGCCAACTTTGACTGCGGGAACAATTATCAATAATTATACAGCTTTTTTTGCGTTACCTACGACAGGTGGTACTACAGGTGGTGTTGGGATTGGAACGACGACGCCTCGAAATGCACTAGATGTTGCTGGCTCAATGGCGGTGGGCTTGTTTGCTGGAAAATCTACGGTCTCTCCTACTGGATCATTGGCTATTAGCGGCGGCGGCCTTGGTCTTACAAGCGCGGTGGGAATCGGTACTTCAAGTCCGCAATATTTGTTGGATATATTTGGTACACTCAATGCAGGAGCGGCTTATGGCTGGATGGCGTCGGGTAATAATCAAAATCTCTTGTTGGCTGAAGGATTGGGATTAGGCGATCTCGTCGGAACAAATCGGACGATGAGCAGAAATACGACCTTTGTGTTTGATACAGCTGCGAATGTCCAGTCAAATAGCCGAGGCTTTGGCGGCGCTCTTTTCGATGGAAGGTATGTTTATTTTATCCCTTATAATGCGGGGACTTATTCGGGACAAATAACTCGTTTTGATACTCGTTTACCGTTTGGCTCAAGTTCTAGCTATGTGGTATTTAATACAGCAACTGTTTCTTCCTTGAGTATGGGATTTTCAGGCGGTGCTTTTGATGGAAGATATATTTATTTAGTACCCAATCAATTTGGCGTTTTGACTCAGTATGATACGACCATTCCTTTTGGATTTACAACAAGTTATGCTGTTTTTAATTTATCTACAATTCAACCCAATAATCTTGGTTTTAATGGGGCTGTTTTTGATGGACAATATCTTTATTTAGTTCCTGAATTTAATGCGTTCTTTAGCGCATCCGGACAAATCGTCCAATATAACACGCTTTCTGCTTTTAGCTCTTCTAATAGTTATGCGGTATTTGATACCACTGCAAACGTAAATTCTAACAGTCGAGGTTTTTTTGGAGGGGTTTTTGATGGGCAATATGTTTATTTAGTCCCTAATTTTAATGGGCTGACCAATTTTGGACAAATTACGAGGTATGACACTACGTTATCATTTACCAGCGCAGCGAGTTATGCGGTGTTTGATACAACGACAGTGAGTGCTGCTAGCGTAGGGTTTTTGGGAGGGATTTATGATGGACGGTTTGTTTATTTGATTCCTGGGATAAATGGCCAGATCACCCGTTATGACACGACAGGATCCTTTACTTCTTCAGCTAGTTATAGCGTTCAGAATACTGCTTTATTGAATAGTAATAGTTTTGGGTTTTTGGGGGCTGTTTTTGATGGGCGTTATATTTCATTCGTCCCAAATCGGGCAAATAGCGGCCAAATTACGCGATATGATGCGACGCAGTTTTTTTTGAATGCGACCAGCTATACATTTTTTGATACGACCACCGTGCAGTCTTTAAGTCAGGGTTTTGCAGGCGGCGTGTATGATGGACAATATATTTATTTAGCTCCTTTTGCCAATTCGGTGAGTTATTCTGGTCAAATTACACGCTTAAGCGGATATCCAGGCCCCAATCCGAATGTGATCTCAGCAAATGCTTCTGCTAACGCGTTTGCAATAGGTAGTTATGCGGGAGTGACCGTGCCTAGCAGTGGTAATTTGATTGTTAGTGGCTCTGTGGGCATAGGAACTAGCAGTCCTCAATATACGTTAGATGTACAAGGTTCTGTCAGTGCGCAATATGTCTATGGAGTAATGCCGCAGCAGCCTAATCAAACAATCAGCCTAGCTCAAGGATACAATCAAGGTGGATTTGGTGGTGGAAGCGTAGGAACGCAAAAGACAATGAGCGCCAATACGTCGGTTACTTTTTCAATAGGCACTCTTATTAATTCGAATTGCGCTATGTTTGGAGGAGCTTTATTTGATGGACGTTATGTTTATTTTGTCCCTTTGGCCAATGGGTCGAGTCAATCCGCTGGGGTATTAGCGCGTTATGATACGACGTTATTTTTTAGTGCTTCAGCTAGTTATTCAACCTTTGATATGCAGCAAGTCAATACGCAAAGTTTAGGATTTAATGGATCTATTTTTGATGGAAGATATGCCTATTTTGTCCCAGCTAACGGCGCTAGTCCTGGGCAAATCACCCGTTATGATACTTCTAATCCTTTTAGCTTAGTTTCAAGTTATGCTGTTTTTAATACAGCAACGCTCAATCCGGCGAGCATAGATTTTAATGGAGCGATTTTTGATGGGCGCTATATTTATTTTGTTCCACAAGGATCTCAGATTACGCAGTATGATACGACTCTTCCATTTACATCATCGAGTAGTTATGCGTTTTTTGATACTTCAATAGTGCAATCTAACAGTATAAATTTTGCAGGTGGCACCTTTGATGGTAGATATGTTTATTTTACTCCGGCAGGTGTGAATTCAGGTCAAATTACCCGTTATGATTCGACACTTTCTTTTTCTATAAGTACTAGTTATTTAGTATTTGATACACAAACGGTTAACACAAATAGTAAAATGTTTTATAGCGCAGTATTTGATGGGCGATTTGTTCATTTTGTACCTCTAGGCAATGGGCAGATCACTCGCTATGATACTTATGGGTCTTTTGCATCTTCTTCGAGTTATGCAGTTTTTGATTTAGCGGCAAATATCAATTCTCTTTGTTCTTCTTTTGAAGGAGCGATGTTTGATGGGCGCTATATTTATTATGCTCCAAGCGGTATATCTACGACGACTCCAATCACTCGCTATGATACCACGCAATCTTTTTTAAATGGGACTAGTTATTCGACACTCTCGAATCCGGGTGGAACGGCTGGATATGCAGGTGGTATATTTGATGGAAGATATATTTATTTCGCTTTGCATATGAATCTTACAACAGGCCTTGTCACTCGGATTGATGCCTATCCAGGACCGGCTGCGAGCGCGATTGTTGCTAGCTCTCTTCCTACCAGTTTTGCCATTGGAAACTATGCAGGGATCAATACGCCACCCTCTGGAGGATTGATCGTCAGTGGCTCAGTGGGGATTGGAACATCGAGTCCGAACTACCAAGTAGATGTGGCAGGGAGTGTTAACGCGCAATACATTTATGATCTGATGCCTCAAGAGAATAATCAGAACATTACTCTTGCACAAGGATATAATCAGGGGGGGGGTGAAGCTGGATCTGTTGGGACGAATAAATTGATTAATACAAACACGGCCCAGATATTTAATTTAACGACGGTTAATTCTCAAAGTGTTGGATTTAATGGTGCTGTGTTCGATGGAAGATATGTTTATTTAATGTCTGGAAGTAATGGTTTAAATATAGGTCTTATTACTCGTTATGACACATTATTGAGTTTCTCTACATCTACCAGTTATTCTATTTTTAGTACTCAATCATTGAATTCGAATAGCATAGGATATGATGGTATTTTTGATGGAAGGTATCTCTATTGCATTCCCGGTGGAAATGGTTTAATCACTCGGTACGATACAAATTTATCTTTTGTTAATTCTAATAGTTACTCTTTTTTTAATACTACTAATTTACAATCTAATAGCTTTGGTTTTAATGGAGCGATCTTTGATGGAAGGTATATTTATTGTGTTCCGTACCTAGCAGGAGGACAGATTACACGATATGATACGACTTTGTCATTTACTAATTCCTCTAGTTATACGTTCTTTGATATGCAAGCTAATGTGAATTCATTGGCTACTGGCTTAAATAGCGGGACATTTGATGGTCGTTATGTTTACATGATGCCTAATTTAAACAGTTTTATAGTTAGTTATGATACGACATTAAGTTTTACAAATGGCGCTAGTTATAGTTTGTCAGCTGTTTCTGTTTCAACTGGAGTTAACGGCGCTACGTTTGATGGTCGTTATGTTTATTCAAATTACGCTCCTAATACAAGTATTGGACGTTATGATACTTATTCTTCGTTTTCTCAATCGAGTAGTTATACGGTCTATAGCGGACCTCCTACATTTCCTGGCTTTGTAGGACAATGTTTCGATGGACGTTATGCATATTTTGCTCCGAATTCGGGTGCAATTATATGTTATGATACAACATTAATTTTTTCCAGCAGCGCTAGTTACTCAAGTTTAATACCAAATGTTACAACTCTGAATTATCAAGGGGCTCTTTTTGACGGAAAATATGTATATTTTATTCCTTTTCAGGATTCTATCGCTTCTTTCTCGGGGCAACTAGTTCGAGTTCCTGCTTATCCAGGTCCGCAGGCTACGGCGATCGCAGCGAGTGGAGCTCCGAATGGATTCTCGGTCGGGACATATGCCGGCAATATTTTGCCGCCAACCGGAGGCATGATTGTGAGCGGGGCTGTAGGAGTTAATATAGCTTCTCCGTCTTACCCTCTTGATGTTAATGGAGTTATTGATTCACAGGTTGTTTATGGATACATGCCTCAGGCTCAAAATCAGCTTATTCAGTTGGCTGAAGGATATGATCAAGGAGGCTTTGGCGGCGGGTCTGTGGGAACAAATAAAACGATGAGTGCTGCTACGACAGTTGTTTTTGACATGGGCACTTTCGTAAATTCTAATAGCGTAGGTTTTTTTGGCTGCGCGTTTGATGGACGGTATTTGTACTGTGTTCCATCTGATAATCGACTCACTGTCTCAGGGCAAATTACTCGCTATGATACCATTTTTTCATTTTCTGCGTCGACGAGTTATGCTTTTTTTGACACAGCTGCAAACGTTAATTCAAAAAGCGTATCATTTATCGGGGGTGTATTTGATGGCCGTTATGTGTATTTAGTTCCGAATAGCTCTAGAACGACTCCATCGGGGCAAATTACTCGTTATGATACGACTCTTTCGTTTTCCAATTCTACTAGTTATTCTATTTTTGACATGACGACGGTTCAAACAAACAGTAAAGGCTTTATTGGAGGTGTATTTGATGGTCGCTATATTTATTATGTTCCAAATGCTAATACAGCGGCTTTTGGACTAGTGGTCCGGTTTGATACAACCCTTCAATTTACATCGACAACTAGCTATGCAGTGTTTGACATGGCCGCAAATATTAATTCCAATAGCGCTGGGTTTAGTACTGGCCTTTATGATGGACGATATATTTATTTTGTTCCCAATACGAATAACAGTTCTTATTTTGGGCAAATTACGAGATACGATACGACTCTTTCCTTTTTGACTTCGACTAGTTATTCCGTATTTGATACCACGACTGTACAAACGAATAGTAAAAGATTTGGGGATGGAGTATTTGATGGAAAATATCTATATTTTATTCCAATGCAGACTGCTTCTGGTCAAATTACTCGCTATGACACGACGCTTTCTTTTTCCACTTCGACTAGTTATTCCGTGTTTGACACTACTACTGTGCAATCATTGAGTACAGGATTTCAGACGGCTGTATTTGATGGAAGGTATATTTATTTATGTCCTTTTAATAATAGTACTTTTTTTGGTCAGGTTACGAGATATGATGTAACTCTTCCCTTTGGTCTTACTAGCAGTTATCAAGCTTTTGATACTGCAAGCGTACAATCCAATAGTGTTGGGTTTCGAAGCTCGATGTTTGATGGTCGCTATATATACCTAATTCCTCGTATGAATCCTCTTACTTTATCTGGACAAATGACGAGGATTGATGCTTATCCGGGGCCTTTTACGGCCGGTATTTCAAGTGCTTATCAAGCTGCGAATACATTTATGCTAGGTACAGGTATTACAAATGCAACTACGTTAGGTACAGCGTCGATTGGTGGCAATACGCTTCCCATTCGTCCTCAGGGTTATTTAATTCTTAATATTAATGGAACACCGCAAAAAATTCCTTATTACAATTGAGTTGTTAATTTAAGCGAGATTTTAAAAATGGGTTATAATTCAGGTAATTTTTCTTTTTTTAACCAAGCGGAAAACAATACGACAGTTTTCGCTGATTTACAAAAACCGGCTTTTAATCCAAATAACACAACGTATGGAACAGTGTATGGAGTTTATATTGCCCCGAGCATTGTGACAACAGGTACGGGAATTATTGGTTCCTTTTATGGACAGCAGGTAGCTCTGAGTATTACTGCAACTGCTGGAACGGTTTCTGTAGCATATAGCGTGAATGTTTCAGGTCCTTCTCTTTCTTCGGGAACTTTAACTACTTCTTATTCTCTTTATGTGACGCCATCGAGCGGCGCTGGGACAGTGAGTAGTCAGTATACAGCTTATTTTGCTGGAGCGACGGGGATTGGGACTACGACTCCCAAAAACTTTTTAGATGTATTGGGCTCGGTGGCAGTGGGTACTTATGCAGGTGGAATCACAGCTCCCATTTCAGGAATGATTGTCTCGGGAACTTTAGGGATCGCTAAAACGAATCCGGCAACAAGAGTCGATGTAAATGGTATCGCATCCGCCGGACGAATTTATGCTCCGGGTACGACGGTGAATAATCAGCTAATCCAATTGGCTATGGGAAATAATCAAGCAGGGTTTAGCAGCGGCTTTGCGGCGATGAAAACAACTATGAGCGCAAATACGACCCAAGTGTTTAATATGGGAGCTAACGTTCAATCTAATAGTGTGGGCTACATAGGGGGGGTTTTTGATGGGCGTTATATTTATTTTTCCCCTTTTCGGAATAAAATTACCTTATCTGGTCAAATTACTCGCTATGATACAACTCTTTCTTTTTCATCGTCGATGAGCTATACGGTATTTAATACGTCTGCGAATGTAAATTCATTGAGTGTTGGATTTTCTGGCGGACTTTTTGATGGCCGTTATGTATATCTAGTTCCTTTTAATTTTGGACAAATCACCCGCTATGATACTACTCTTCCATTTTCTAATTCGACTAGCTATTCAGTGTTTAATACACAGACAAATGTGAATTCAAATAGTTTTGGATTTATTGGCGGAGCTTTTGATGGGCGCTTTTTGTATTTTGCTCCAGGAAACACGGCTTCTAGTCAAATCACTCGTTATGATACAAATTTCAGTTTTAACAGCTCTGCAAGCTATCAGATATTTAGTATAAGTACAAATATAAATTCTTTGATGAGATCTTTTAATTGTGCAGTATTTGATGGTCGCTATATTTATTACGTACCTTCTGCAAATCTTACTACTATAAGTGGTCAAATTGTTCGTTATGATAGTACTTTAAGTTTTGGTAATAGCGTTAGTTATGCGACGTTTGATTCAAAAATATTATTAAACTCTCTTAGTTCTGGGTTTGCAGGAGGTGTATTTGATGGAAGATATGTTTACTTTATTCCTTACATTAATAATGTCACTTTTTTTGGTCAGATTACTCGTTATGACACAACATTAAATTTTAATTCTAGTGTTAGTTATGCAATATTTGATACGAAATTGAATGTAAATTCAAATAGTGCTGGATTTCAAGGGGGTGTTTTTGATGGACGATATATATATCTAGTTCCTTATCTTCAAGGAAATACTAGTTTTGGTCAAATCACCCGTTATGATGTTACTTTAAGTTTTACCAGTCCTTCTAGTTATATGGTATTTAATACGCAAACGGCTGTGAATTCATTGAGTGCCGGTTTTCAAGGTGGTATATTTGATGGGCATTATGTTTATTTAATTCCTAATCAATTAGCTGGTACTAGTGCAGGTCAAATCACTCGAATTACTGGTTATACGGGTCCTCAAGCAACTGCCCTCACCGCTACCCAAGCTGCTAATGGTTTTTCTGTAGGTTCATACGCAGGAACTGCTTCTCCTACAGGTGGTTTGATTGTTTCGGGCAATATGGGTATTGGCGTCAGCAGCCCGGGTGTGACGCTTGATGTCACGGGCGGCATCGTTAGTGCGACTCGTGTCTATACAGGCGATACGACTGCCAATAACCAACGCGTTGGATTGATGCAAGGAAATAATCAAGGCGGTTTTGGCAGCGGTTCCGTGGGCCTCAATAAAGCCATGAGCGCAAATACAACTCTCACCTTTGATACAGCAGTTAATATCAACTCTAATAGCACTACTTTCGAGGGTGGAATTTTTGATGGGCGATTTTTGTATTTTGCTCCAGCAAGCACGGCCTCCGGACAAATTACTCGCTATGATACCACTCTTTCCTTTAGTAGTTCTTCCAGCTACAGCGTATTTGATACGGACGCGAATATTAATTCTAATAGCGCAGGTTTTATGGGGGCTGTGTATGATGGCCGCTACGTATATTATGTTCCCAATACAACAAATACGGTTTCAGGACAGGTTACCAGATATGATACAACCGGCTCATTTAGCGCATCTTCTAGTTATACGATATTCAATACCGCACTAGTGCAATCTAATAGTGTAGGGTTTGCCGGTGGTATATTTGATGGTAGATATGTTTATTTTGTCCCGAATAGCAATGCTAGGACTTTATCTGGCCTAGTTACTCGTTTTGATACGACAGCTTCTTTTTCTCTGACAAGTAGTTACGCTACATATGATACAGGTGCTAATGAAAATAGCAAAAGTGTCGGCTTTATAGGCGGAACTTTTGATGGGCGCTATGTTTATTTTGCGCCAAATCAAAATAAACTCACGCTTTCTGGGCAAATCACTCAGTATGATACCTCTCTCGCTTTCAATACGAACTCCAGCTATTTTACTTTTGATACAGCGGCGCTTGTAAATTCCAATAGCGTAGGTTTTACAGGTTGCGTCTTTGACGGCAGATTTATCTATTTTGTGCCCAATCAAAATATATTTACATTGTCAGGTCAAATCACTCGCTATGATACGACACTTCCCTTTGCTAGCTCTTCTAGTTATGCTGTATTTGATACCGCTGCGAACGTGAACTTTAACAGCGTGGGATTTCGAGGGGGAATTTTTGATGAACGCTATGTTTATTTTGTTCCTAATCAAAATTTTACCAGTTTTTCTGGTCAAATTACGCGATTTGATACGACTTTGCCTTTTACTTTAGCTTCTAGTTATCAAGTTTTGGATACGGCCAATATACAGTCCAATAGTGTGGGATTTTATGGATGCATGTTTGATGGTCGGTATGTCTATTTTGTGCCGAACCAAACAGGACAGATTACGCGGATAGATGCCTACGCAGGTCCGCAAGTAACCGCTATAACAGCTCCTCAAGCAGCCAATGGATTTACCGTTGGAGCTTATTCAGGCATGGCTGCTCCTATAAACGGTCTTTTAGTGTCCGGTAGTGTAGGCATCTCTTCAACCTCTCCAATTGTTTCTTTAGATGTAGGAACCGGAATCATTAACGCTACTCGTGTTTATCAGTCTGGAACGACTTTTAATAATCAACTCATAGGTCTAGCAGAGGGTAATAATCAAGGGGGACTTGGTGGTGGTTTTGTCGGAACGAATAAGGTTATGAGCGCTAATACAACAGTTGTCTTCGATACCGCAGGGCAAGTGAATAGTCGCAGCAAAGGATTTAGCGCGGGGATTTTTGATGGAAGATTTTTATATTTAATTCCTTATCAAAATGAATTAGGAACCTATTCAGGTTTGATCACACGTTATGATACTACACTGCCTTTCTTGGCCTCTTCTAGTTATACTTATGATATGGTCTCAAATGTGCACTCTGCTAGTCGCGGATTTTCAGGAGCGATTTATGACGGCCGCTACATCTATTTTGTCCCTTTTTTAGTTGGTTTTTCCACTTATTCAGGTCAAGTTACTAGGTATGATACTTATTCGTCTTTTACTGCGGCTGGTAGTTACTTGATCTATGATCTGGCAGCGAACGTGCAATCAAATAGTGTTGGATTTCAAGGGGCTATATTTGATGGACGGTATGTTTATTTTGTTCCCTTTCAAGTGAGTTTAAGCTCATATTCGGGTCAGATTACTCGTTATGACACAACTCTTCCCTTTGCCGCGACTTCCAGTTATTCCGTTTTCGATACAGCAACGAATGTAAATTCCAATAGTGTGGGATTTGCTGGAGGAACATTTGATGGACAATATGTCTATTTCGCGCCATTTCAAACACAGACCACCTATTCAGGTCAAATTACTCGTTATGATACAACTGCTAGTTTCACCAGTAGTGCCAGCTACGTTGTTTTTGATACGGCGGCGAATCTAAATGCCAACAGCAAAGGATTTTGGAGTAGTGTATTTGATGGTAAATATATTTATTTTTTGCCGAATGTTTCTAGCACCGCCTCCAGTCAAATTACACGATATGATACAACTAGCTCTTTTTCCCTAACGACTAGTTACTCTGTTTTTGAAACGGTTTCCCTTGGCAGTTCCACATATGCCGCAGGATTTGCAGGAAGCGTATTTGATGAGCGTTATATTTATTGGTCTCCTATGTTTTCTCCAGAAGTGCTTCGTTTTGACACGACACTTCCCTTCAGCCTTTCTACGAGCTATTCTATATTTGATACGAGTAATGTTAATAGCAATAGTCAAGGATTTCAGAGCGCTGTTTTTGATGGAAAATATGTCTATTTAATTCCCTATTCTTATAACGGACAACTTTTCGGACAAATTACTCGTTTAGATGCTTATCCAGGGCCTCAGGCGACAGCGATGATAGCATCTCAAGCTCCGAATGGATTTTCGGTAGGAACTCTTTCTGGACCTGTTTCTCCTAATAATGTGATCGTTGGGGGGGCGATAGGTGTGGGGACGCCCAGTCCTGTTGCTGCAGTCAATGTTCCAGGCGCTATTATGAATGTACAGCAACAAGTAAAAGCTGCTGGCGGAACAACGTTTGTTAATCAAATAGTTTCTTTATTTGAAGGCAATAATCAAGGAGGTTCAGGAGGAGGATCCGTTGGCACGCAAAAAACGATGAGCGCAAATACAACGCTTGTATTTAATACATTTGTAAATGTAAATTCCTCTAGTTTTAAATTTGCGGGATCTATTTTTGATGGTCGTTATTTATATTTGATTCCAAATCAAACAGCTTCAGGTCAAATTACTCGCTATGACACAACCCTTTCTTTTGCAAGCTCTGTAAGTTATTCTGTTTTTTCTCCTCAAATAACTGTTTCAAATAGTGGTGGATTTTGCGGCGGTGTTTTTGATGGCCAGTATATTTATTATATTCCTAATGTCATAAATACAGCTTCTGGCGCTATTTTACGTTATGACACTACTTCTGCTTTTACTTCCGTTTCGAGTTACGTTTTATTTGATAGCAGTGCGAATGTAAATTCTAATAGCCTAGGGTTTATAGGAGGAGTATTTGATGGAAGATATGTATATTTTGTCCCTTATATAAATAAAATTGGACATTCGGGACAAATTACACAATATGATACAACACTTCCATTTACTAGTGCCTCTAGTTATAACCTGTTTGATACGGGAGCAAATGTAAATTCAAATAGTGTCGGTTTTTTTGGCGGGGCGTTTGATGGTCGTTATGTCTATTTTATTCCTTATGTTAATGCCATCTCATATTCTGGGCAAGTTACTCTCTATGATACAACTCTTAGCTTTACAACAGCTTCCAGCTACGCCATTTTTGATACGAAAGCAAATATCAATTCAAATAGTCAAGGGTTTAAAGGAGCTGTATTTGATGGGTTGTATCTTTATTTTGTTCCAGGCACGACCTCCAGCGGCCAAATAACTCGTTACAATACAAGCGGCGCCTTTACCTCAACAAGTAGCTATTCTGTGTTTGATACAAGCCAGTTGCAGTCTAATAGCGTTGGCTTTCAAGGTGGATTTTATGATGGTCGGTATGTTTATTTTGCTCCTTATATGAATGCAGTTACCTATTCTGGCCAGATAACGAAATACGACACTACGTTTCCATTTTCCGGATCAACGAGTTATTCTGTATTTGATCTTCAATCAAATACAAATTCCAGGAGTGTTGGATTTTTTGGAGTGGGGTTTGATGGTCGATTTTTATACTTCATCCCCAACACAAATGGTCGGCTTACTCGTATGGATGCCTATCCAGGATCTCAAGCAGTGGCTCTAAGTGCTTTCTCGGCGCCGAATGGCTTGACCATTTTAGGCGGTGGGGGTTTTACACTTGCCTCCATGACTACGACTACAACTGCAGGAACTGGAACGGGCGGGATTTTACCAGCTCAAGTAGCAGGTTATTGGTCTGTCACGATTAACGGGACGGTTCAAAAAATTCCGTATTATAATGTTTAACAATATTATTTTTCCAATTCGTAAAATAAATTTTTAGTATGCAAATATGGTGACAAAATTTTATTTTTTGTTTTATCATAAAATGGTATTTTTATTTTCAATTTGGGGACAACATGACACTTAAAAAAATATTAATGAAAAATGACTCTGCTCTGCCATTTATCGAAAAAAAGAGAACATTCATCCCGAATGTACACAATCTTTTATGGGAAGAGCTTAAGCGTTATTTTGTTGTGAATGGATCTCCTGAAAAAACAACGGTTTATCCGATTCAAAATCGTTTATAATTTTTATAACAGATTAAATGTTTTTAATTTATCGAAAATATAAAACTTTTTTGTTATTAAAATAATATATTCGATGGAATTTTATATGTATTTCCATTTTCATTTATAAAAAATAAATTGATATAAAATGTAATTACATAAGATATTTGTATAAATTTAATTTTTATATATCTTTAGGAGTTGGTCATGCGCAAAAGAAGAGTTATAGTAATTGATGAGAAGATGGAACGGGCTTTAACTACTCTATGCGATGTAGCCATGAAGTTCGCTGGGATGCATATGGCCACTATTGTTGCGGATATTGCAAACGCCATTAATGACGAAGATCAATATGCAGACGATGAATTGGAGGATGAAGATTGGTAAATAAAAAAATAATAACAAGAGTTTTTATAATATTTTCATTTTTTTCTTTTATTTCACTGCAAAGTTGTTACATTTTTTGTTTGTTTAGACCTGAGAACAGACTAGAAGAAATTTTAGAACAGCTAGTAGAGGAAGAGATAGAAATGCTTTTAGATGAATCAGCCCCCTCTAAAGAGACAGCATCAGCTACAGGATCAGGTACTTGAATAAAGTTATTTTGATTTACTCCCCTTATTTACTTAATTTTTTACATGACTATTTTGCAGTGAAATGCGAAATAGTCTTGACTTTTCTGCAAATTAATGCAAAATAGTCAATATGGAAAGGGTACAAAAAAAAGCGATTCTTAAAGATCTGGAAAAAAAAATGGTCCTTTTAGCGGGACCCAGACAGTCCGGCAAGACCACTTTGGCCAAAGCTATTGGATTAGAGTTTAGTTCTTCTCTCTATTTAACTTATGACCGATTGGAAGATCGGAAAATTCTTTTGGAAGAGGCTTGGTTACCCTCCACTCAATTATTGATTTTTGATGAAATTCATAAAATGCCTCAATGGAAAAACTATTTGAAAGGCGTTTTTGATACGAAAGAACCGCATCAGAAAATCCTTGTGACCGGAAGTGCTAGATTAGAACTTTTTAATCATGTAGGCGACTCTTTGGCAGGCCGCTATTTTTTACATCGGCTGATGCCTTTATCTCCTGCGGAGTGTAGTCAAGTTCATGTGAATTACACGCTTGATCGTTTTTTAGAAAGAGGAGGTTTCCCTGAACCATTTTTGGCTGAGGATTTGATCGATGCTAATCGTTGGCGATTGCAATACACGGATAGTTTGCTAAGTATAGATGTGTTGGATTTTGAAAACATCCATAATTTGAATGCGTTGCGTTTGGTTTTCGAATTATTGAGAGGAAAAGTAGGCTCTCCTGTTTCTTATACATCGATCGCAGAAGATGTCTCGATCTCTCCTAATACTGTGAAAAAATACATTCAAGTATTAGAAGCTCTTTATATTGTTTTTAAGATAGTTCCTTTTTCAAAAAATATTGCACGTAGTTTATTAAAAGAACCGAAAATTTATTTTTTTGATACAGGTCTTGTTAAAGGAAATGATGGCCTTAAATTTGAAAATTTCGTAGCTGGCTGCTTACTAAAACATGTGTTCGCTAAAATTGATTATCAAGCTGAAACTTATGCTCTTCACTATTTGCATACAAAAGAACGTCAGGAAGTGGATTTTGCGTTAATCCGAGACGGACAAGTCGAAAAAATCATTGAAATCAAATATGCAGATCAAACGATTGGCGCTGGATTGAGATATTTCCACGAAAAATATCAATTTCCAGCCATTCAACTTGTAAAAGAACTGAAACGAGAAAAGCTGGATCATGGAATTCAACTCATTCGAGGAGAAACATTTTTACCTTCTTTATATTTATAGAGTTAAAAATATTTTATTTGAGTGTCTGAAACAGTTCGATTTCTCCCGTGAATAAGACCGCATCGCAGATTATACATTTGAATTGTTGGAGCATAATTTACCTCTACATCCAACGTATGGAACAAACCAAATTCTTTGATGTATTTTAAAATTTTTTCCATTCCGGATCGTTGATAAATGACAGAATGCAGCTGCCATCTTCCCCCAATTTTAAAAAATTCTGTTCCTATAGGAGTATGCTCATAAATATGTTCGACACTTGGGCGATCAGGTCTTAGATACATTCTATGCTTCCCATAAGAAGAGAAAAAATGATCATCGTCCGTATATAAAACATCCCATTTTTCTTTGCCTATATAGGTATTTAATTGATGGATATAATGCGTCAAATTTTGAGGATTATTTCTTAAGGTAAAATCATCTTCTAATACTAATATAGTCTCATATCCTTGATCAAAGCCATCTTGAAGACAAGATAAATGACTCAAAGATCCCCCAAGAGAACCTGCGCTGGTTCCTTGGTGAACACAAGTTTTGCCGTAGCAAGAAGCATCTAAAGAATCCCTTCCATCTTTTTGATCGGAAGCAAGTCGAAAAAACACTTGTTTATCAAATCGAAAATCCATGGGTGGAAGAAATTTCATTCCAATATCATCAAAATCTGCTTGAGATAAGCTCCAGCCATAAATAGCAGGAAATCGATGAGGAATAATTCCAAACGCTTTCAATTGCTCCAGACTATTTTTTAGTTTTTCTGGACGATGAGCCAAATTAATCAAATAAATATAGTCGATCCCTTGTATTTGGAATCTATTTTCTCGACTTTGTTCAATTTTTTTTAAATGTTTTTCTATATTAGCCATTTTTATTTCGTAAAAAAATATATCAAGTTCATTTATGTTGATTTTTTTTGTTTATATTGGCATTTGTATTTAATTAATTACATATATCTTTATGCATTTCTTCTATTTATAATAAAGAGGTTTTCGTGGAAATATTTCTAGACTCAGCCAATTTAAATGAACTGGAAATCTGTCTAAAACGAGGAATTTTAAGAGGAATTACTACGAATCCATCCATTATTAGTAAAGAGCCTAAGACGAATTTTATCAAACACATTCAAAAAATGGCGGATCTTTGCAAGGAGTACAAGCAGATTTTGCCTTTAAGCGTTGAAATTTTCACTGCCAATCCAAAGGAAATGTTTTCCCAAGCCTCAGAATTGTTTAAAGGTATTGACTATCAAAATATTACAATTAAAATTCCGATTGGATGGGACGAGCTAGAAGTGATTCATCGATTAAGCCAAGAAGGAATCGCTGTCAATTGCACCTGTCTTTTTAACGAAGCGCAATGCATGTTGGCTGCGAATGCTGGCGCCAAATACATTTCTATTTTTATGGGACGTTTGAAGGATATTGGAGCAGACCCTCTTCCAATCATTGCGAATGTGAGAGAGATGCTAGATAAAGCTGGGTATTGCGCCAAAATCATTGTGGGTTCTATTCGTCATGCCAGAGATATTTCTGATGCCCAAAATGTTGGAGCTCATATTGTGACAGCCGGGATGAAATTTTTTCAAAACATGTCCGAGCATCCTCAAACAACAAAATCAGTCCAGGGTTTTTTGGATGATTTTAGACAGTGGGTTTCGCCTGTTAAAGTGTAACCTCATGGGATAAAAATTATTTCATAGATTCCCACTTTGTAGGATGGATTTGCAAGTCAGGATGAGAAACTAACAAATGCCAAAGCACTGCTTGCATTCCTTCCGCATGCGGAGTAATCATTTTGGTATCTACTGTAGGAATTAAAATACAAGCATCAGCAAATTGATAGGTATACCCTCCGTCTTTACCAACAATCCCCACAACTTTGGCTTTTTTTTGTTTTGCTGTCTTAATTGCTTGTATTAGATTGGAAGAAATGTTTTTTTCTTCGCTGCCGCCTCCTACAGAAAAGACAAATACACAATCATTTTCTTGCAGACGACTGACTAAAAGATAGTTAGAAAGAGACGTATCCCAGCCCTCATCATTGATGCGCGCAGTCAACTCTGATACATTATCCAAAGGACAATAGGCGTCAAATCCTCCCAATTTCCGAAAATCGCAAGTTGCGTGCGAGGCATGCCCCGCTCCTCCACCTGAACCAATAAAAAAAATCCGTCCTTGATGGGCCCGAATTTGTATTAAAATGTGCACCATTTTTTCGATACTGTTTATATCGATGATTTTTGCAATTTCAGAGACTTGGGAAAGATAATTTTGTATGAACATGATCAAACTTCTTTAATGATTTTTAAAATTTCTTCAAAACAATCACAGTTAAAATCTCCCATTCCATGAATAAATCGATTGTAATCTGTTTGTAAAAGAATAGTTGTTACTCCAGCTCGTTTTCCTGCTTGTAAATCTTTTAACGAGTCACCTAAAAAAAAAGAGTCCGCGAGAGAAATATTTAATTTTTTAGCGCTTTGCAACAACATTCCTTGATTTGGTTTACGACGGAAATGGGTATCGTTTGCACTCATACAAACTTCTATCTGGTCAAAGGAGATTTTTTTTGCGATTTCTTCGTGAATTTCATTCAACTCATATCGTGTCATAAGATTGCGAGCGATATCCGGCTGATTGGTAA
>Ga0206895_1160_pt1 | contig 18136 bp, 6 predicted proteins | sample Alteio_BWOrgHeat_51_FD_152967 | JGI IMG/M metagenome (GOLD analysis project Ga0206895, IMG submission 152967) | Enriched cells from forest soil in Barre Woods Harvard Forest LTER site, Petersham, Massachusetts, United States -... | ecosystem: Environmental > Terrestrial > Soil > Temperate forest > O...
GAGGTTTGTATAGGTGGCTTTCCGAGCTCTACCGTCGGTGACGAGCCAGTTCTTGGAAAAGCCTTCGAGGGTATAGGCGTATTTGTCGCCGGAATTGTCAACGTAGTCAAGGGCGGCGAATTCGATGGAAAAGATGTCTTCGCTGTGGGTCAGGGTGATTTGGCGGGTCTCGGAGATGGAGTGGTCGAGCACGATATGATTTCCCATTTTTTCCCCGACGTGGACATTCCGGTTAAAGATATCGAGACCGGTCAGGACGATTGGTGGCGGGGTGGCGGAGTTGGAAATGTCTGTCGGCCGGAAGAAATTGAATCCGTTGGGGCCGCCGAAGATCAGGCTTCCATCCCGTGTGGCGAGCGCGGTGCGTTCGTTGAATTCGCGGCCTTGTAATCCGTCTTTTTCATGGTAATTGCGGCAACGGATGCGTACGGGGCCGGGGTGGTCGCCGTTGGTGGTTATGCGGATACGGGAGAGGCCGTTGGCAGTACTTACCCAGAGATCGTGGCCCTGGTCTTCGACGATACCGCGGATGGTATTGTCCGGCAGGCCGTTTTCGGTGCTGAACGACTGGAAGCTGTTTTTTTCCGGCAGGAAAAGGTTCAGGCCGTCACGGGTCGCCACCCACATATTGTTATGGCTGTCGCGGAAAAGGAGGATGACGTTATCGGTACTAAGCTGGTTGCTATCCGAGGAATAATGCGTAAAGCTGCCGTTGCGTCTGTCCATCACATCGATCCCGAAGGCGGTTGCGATCCAGAGATTGTGTTCCCGGTCTTCGAGGATAGAGGAAACATAATTATTCCGGATGGAGTTAGGCTGGCTGGTATTGAAATGCTCGAACCCGTTCTTTTTGCGATCATAGCGGTCCATGCCGCCTGCGAGGGTGCCTGCCCAAATGTTGTGGTCGTTGTCCTCATAGAGGCACATGACGCGATCATCGGCGAGGCTTGCCGGGTGGTGGTCGTCGTGGCGGAAGTGGACGAAGTGATGTCCGTCGAAGCAGTCGAGGCCGCCGAAGTAGGTGCCGATCCAGAGCCGGTTTTCATGATCGACGAGGAGGCTCACGATGATGTTGTTGGCAAGGGTATTTGAGTTGGCGGGATCATTGAGGTACTGTCGGAATGTATTACGATGCCGGTCGAAATAGATGAGGCCGCCGCCGTTCGAGCCGATCCATAGATTGCCTGCGGTGTCTTCGACGAACTTGTTGACGTCGTCGAAACTAAGGGAGTGTGGATCATGGGGGTGATGACGAAAGAGGGGAAACTGGATCCCGTTCTGGTGATAATAATTGATCCCGCTCTTGAAGGTGCCCAGCCAGATGGTCCCCGTGCTGTCGCGGAACATGGCGGGGATGCTGTTTTCCGCGAGACTTTTTCGGTCATCTTCGATATGGGTCAGGGCAGTGACGCTTAGGTTGTTGATGTCGAGGACGTCTACGCCGCCGTGGTCGGTCGAAAGCCAGATCTTGCCATTATCGTCCTGCACCGCATTATAGATGACATTGCTGCTCAGGCGGGTGGAACCGGAATCGGCGGTGAAATGGGTAAAGACACCGGTGGCCGGACGATAGCGCCAGACTCCCTTGAAATAGCCGCTGGCGTAAAGCCAGATGTCGTCCTGGTTATCGATATACAGGCCACATGGAAATTGATTGTTTCCAAATACATTTCGCAGAGCGGTTGTTCGGAATACCACGGCTGATGTGCGGCCATCCACTTTTTCGAGCAGGCCGTTCTGGTGAAAAACCCAGCAATTGCCCGCATGGTCTTCGCGGGCGTCCGAGATTGGCGCGGGCGAGAGGCGGTCGGGGCGGGTGCTGTCCTGGCGGACGGCGGTGGTCTTGCCGTCGATGTTCATGTGATAGATGCCGCTGTCGCGGTAAATGAACCAAAAGCCGTTGGCGCCGCGGGTGATGCTGAGAAGCCAAAATTCCGGCAGCGAATGTTTGCGCAGGTAGCCGGCGTAGTCCCGGTCGAACTGATCGGTCGCGAGATCATAGATATTGAAGCGGCTGGACCGGGACTGGACCCACATCTTACCTTCCGGGCCTTCGAAGATCTGCTCAATGAAATTATCGCCGATGGAGTGGGGGTCGCGCTGGTCATGGCGGAAGACCTTGAATTCATAACCGTCGTAGCGGTCGAGGCCGGACATGGTCCCGAACCACATAAAGCCGCGGGGGTCCTTGTAGAGGCTGGTGATATGGTTATTGGAGAGCCCGTTGGAAAAGTTAAGCGTAGAAAATTGGTACTCAGTCGACTGTGCGCATAGTCGGGGAGACGCAACGTAGAGAAAGAGGATCAGCAAGGTCGTGTACAACTTCATAGCTGCCTGAAAAGGGGTGGCGAGATTATGAACGCAGTTAGTTGAGTGGTGGTCACCACAAATATATGATTATATGAGACGAATTGAACATTTGAATACCCTTATTGATGATTTTAGGCCCCCTGGCGGACAGGGAAAATTGGTATTTTAGGGGCGGAAAATAAACCGATTGCATTATTTCAGACATTTTTCTTAACTTTAATATTAAACCGATTGCATTTCTTGCCGGAGACTGGTGAAAATTTGGAAGCCTGTTTTCGGTTCTTTAACCAACTCTAAAAAGATCCATATGAATCTGACTGCTTTTGCGGGAGTCCTGTTTACATCATTAATCACCCTTTCTTTATCGGCTCAATCACCCGGCGTCCACAGGGTCGCGGGGAAGGTCATTGACCAGGCGAGCAATTCTGCCATTCCGGGGGCTACGATCACGGTAAAGGGGACAAAGAATTCGGTCCAGGTTGACGCGAATGGAGATTTCGTCATCATGGCGGCGCCTACGGAGACGCTGATCATTTCGAATGTGGGTTATTCTTCAAAGGAAGTAAAGGTCGGGAATTCGGCGACCCTGAACATCAGCTTGTCCACGAATTATGGCCGCATGGATGATGTGGTTGTGGTGGGATATGGCCGGATGAAGAAATCCGATCTCAGCGCCGCGGTGGGGACCATTTCCAACGAAGACCTTAACAAGACGGTGAATGTCACGCTGGACGATGCGTTGCAGGGGAAATCCCCCAACGTATATGTGTCGCAGACCAGCGGGGAGCCTGGGGCGGGCGCTTCCGTCATTATCCGTGGTATCAGCACGATAACCGGAAATTACCAGCCATTGTATGTGATCGATGGGGTACAGATCCGGCCCAGCCTTCCGACGGGCGGTGCGTACAATGTGACCCCCAACCTGTCGAATGAGCTTCAGGGGCTGAACCCGGACGACATTGAAAATATCAGTGTGCTCGAGGGGCCGGCAGCTACGTCTATCTATGGTGCGGCGGGCGCAAATGGCGTCGTGATGATCACCACCAAGCAGGGTAAGCAGGGGCAGACGAGAGTAGCGCTCAACGAGCTTGAAAGCCTGCAGACGAGGCCGAAGGATCAGCCGGTGATGGATTTGAAGGAGTATGCGCAGTATGTGCAGAAACTCGAAAATCTCGGGTTGGTGCCGGCGGAGCCAAACCAGTTGAGCGATCCGTCGCTCCTGGGGCCGGGTACGGATTGGCAGCACGTCATGTTCAATAATGTGTGGTTGCAAAAGCATACCCTTAGTCTGAATGGGGGGAATGACAAAACGTTGTTCTATCTCTCGGCCGATTACCTAAACCAGAATGGCATCGCGGTTGGTTCCGGTTTCAAGCGCGGTTCGGTCCGGCTGAACCTTTCGAACCAGGCCAACAAATGGTTAAAGATCAGCACAAATATTTCCGGATATGGGGACAGGGAAAACGTAAACAACTTCACAGGTAACCTGATCAACCTGGCATTGGGTCAGAATCCGACGATTCCGGCGAAGAACCTCGACGGGTCATTTGGCGGTCCGGACCCCGCGCAGGTGCAGTATTCGAACACCAATCCGCTGGCGGTGGCCGAGCTGGATAATAATTATAATACCAACTATGGGGTTATCGGCGGATTGAGCGTGGATGTCACACCGATCAAGGGGCTTGTCTGGCATACGGAGACCAATGGGACGTATAATTTCGGCTACAACTATCAGTTCCAGCCTTCGTACCAGATCGGCGCGTATGTCAATCCCAATGCGACGATCTCCCAGGGGGCGAATCACAATTACTGGTATTCGCTCAACACGCGGTTACAATATGACTGGTCTATCCAGAAGCATGTGATGGCGGTGATGGTAGGGCACGAAGCGCAGGTTTATCAATACGAAAGTCTTAGTGCAAATGGTCAGAACCTGACGACCAATTCAATCCAGCAGCTGAGTGTGATCGGTCAGATCGGGACATTTCCGACCAGCGGCAAAGGCGACGGTTCGCAGGAATCCTACTTTGCCCGGGCAAACTATACCTATGACAAGAAATATATTGTACAGGGAGTGCTCCGGCGGGATGGCAGCTCGAACTTTGGTACGTTGAATAAGTTTGGCTGGTTCCCGGCGGCGTCGGCGGCCTGGGTAATTTCGGAGGAAAAGTTCATGCAGGGGATCAGTTGGTTGAATGACCTCAAGTTGCGCGGCGAATGGGGTGTTTCGGGTAATACCGGTCCGGGTGGTGTAATCTACGCCAACCTCTATTCTGCTCCGACCGTTTGGGGCGGCGGCTTCCTGCCGGGGAACTTTCCGAATCCTGCGTTGAAATGGGAGCAAGATCAGTCGACCAATATCGGCCTGGATGGTCATTTCCTGAATAACCGGATCGAGGTCGTCGTCGATGCGTACAAGAAGACGGTTTCCAACCTCATCCTGCCGTTTGTAACGAGCGAGTACTTTGGCGGTTATCCAAGCGGCGGTTATAACGGCCAGATCCAGTGGCCGGTGCTGAACTTCGGCTCCATGCAAAACACAGGGATCGGGATTACGATCAATACGGTGGACTATTCGACGAGGGATTTTACCTGGAAGACAGGCGTGAATTTCTCGATCGACCGCAATAAGATCACCCGGCTTTATCATCCGATCACGCTGCAATACTATGCTACAACCAACAGCCGGCAGGCGGAGTTCCTGACAGAGGTTGGGCAGCCGTTGAGCATGATCACGGGGTATATTGCGGACGGATTGTTCCAGAATTATAAAGATATTGCCGGTCATGCGATCCAGACGGCCAACGGGGTGTTGACGGTCGACCCGCAGCAGGGCAGCTGGCCGGGTGATGTGAAGTACAGGGATATCAATCACGACAGTGTGATCGACCAGAATGACCGGACGATCATCGGCAACCCATGGCCAAAATTCACGTATAATTTTAATACGAGCTTTAGTTATAAGGGTTTCGAGCTGAATCTGTTCTTCCAGGGGGTTTACGGCAACCAGATCCTGAACATGACGAGGTATGAGAATGAGTACCTGCCACTCGGGGTAGGTCCATATGCGAACCATTTCAAGAACGATCTCAATTTTGCCGTGCCGAGCAGTATCAATCCTGCGGACGCCTTGTCTGTCACGCTCACCAATCCTGGCCACCAGATCCAGCGGCCCACGACAGCGGATGCCAATGGCAGTGCGAGAATATCGCAATGGGATATAGAGAGCGGGTCATATTTGAAATTGAAGAATGTTCGGCTGAGCTATACGGTTCCGACGAAGTACGTGCAGATGACGCATGTGCTCCGTGGGGTAACGGCTTCTGCGCAGATACAGAATGCGATAACCTGGACAAGGTATACGGGTTACGATCCTGAAGTGGGGATGTATCAGTATGGGGGCTTAAATATCGTCGGAATGGATGAAGGCCGGTATCCTCAGACCAGGTCATTTGCATTCAGCCTTAACCTAAACTTCTAAAATCATTTAATATAAATCTGCAGCAATGAAACACAGATTAACGATACTTGTCCTGTTCCTCCTTGGCGCTTCACTGATGCCGGGTTGTAGTAAAAGCTTTTTGAACCGTCCGCCGCTCGGAGCGCCGACTTCCGGCACCTTCTACGCGACGGATGCCGAGATCCTGGAAGGGACCGGTCCGCTATACGATGGCAGTTGGGGCGGTTATAACGGGACATCCCTGCAATATATCGGGGATATCATGGGCGGGAACAGTACGACCGACAATTACCAGGGCCGCGGCGCCTATCTGAATTTCGCGGTCAACTCAACGGACCCCAGCGGCGCCCTTCAAAGTGCCTATCAGGCCTTGTGGTCCGTGATCGCGAATGCGAATGTCGTCGCCTCCAATATCAAGAATGCCGGATCTGGCGCGAGTGCGGCCGGAAAGAACGAGGGATTGGCGGAGTGCTATTTCCAGCGGGCGGCCGCCTATTATTATCTGACGCTCATCTGGGGCCAGGTGCCGATCATTTACGATAATATCAATCAGCTGAGTGATACAACGGTTCATCGGGCGCTGTTGACGGATGCGTGGCAGTTCCAAATCAATGACCTGACCTGGTGCGCCCAGAATCTTCCGGCCGTACCGGTCCAGCCGGGCCGGATCACCAAGTGGAGTGCGGAGGGGATGCTGGCAAGAGCCTATATGGTGCGGTCCGGGCTTACCGGGACCGGCGGTCAGCGAAACGCGGCTGATCTGGACAGCGCGTTGAAATACGGGCTGGATGTGGCGCAGAACAGCGGGGCGACGCTCGACCCCAGCTACTACGATCTGTTCACGAGCGGCAGCTTTAGCGGAAGCAAGGTTCCTTCCGAGTGTCTTTTTGCGTTATTGTGGGTACCGAACGGCGGGTATTCCGAGCAGAACCATATGCAGGCGAACCTGGCGTATTCGGCGCTGATCACGCAGACGGGTGATGGTTGGGGCGCGGCTTTTGGCGGTTCCCCCAGCCTGATGGACTGGTATTTCAATGTCGAACCAAACGATACGCTCCGCAGGAGGGCCACGGTATTCATGCCGAATTCGTTCTATCCGGACATCAACAAGGCCGCGGGTGGCTGGCTGGTGGATTCGACACTGTTCAATAATGCGGCGATCACGTTTCCGGGACAACAAGGTAACGGGTATGGTAGCGACCATGCGTATGTGAAAAAATATGTGATCGGTTCACCGGCGGACAATGGCGGTATTGGGGGTACGCAAAGCGAAAACCTAAATACGTATATCTTCCGGTTGGACGATGTCTATCTTAACCTTGCGGAGACGATCCTTGGAAACAATGCTTCGACAAGCGATCCGCAGGCGCTTCAGTATTTCAATGCGATCCGGACCCGCGCCGGGCTGACCACCAAGGCCTCGATCACTTTTGCCGATATCCTCGCGGAGAAGAAAGCCGAATTCGCCTTTGAAGGTCATGCCTACTATGACTGGAAGGAATGGTATTATTTCGATCCGACCGATGCGCTTGCTTACTTCAGCAATCAGAACCGGGGAAACTACAATATCACCTATAACGGTGGGAATTCCTTTATTACCTTTTTTGGATCGAATGGGTTGCCGCCGGGACCGGTCACGTATCCGGTTACGGTCCAGACTGCCAATCTGCCGTATCCGGAAGCCGAGTTGCTGGTGTCGCCGGCGCTAGCAGAGGCTCCGGTGGCCTTCGATTTCAGCAAAGTAAAATACAATTGATTGCCATTAAATAGCTAATATGAAAAAATTATTTCTATTCTCCGTGATCCTGGTGGTGGCATTCCAGTATGCCTGTAAAAAGAATAACTCGGGTGCGCCGGTGATCACGCACGTCCGGGCCGTTAATCCGGCGGAAGCGGACAGTTTCTTTACCCAGGCGTTGCCGGGAGCGCTGATCGTGATCCAGGGGACTGGATTCGACGGCCTGCAGGCGGTCTACTTCAATGATTCGGCAGCCGCGGTCAACCCTGTCTATGTGACGAACACGAATATCATCGTGTCGGTCCCCGGGGGTACGCAGACGGCTGCAACCGATCCGAAAGTGCCAAACAAGATCAAGGTAGTCACCGGACATGGGACGGCCGTCTTCAACTTCACGATTGTGCTTGATCCGCCCGTGATCACCTCTATCTCGTTTGATAACACCGGGACGATGTTGTATATCAACGGAAAGAACCTCGTGGGGATCACCAAGATCACCTTCCCCATCGGCGCCGTTGGAAACTATGATACGGCGACTGGGTATACGATCAATACGACATGGACGCAGGTTGCGGCGGGTGTTCCCCCCGGTACGGCGTGGCCGGATTCCATCCGGGTCTATGCTACGTTTGGAGAGACTTCCTTCCCCTTCCCGCCGCCGATGACGATCTCTGCGGTTTCCAACGAGAATGCGGTTCCGGGGACGACGATCCTGATCAGCGGGACCAATTTTATCAATGTATCGACGGTGACGTTCCCGGGTGGGATAACGGCGACGCCCACTTCGATGGGTGTCGGTCTGATGTCTGTCCTTGTGCCGCCGGGTGTTACGACGACAGATTCGCTTCGCATCTCGGGTCAACTGGGTTCGGCAACGGCACCTCAGCTGTTCGATTCCTATACTTCCTTTGCGTCGCCCGGATATCTCAGCACGTTCGAAGTGCAATATGCGACCGACAATACGGGCTTTGTCGGCTGGACGGGCGGCTATGCGACGGCTACGCAAGCCTCGACCGCTTATCCCAACGGCACCGGGGCAGTCGGTGTACTCTACCAGGGCAGTCCGATGGGCAACAATGCAGGGGCCACTTCGCAGGGCAATCCCGGGCTGCTGCAGTTGAATGACGTGCCCTGGGTAAGCAATACGTCGGCTTCGATCAATGGGTACTCATTGAAATTCGAGATATTCGTCGCAAGCCCCTGGAGCAAGGGTGAACTCTGGATCTCGGTGGGTGACTGGTATACCTGGAGCAGCTATACGGCGCGTTATGCCCCATGGGATACGGTGTCAGGCGGGACATACAAGCCATCGGGCTGGACGACGGTCACCATTCCGCTTTCGCAGTTTATTACGGGCAATCAGTTCTATCAGACGGCCTGGAGTACGAGCGGCTCGCCGGCAGCACATTTCACCGACTACCCGTATACGAGCGTCTGCTTTATGATCGCGAACGATCAGGCATCCGCGGTGCCGACGGGGAGCATCAATGTGGCGGTCGACAATGTGCGGATCGTGAAGGGGCAATGATGCCAACAAAAAAAGTGACGCCAACAAAATTTAATCTTACTGTTATGAAGATCGTAAAATCCAATCTTGTCCTTTTGCTTGGTGCGGCGGCGCTGCTTGCGGCTGCTGCCTGCAATAAGGGCGTCAAGGGATCGAACAATAATAATAATAACGGCGGTGGTGGGGGTGGCGGCTCCACCACCGATTCTGTCTATAACCCGGTCGATCCGGCTACTCCTGCGACGGTGGGATTCTTTTCAAATAACTGGGTGCAGCGAGCTTTTTCCGGGCCGGGGGATGGCGGGTCTTCGCCGTTGACGACGACCAATGCGGTGACGGATGCGCTGACGATCAATGTCAATAATGTGCTCGCGAAAGTCCCGCCGACCGTCTACGGCAACAACTCAAATCTCTGGATGGGGCAGATCGTGACGCAACCCGGCCTCATGCAATACCTCACCGACCTTTCGCCCAATGTCACCCGGGGCCCGGGGGGAAGTATCAGCGACGTTTATTTCTGGAACGGGACCACGGCCAATCCGTCGCCGACGGACGTGCCGGACAGCATCTTCACCAATGACGGCACGCTGGGGCCTACCGGTCCGTGGTACGGGGGCAAATATGGGACGGGGACTCCCGGAACGATAATGCTGCCGAATTATTACAGTTTGCTGTCATCGATAAAGAGCCAGGGGCTTATTACTATCAACTATGCCTATGCGCGGTACGGCACCGGGCCGAATCCGGTAGCGGCCGCGGCGCATCTGGCCGCGGACTGGGTCCGTTTCGACAATGGCCAGACGAAATACTGGGAGATCGGCAATGAGGACTATGGCAATTGGGAAGCGGGCTGGCAGATCGATGTGACCAAGAACCATGACGGTCAGCCTCAATACATCACGGGGGCGTTGTATGGCCAGCATTGGGCGGTATTTGCCGATTCGATGCGGGCCGCGGCACAGCAAATCGGCGCGACGATCTATATCGGGGCGATACTTTATGGTGCTGCGCCGCAGAGCTATGACTATCCGTCGATACAGACCTGGAATCAGGGGGTGCTACAGAATGCGGGTGCGGTTGCCGATTTCTTTATCATCCATGACTACTTCACGGCCTACAACGCCAATTCGACGCCGCAGCAGATCCTTGCGACGGGGATGGCGGAAGCGCCGGCCGATATGGCGTTTATAACCGGGCAGCTTTCGGGTGCCGGAGTGAAGACGAAGCCGGTCGCTATGACGGAATGGAATATTCAGGCGACGGGGTCAAAGCAGAATACGTCGTATATTGCAGGGATGCATGCCGCACTCACGCTGGGGACGTTTATCCGGAACGGATTTGGCGAGGCCTCACGGTGGGACCTGGCCAACGGATATGCCAGCGGAGATGATATGGGGATGTTCAACGTCGGAGATGAGCCGAGCGCGCCCTTGTGGAATCCGCGACCTGCCTTTTACTATATGTATTATTTTCAGCGGTTCTTTGGTGACCGGATGGTCTATGATACGTTGAAACGCAGCAACGCGGACCTGGTCGCGTATGCATCGACATTTAGTTCAGGGCAGGCGGGAGCGGTGGTTATCAATACCGGAGGTTTGAACCATGTCCTGTCGATCGACTTTCAGCATTTTCCGGCGGGCGCGACCTATCACTATATGGTGCTGACGGGAGGGACGGATAACCCACCCTTCTCCAGCCAGGTAATCGTTAATGGAACCGGGCCGGCGACGCCAACGGGAGGACCGCTCGGCTATTCCGCGATCAAGACATATAGTGCACCACTTAGTGGAACCATTAAAATCACTGTGCCTGCCATGAGTGTCGTCTATCTGGTGGCGGATGGTAAATAAATGGTGTTAAAAAAAATAATTTATTTTTTTTATTGTCCCCCGCCTTCGGCTGGGGCGAAGCTGGTTCTCCTTTTGTGGGGCGCCGGCTTGTCGTGCACTTCGGTGGATCGGCGGACGGGGCTTCACTTTACGGCGTTGCCGTCGTCCGCGACCGGGATCGACTTTTCCAATACCATTACCGAGAGCGATTCGTTGAATATGTTTGTCAACGAATATACGTATATGGGCGGCGGTGTCGGGGTAGGGGACTTCAACCGTGACGGGCTTCCGGATCTTTTTTTTGCGGGTAACCAGGTCAGTTCCCGGCTTTACCTCAACAAAGGGGGAATGCGATTCGAAGATATCACGAAGAAAGCGGGCGTATCCACGGAAACATGGTGTACGGGCGTGAGCGTTGTCGACATCAACAATGACGGCTGGCCGGATATCTATGTGTGTGTCTCCGGGAAGGGGCCGGGGAAGCGCAGGAATTTGCTTTTTATCAATCAACACGATCTGACATTTAAAGAGGAGGCCGCGCAGTATGGGCTGGATGACAGCGTATATTCCACGCAGGCCGTCTTCTTCGACTATGACGGGGACGGGCGGTTGGATATGTACCTCGTGAACCACACGCTCGACGACACGCGGCCCAACGATATCCGGGAGCACAAGACAGACAGCAATTCGATTGCCGGGGACAGGTTGTATCACAATGAGGGTATCCCGCGGGGTATGGATCATCCGGTATTCAAAGACGTCACCCGGCAGGCCGGTATTGTGGAAGACGGGAATGGGCTTGGCGTGGTCGTTGATGACTTTAACGGAGACGGGCATCCGGACATTTATGTCTGCAACGACTATATCCGCAATGACCTCTTGTGGCTCAATAACGGGAACGGGACGTTCACCAATTGCATCGGCTCCGCGCTGCGGCATCAAAGCTATTCGAGTATGGGGACCGATGCGGCGGACATCAACAATGACGGGTTACCGGATCTGATCACGCTGGATATGCAGCCGGAGACGAATGAGCGGAAAAAGATGATGTACTCCTTCCTTAGCGATCAGCGGCATCAGCTGGAAATGGACAAAGGGTATGAGCAGCAATACATCCACAATATGCTGCAGATCAACAATGGCGTGCGACAGGTCAATGGGCGGAGCGAGCCCTTCTTTAGTGAAATTGCAGAGATGGCGGGTCTTGCGGAGACCGACTGGAGCTGGAGTGTGCTTATCGCGGATTTTGACAATGATGGGTGGAAAGACGTGCATATCACCAATGGGCTGGGGCGGGACCCGACGAATATCGACTTCCTGGAGTATGCGCATAATACGGTGCTGGAGACGGGGGTGCCGGAAAATGAGATCGGGCAGCGACGAAAGTTTATGGCGAAGCTGGCGGAGCGCGGCCCGCTGGCGCTTAGAAATTATTTGTTCCGGAATAAGGGGGGCGCCGGCTCCGGCTCCGGCGGACTGCAATTCGAAGACATTTCGGATAGTGCGGGGATCGGGGCGGCCTCCATTTCAAACGGGGCAGTTTATGTGGATCTGGACAATGATGGGAAGCTTGATCTTGTGACCAATAATATCAATGGGCCGGCCTTTGTGCTGCATAATGAGACGAAAGGCGGGCACTATCTTGCGTTGCGGCTGGAAGGTGACAGCGGCAATGTCGGTGGGATCGGGGCGGTGGTGACGGCGTATGGCGGCGGGATGCGGCAGGTGGTCAAGCAATTTCCTGTAAGGGGATATCTGTCGACGGTCGATGAGCGGTTGCATTTCGGGCTGGGTTCGGCGGGGATGGTGGATTCGTTGGTTGTCGATTGGCCTGGCGGGGCGCGGCAGGTGCTGGCGCATCCGGGGGTTGACACGATGCTGACGTTGAACTATCGGGACGCCGTGGCGGGTGTTGCCGATCCGGCGGTTGCGGGGCGCATGTTGACGGATGTGACGGAGATGTTGCATACCGATTTTACGCATAAGGAAACCTTCTTTTTCGACTATAAGTTCCAGCCGTTGTTGTTGCAGAAATATTCACAGGAAGGGCCCTTTATCAGTGTGGGGGACCTGAATGGGGATGGGTCGGATGACTTTTTTGTCGGCGGGGCGTTCGAGCAATCGGGGAAAGTGTTCCTGCAGCGGCGGGACGGGGGGTTTGCGGGCAAAGACCTTGCGGGCGGGCCAAAGCATGAGGAAGATATGCAGAGTGCGATCTTCGATGCCAATGGAGACGGCTTTCCGGATCTTTTGGTGACCGGAGGGAGCAGTGAATTCGACGATCATTCCTCCTTCTATATCCCGCGGTTATACCTGAACGATGGGAGGGGCAAGTTCCATAGGGACAGCCTGGCGTTCTCGCCGTTTATCCGAACGCCGGCCAAATGTGTGGCGGTGGGGGAAGGGGGGAAGGAATGTTTTATTGGCGGTCGGGTTTCGCTCGGGTCTTATCCGAACCCACCGCAGAGTTATCTGTTGCGGAATGATCACGGGAAATTCGTCGATGTGACGGCGAGTGTTTGTCCCGCGCTGCAATATGTCGGGATGGTGAATGCGGCGGTGTGGGCGGATGTTGACGGAGATGGGAAGCCGGATCTGATCGTGGCTTGTGACTGGCAGCCGATTCGGGTTTTCCATAACGATGGGCGTACGCTGACGGAGGTGACGGATCAAACCGGGCTTTCCGGGCTGCCGGGCTTCTGGCGTTCGCTGACGGTGGCCGATGTGAACGGTGATGGGTATCCGGACCTGATCGCCGGCAATCTGGGGTTGAACAATCCTTTTCATATCGATACAGCGAGGCCGGCGGAACTGGTGTCCAAGGATTTTGACGGAAATGGGATCTCCGATCCGGTGTTGTGTTACTATATCAAAGGGCGCGATGGAAAATATGCCCTTCAGGTGGGGGTTGCGAGGGACAATTGGGCGCCGCAGATGCCATCGATCAAGAAACGGTTCGATAACAATGAGAAATATGCGAAAGCTTCGATGGACGAGATCTTTACACCGGAGATGATGGCGGGGGCGATGGTGCTTCGATGTAAGGAGGTGCGCAGCGGATGGTTTGAAAATGACGGGCATGGCAGATTCCGATTCCATCCTTTCCCGTTGGTAGCGCAGGAGGCGCCGGTCAACGCGGTATTGTATACGGATGTGAACGGGGATGGGAAGGCGGATCTGATCCTTGGCGGGAATGACTATCAGGCTTCGGTGATGACGGGGCGGTATGATGCGAGTTATGGGCAAGTGTTGCTTGGGGATGGGAAAGGTGGGTGGGAGGCGGTGGCGGCTTCTGCATCGGGGCTTATCCTGGATGGAGATGTGCGGGATTTGAAGGTCATTACGGTGGCAGGGATGCGGGTGGTGCTGGCAGGGGTGAATGATTCGAAAATGAGGGCGTTTAGAATTAATGGTAAAGGGAATAAATGGGTATGGCAATAAATTATTTTGGAGTGGCGCTAGGTCTTGGCCTGGTGCTTGTGGCGCCTTCGGCGCCGAAGGATCCGCCGGTGGCGCCGACGATGGGGTTTTTTTTGGATGATTGGAAGGCGAAGAGCTGGGTTGCGCCGGAACGGATGGATGTAGGTGCGCCGGGGACGAGCGATGTAACGGTAACGGTCGATCCGGCGAATGTGATCACGAAGATACCGCCTGCCATATATGGTCATAATGTCGACTCGTGGGTGACGGGGATGATCACCGACCCTGCATTTATGCGGCAAGTTCGGGATCTGCAGCCGCATGTGATCCGTTGGCCCGCGGGCAGTGGCAGTGACGGGTACTGGTGGGACCGGGCGCCGGGTGATGCGCCCGCGGATGCGCCGAAGGAGGTCTTGGACAAGAGTGGGAAAAAGAAGAATGCGTTCTACTTCTATGGCCGGCCACCAGGGGCACGCAGTGGGTCGCTGGATGTCTACTATGCCATGCGGCGGGAGACGGGGAATGAAGGGCTCATTACGGTCAACTATGGATATGCGCGGTATGGGACTGGCCCGCATCCGGTCGAGACGGCTGCCCACTATGCGGCTGACTGGGTACGATATGATCATGGCCGAACGCGTTATTGGGAGGTCGGAAACGAGAACTATGGCGACTGGGAGCTCGGGTATCGGATCGATACGGCGCAGAATAAAGATGGTCAGCCGGAATTTCTTTCGGGGCGGCTGTATGCGCAGCATTTCAGGGTATTTGCCGATTCGATGCGGCGTGCGGCTGCGGAGCTTGGGGTGAGGATCTATATCGGCGCGGTGACGGCAGAGTCAGGGCCAATGCGATGGGACGGGCCGACCCGAAGGAACTGGAATGAGGGGATGATGGCATCGCTGAACGGTGCGGCGGACTACTATGTAGTGCACAATTATTTTACGCCTTATAAAAAGAACATCAGTCCTGCGGAGGTGTTGCATGCGGCGGATTCGGTACCTGCGGCGCAGATGAAATTCGTGACGGGGTGTCTGGCTGCGGCGGGTGCGCCGGTGCGGCCGATCGCGATGGATGAGTGGAATATGTTCGCTTCCGGGAGTAAGCAGCAGGTGTCCGAGACCAGCGGGCTTTTTGCGGATATTGTTATCGGGGAGTCGCTGACCAATAAATATGGGCTGGATTGTCGATGGGATATGGTGAATGCCTGGGAAGGGGGGAATGATCACGGATTGTTTAGCGCGGGAGATGAGGAAGGGGTGGCGAGGTGGAGTCCGCGGCCGTCCTTCTATCACCTTTACTATATGCAGAAGATGCAGGGGGATCGGTTGGTGGGGGTGGAGTCGAGCGATACGAGCATCCGGGCGTATGCTTCGACCTTTTCATCGGGAGAGGCGAATGTAACGCTTGTGAATATCTCTTCGGGGAACAAGACGGTCCTGCTTAACTGGAAGGGGTATGTCCCCGGGAAGAGATACTACTGGTATGCCTTAAGCAGGGGAAAGGATGATGGAGAATTCTCGCGCCAGGTCTATGTAAATGGCCGCGGTCCTTCGGGGATTGCGGGAGGACCGGCGGACTATGCGACGATCCCGGCGTGGACGGCGCCGACGGCGGGCGGGATTGTGGTCCTTGTGCCGCAGAATGGGGCGGTATTTTTGACGGTGGAAAAGAGATAAAATGATCGTTGAAAGAGATGATTTGATCCTTGAATCCGGGATTTTGCACTTAGATTGGAGACCAGTTTACAATATTCGCTTATGAAGCACCTGTTTTCAGCCGTATCTCTTTGCCTGTTAATTTATTCCTTGTCCGCCCAGGTCCGGTCTTACGGCCCGGCGGCAGGTGGCATCCGGTTCCAGCTTAAAAATGGGTTGATGCAGATCGATGTCCTGACTGCGGATGTTGTCCGGGTCAGGTATACGAGTCTGGATGCGCTTCCATTGAAGACGTCCGTTGTGGTGGAGGGCGTTTTGGGAACGAAGCCGGGATTTACGGTACGGGAGCAGGGGGATGAGATCATGGTCATAACGGACAGGCTGATGATCAGCGTGGACCGGTCCACTGGCGGGATTGCGTATAGCGATCCCCGTGGGAGCGTGATCCTGGCGGAGGATGGGCGGATGGCCAAGACGATGGTTCCGGCGACGGTTGTGGGGGCTTCGACCTATACGTGCCGCACGCAGTTCCTTTCCCCGGCGGACGAGGGGTTGTTCGGACTGGGCTGTCATCCGCTCGACAGCGGGTCGATCGACTACAAGGGACGCAAACAGGACATGGCGATCAAATACATGACGGGAGCCATTCCGGTGTTGATGTCGAGCCGCGGATATGGGTTGCTGTGGGACAACTACAGTGCGTCCGAATTTGACGGCACGTTACCGGGCGCATATAGTTACAGTTCGGAGAGCGGCGCGATGGTAGACTATTACTTCTTCTATGGGCCGGACTTCGATCATATCATCGATTCCTACCGGCGTTTGACGGGTAGGGCGCCGATGTTCCCAAAGTGGGCGTTTGGGCTCTTTCAGTCACAGGACCGGTACAGGACGCAGCAGCAGGTGCTTGATGCGGGTGCGGGGTATCGCCGGGCGCATATCCCGGTAGATGTGATCGTACAGGACTGGTACTACTGGGAGCCGTTGCCGATCGGCTCGCATGTGATGAACCCGGAGCGGTATCCTGATCCGCGGGGCATGCTGGACAGTTTGCACCGGGAGCACCTTCACGGGATGATCTCCATCTGGCCTGTCTTTGGAAAGGGTACGGCGGATTTTGATGCACTGGGGGCGATGGGTGGGCTGACGTCGATCACCTGGGATAATGTGGTGACGCATACGTTCGATACGTATTATGATGCGCATGATCCTGCGGCGCGCAAGTTATACTGGGAGCAGGCGCGCGACAGTCTTGTGAAAAGATATGGCTGGGATGCGTGGTGGATCGATCAGTGCGAACCGGACAACGGTGCCTTGCTGGATGAACGGCGAAAAGCCAACTTCTATACCGGGCATGGGTTCGACTACTTCAATACTTATGCGCTGATGCATACCGATGGGGTGTATAAGGGGTGGCGGAAGGATATTCCGGGCAAGCGGGCGTTCTTTCTGGCGCGGCAAGCGTTTGCGGGCGAGCAGCGGAATGCCGCGACCCTATGGTCTTCGGATATCCAATGCACCTGGCATGACTTTGCCGACCAGGTACCACAGGGCATCAATGCATGTGCGTCGGGGATCCCGTATTGGACCTCCGATATCGGTGGGTATCATCTTGGCTGGCAGGCGCCGGATTGGAGCAGCCCTGATAAACGGGAAATGTTTGTGCGTTGGTTCCAGTTTGGGGCCTTTTGTCCGATCTTCCGTATCCATGGTAAGGGGGAAAGGGCATTGTATTCCAGTAACTGGGATGAAGCTACGCGGTCGGTGCTTTTGAATTTCGACCGGTTGCGGTATCGGTTGCTGCCCTACATCTATTCGCTGGCGGGGGAAGTGACACAGGGCAACTATACGGTGATGCGGGCGTTGGCTTTTGATTTCCGGACGGATGCGAAGGTTTATCCGGTGCGCGATCAATATATGTTTGGACCGGCGTTTTTAGTGAATCCGGTGACGGTTGCGGGGGTGCGGCAGCGGACGGTGTATTTGCCAGTTGCGGGATGGTATGACTTCTGGACGGGCAAGCGGTTGGAAGGTGGGCAGGAGGTTGAGGCGGATGCGCCTTTGGCGAAGATGCCACTTTATGTCCGTGCCGGGTCGATCGTCCCCATGGGGCCGGTGATGGAGTATGCGACGGAGCGGCCGGCAGATACGATCGAGCTACGCATCTATCCCGGTGCGGATGGAAAGTTTACGTTGTATGAAGACGGGAACGAT
>Ga0206895_1161_pt1 | contig 18073 bp, 16 predicted proteins | sample Alteio_BWOrgHeat_51_FD_152967 | JGI IMG/M metagenome (GOLD analysis project Ga0206895, IMG submission 152967) | Enriched cells from forest soil in Barre Woods Harvard Forest LTER site, Petersham, Massachusetts, United States -... | ecosystem: Environmental > Terrestrial > Soil > Temperate forest >...
GCCGCAAGGTTGGTTCCGCCATCGACCCAAAACAATAAATGATAGTTGATCGACGCCAGGATTCCGCCCAGAGCTCCACCCACCGCCCAGCCAAGGTTGATGGCGAGCCGGTTTAGCGAATACGAACGCGTTCTGTTCTCCTCTTTGCTGTACGTCGCGATCGCCGTGGAATTGGCCGGCCGGAAAGCATCATTGACCAGACTCAGTAGAAAGGTACAAAGACAGATCAACGGGGAACTCTTCACCTGACCTAAAACAATAAAAAACACCCCTCCCCCCATCAACGCCAATAGCTGCACCCGGTGAAACCCCCAGCGGTCGGTCAGCCTCCCCCCGAGGAATCCGCCGCAAATCGCCCCAAGCCCGAAAATACCCATGACCAGCCCCGCCTGGGCAATACTATACCCCATCGAAGGCGACGTGAGATAAATAGTCATGAAAGGCACGACCATCGTCCCGGCGCGGTTCACGAGCATCACCGAGCTCAACAGCCACGTCGCCTTTGATAACCCACTATACGCTTGCTTATAAAGGGAAAAAACAGGCCCCAACATGCCTGTAAAGATAAGGACTGTGCACGTCTTTGTCCGCCCTATAGCCCGCCGAAAACTTTCTTGAGCAGATCATCTGCCTGCCCCATCGGATCCTTCCGGATACTTTTTTCCTCCACGGCGACATAATAGAAAACGCCATCCAACGCCCGTTGCGTCGTATACGCCGGCAGATCCGCATTGACCTTGCTATGGAAAGGAGTCTTATTGTAGGCATCAACTACCGTCTTCCACGAATTGGTCGCGCCTACCTTGTCGAGGGAATTTTTGATCACCGGCAGAAACGCGGCCATCAGCTGAGCCGTCGTAGACTTCCGCAAAAAGGCCGTCGCAGCCGTGTCCGGACCCCTCAGAATGCCGATCCCATCCGAAACGCTCATGCCCTTGATCGCATTGAGGAAAATAGGCGCCGCGGACTTCGCCGCATCCTCCGCCGCCCGGTTGATATCCAGGATAGCCTTATCTACTTGCGGGCCAAGTCCCAAATTCCGTAACGCTTTTTCCATCTTCGCCGCCTCCGGCGGTAACAATATCTTAACCGCCGCATCCTTGAAGAACCCATCAACCGCAGACAACTTGTCAGTGCTTTTTTGTGTGCCCTTTGAAAGCGCATCTTTAAGCCCCGATACGATATCGTCGGAACTTAACCCTTTACCCAGTTGCGCATGAGCCAGCGTAGCAGAAAAGAAAAATGCGAGCGAGACAATGAGAAAACGCTTCATACAGGATATTATTAGTTTTAAAGATATATTCGAATTCCGACAAAAAATCTGTCAAAAATAAGCCTATTTTTGCGAATCAAATTACTATCAATGAACGTCTGTAAAACAATTTTAGTCTTTGTCTGCCCGCTCGCTTTCACATTTTCCGCGCAAGCGCAAACGGCAAAACCAGCCGCACCCGCCCACAAAACCAGCACTGCCACAGCCGCCGCCGCTCCGGTTGTCCTGAAGACCGCCAACGACTCCATCAGCTACGCCATCGGCGTCAGCCTCGCCAATTTCTATAAGCAACAAAACATCTCCAACATCAACACCGCCATCCTCGTCCATGCAGTCAAAGACGTCGAGGCAAACAAAGCCGTTCTCAGCGAACAGCAATGCCAAACCACGCTGATGAGCTATGTCCAGAAACAACAATCGGAAAAAGCCTCTGGCAACAAAAAGCTCGGCCAGGATTTCCTCGCCGCCAACGCAAAAAAACCGGGCGTAATCACGCTCCCAACCGGCCTTCAATACCAGATCATCAAAGTAGGTAACGGACCAAAACCAAAGCTGACCGACATGGTCAGGGTGCACTACCACGGCACGCTGATCGATGGCCGGGTTTTCGACAGCAGCGTCGACCGCGGTCAACCCATCGAACTAAATGTCAACGGCGTGATCCCCGGCTGGACCGAGGCACTCCAGCTTATGCCCGTCGGCAGCAAATGGAAATTATTTATCCCTTCCGATCTGGCCTATGGCGACCGGCAGGCAGGCCAGCTTATCGCTCCGGGCTCGACGCTGATCTTCGACGTCGAACTGCTCGATATCGTCAATCAGGCAGCTCCACCACCACCACCGGCCGACACAACAAAACCCGATAGCACCCATCACTAAACCCGACAGCATTCATTACGCATGCTCCCCCTGATCCTGGCAACCCTTCTCCTGTCATATACGCCTCCGCAGGACGTGAGGGTTGCCGTCTGGACCACCGGAACCCCCGATACCGAAAGCTTCGAGAGTTTCGCCTTCTGGATAAAAAGCGACAAACGAGCTTATATCCGATACGAACACGGCACATCAACCGACGATATCGAACTGAGCTGGCGGGGCCCGGGCACCGTCAGCGGCCGTCGGGGTTTCTGGGCATCCTTCCCGTCGCCGGATAGCCGAACCGTTTTCATCACTCCCGCCAACGACAGTACCTTGCTGATCGCGACCCACGGTCACAACAAAAAATACTACTGGGAAAACGAGAACGCCCATCCCGAAAGCGATTGCGACATCTGTGCCGCCAACGCCGCCGAAGCTACCGGCTGGCTTCGCCGCTATTTTTGGAATTAGCCCTAACCTGCTCGAGAAGCTGTAGCCCCAATAATCCGGCGATCGTACCACCGCTCCCATCACCGCCATTGACAAGAATATCAGGCATGATCTTGATATGCTGTTCTCCGATCGCTTCCATCACCTTGAGTTGCGTGAAGTTATTCCCGCCCATCGCGTCCACCGCGAGCTTATACGACTCCGCGGAGGATTTACCCACCGCGAGGATCTTCTCGGCCTCTGCATTGCCCATCATCGCTATCTTCGCCGCATCCGCTTTGGCGAGCCACTCGATCTTATCCGCATCCGCTTTAGCCTGCAACCGCACACTATTGGCATCCCCCGTCGCTTTCTTTACCGACGCATCCGCGATCCGCTCCGCGATCAACACACCCTGATCCGCCTTGACGATCTCCTTTTGAATATCGGCGATCGCCGTTTCTTTTTCCAGGCTTTGCCTCGTCTCCTGCGCCAGTTTCTGCGTCTCGTACGTGACCTTCTGCTCCTCGGCGATCTTACGGTCCGTCAAGGTCTTCATCAGGCTTTCCGGCGGAACGATATCCCCGATCAGCGTGTCCACGCCATTGACATTGTATTGCTCCAGCACACTTCCAATATGCGTCCGGGCCGCCTCCTGCCGCTCTTTTCGCGTCCCCAGAAAGGCGATGACATCACTACCCTGCGCTGAATTACGGAAGTAGTTGCCGATCGTGGGCTCCAGTACCTGGCTCACCAGGTTGACCATATTCCCAAACCGCGCGATGACCTTTGGCGCCTCTGTAGCCGGAATATGAATGATCTGCGCCACATCCAGGTTGAAGGGGAACCCGTCCTTACTACGCACCGTGATCGTCGACAAATTCTTATCCAGCTGATGCGCCTCGCTTCGCGCATTTGCCCAGTTGAGCACCAGGTTGGTGGTCGGAACCAACTCTACCTTTAGGATATAGGGGTTCACCGGATACTTGCCCGGCCCGAGCGGCTCTGCCCAAACCCCTTTGTAGCCCTTGGCGACGATATTGCCGTGTTTGAATTCCACACCACTCAGGTCAGGCCCATCCTCCCCGACATAGGAGATCACCACCCCCACATAGCCGATCGGGATCTCCGTCATCTTCACACTCTCCACCCGGACAAACCAGGGATTGAAAAAGTACGAACCAGCAAGGATCACCTGCTCCTGCAACCCTTTGTACCCTCCGTTGGTAAGGAATAGGTCTGCATCCTGAAACTTGTTGTGATCCCCGATAATTTTTCCGGCGATCTTCCCATCTTCCAACGGTTTGCCCTCCATCGTCGTCACAATCCCGACCGTATTGTCCGGAATACTGATCATGTCCGTTACCTCTACTTCAAAAAGGAACGTGTTGATCCGGTACGACCCCGGCGTCATGATCGCCGTCTGCCGGCCCTTCCGGCCGCCATTCCTCAGAAAGGCCTCCGCATCCTGGAAGCTGTCAGACGGCACCTTCCGCGCAAGAATAGCACCCGTCTCCAGCTCGGCCCCATCCCTGGCCAGCACAAGCCCGATCTTTCCGGTAGGGATGACCGTGAACGGCTGAAAAGTGATATCGTATTGCCAGAACCACTTCCGGAAATAGACCCCCGGCGCCAGCGTTTGCGCCTGGAAACCGGCCTCACCACCCGTTGCAATGATCCGGCCCTCCGGCAACGACTGACGTCCCACCAGCTTGAATTTTTTGGTCACCAACCCGATCCGGTCCTCCGGCACGATAACCAATCCAAAAAATACGCGAAGAATGATCTTGTACAGCAGAATACAGATCAACGGTATCCCAATTCCGAGACCCCATTTGATAAGCATAGAATTGTCCATGGTATAAGCGGTTTAGAGTTTGAAGATACAAAGTTTGTACAACCGGCTCACCCGCCCTACCGAAATCGGATAAACGGCAAAAACCCCGCCGCCTAACGGTAACGGGGGTCCCAAAAACACAAGGGATACTTAGTTAATATTCAGTGTCTTATCCTTAGGGTATTTGATGCTGTAGCTGATTCGGTACTGACGGCTTTCACCCGGCGCAAGTTCCAGCTTCCAGGTGAGCACCCCGTTGTCATTGTTGACCGTCGCGCCGCCACTGTCCAGCAGCTCCACTTCAATATCTTTGTCCGTACTGATCGGATACTGATCCTTCAGCAGCAATTGCGCTTTATCTTTTTTATTGTTCCGTACCGTGAGCTGATACGTGAACACTTCTTTTTTATTCGAACCCAGAAATTTAACACTGCTGAAGTCGGTGACCTTCTCCCGTTTGACCACGATCCGCTTATCCTGACCCAGCGTCAGGTTCAATGTGTCCTGCGTCGAGCCCGGATCGATGAAAGACCGCCCGATATATGTACCCTCCACCATGATCGAAGCCTCACCCGGCAGCAGGTTGAGCTTCTCCCACCCCTGCAGCTTTCCCAGCATATACGTCGCCTTATCGGCCACCGGCGCCGCATAGTATTGATAGGTGCAGGGCACCTTGTACTCCTTCAGCTCCACACCCTGCTCCTTTCCGTTACCGGGGATATCGTAAGGAATATCGATGTCAAAAACCACGTCCATCTGGTTATCATTGATGGAAAGATAATCGCCGATCCCCTTTTTCAACGTCACGACAATTACCCCCGACCCGGCCCTCGACCCATACAGGCTCTTTGCCTCCTCATCCTTCAACACCTGCATATTTTCAATAGTATTCGGATCGATCCGCCCGAATTCATCTTTACTGACCTCTACCCCATCCACGACATAAAGCGTCTCTTCTGCCTCGCGCAAAGAACCAATTCCCCTCAAAACCAACTTTGTATCCGCATCTTTCTCCACCGAAACACCCGCAGATTTGTACGACAAACTATTTGCCGCACCCGGACTGTAATTCAGATACGTCATCGCCTGCGCAAACCGCAAAAACCGCGCACTCAGCACCGGCGCATTCCCGCTCTGCGAAGGCACCGAAGTCGACAGGCTAAGCTTCACATGCTTCCAATCGATCCCCGAACTCTGCACCACCCTCGCCTTATAGAAAAGCTGCAACGGATCCCCGGCGCCGGTCACCTTCAGATCATACGCCGGCTCCCAATGCGCCGCCGGTGTCAGGTAGGAGACCGTAAAGTCATAGGTCCCCGCCATCGGACACAGCACCTGCACCCATATCCGCCCCACTGTCTTGGTATTCTTGTTCTCCTGTTCAGAAATCTGCTTCTCCAGGCTCTCCCGAATCATCCGAAGCCGAGCCACCTTCTCCGCATACCCGCCCAGCTCGGTCCGGATCGTGAGCTGCTGCCCGCGATAATACTCCATCATCCGCGCCAGCTCGACCGCACTCACGCCATTCTGCGACCCACCGATATTTTTATTGCTGTTCAGCAAATCAAGCAGCTGCTCATCCGACTTGGTGAGAATACCCAGCCGGTCCAGCTCCTTTGCCAATGTCTCGATGGAATCCCGCATTTTCTTAACAACCGGCGAAACCGTCTCGGGCTGCAAATAGTCCTTTGCAAAGGCCGCGGACATGATCGTCACATTCCCGGTACTGTTTATCCGGATCGTAGCCGGATCCAGCGTAGTGCTGACATCGTCAATGATGAGCTCATTATTCCCCTGCCCGAGTCGCGCAGAAGCCTTATGCACCATTTCAGCCCCGCTGCGATAGACCATGACCGACTGAAGGGAAGAAGCGACGACCGTCGGGCCATCGCCTGCAGCCGCGGAATTCGCCGGCGACCCCAGCGCGAGACCACTCGCGATTATACAAAACAAAAATCGTTGCATACCTGTATTTTACCTCAGGATGCAACGACCGATAAAATTGCACAAGGGCGACTACCGCCTATTTGTAAAGTAATTCATAATATTCATGCGCCATCCGCCCCGCATCGAACTGGTAGCGGACATCCCGCATCCCGTTCTTGGCGATCTGCCGCCAGGTATCATAATGATCGTAGTACAAGGGAAGGATCTGACCATTGAGGATCTCATATACTTTTTGCAGATCGTAGTCGTCCTGTTCTTCCACATGCATATTCGCATAGTCGGCCTTCGGGACCACAAAGCCGTTATTCCCGTCATTGATGAATTCCGGGATCCAGCCGTCATCCGTGGAAAAATTCACCGCCCCGTTCATCGCCGCGGTCATGCCGCTGGTACCCGACGCCTCGCGCGGCACCCGCGGATTGTTGAGCCAGCAATCGGCCGCTTGCTTCAACCGCTTCGACAATCCCAGCTCATAGCCGATCACTACCGCGATATTCTTATAGCCTTTGCTTAAATGCACGAGGTGATTGAATTCGTTGATCGCCGGGTAGTCCATCGGATAGGGTTTACCCGCCCAAATGATCTGCACCGGATATTTTGTGCTATGCACCAGCTTGTTGAATTTGTCCATATCACGCGTCAATAGGCTGGCACGCTTGTAACCCGCCAGCCGCCGCGCCCAGACGATCGTGAATACATTCGGATCGAAAAGCTTGCCCGTCTGATCCGCCACAATCTCGAAACTCCGCCTTTTCATGTACTTTTTCCGGTCATCCCACCAATAGTCATTGCTCTCCTCCATCTTGCGATACAATTCCTTGTCCGCCCAATACCGCCAGTTCTGCGCATTGGTGATCGAAATGATCGGGCAAATGTTCTTGTATTTCCCCCACATGGCCCGCGAGACATTCCCATGCAGCTGCGAGACCGCGTTCGCCAGATGCGCAAACCTCAAGGCCACCAGCGAATGGTTGAAGGCATCGTCCTCAAGACCTGTAAGCTTCTTGACCTCCTCCACCGACAAGCCACAGAAATAGCTCATCTTGTGGCAAAGATAGATATCGTGTTTCTCGTTGCCCGCTTCTTCCGGCGTATGGGTCGTGAAGACAAGCCGCTTCCTGACCTCTTCGATCTGTTTGTCGTATTTCTGATAAAGCCAGAACGCCGCGCTGATCCCATGCGCCTCATTCAGATGATACAGGTCGGGTTTGAAACCCAACTCATCGACAAGCTGCGCCCCGCCGACACCCAGCAGGATGAACTGCGCAACCTTCGTTGCGACATTGGCGTCATATAACCGGTGCGTGATCGTCTGGGACACATAATCGTTCTCAGGCACGTCGGTACTCAAAAGGAATAAAGGCGCGCTTTTGAACGTCTCGGGGTTGAGATACCAAACCTTCACCCAAACCGGATGATCGTGAATGGTAACCTGGTACTTGATGCCGGTATCTTCAAGAAAACTGTACTGCTTTTCCATCCAGGTGACCTGCAAGGTCTGATCCTGGTTTCGCGCCTGGTCGTAATACCCGTATTTCCATAAGATCCCGATATTGATCATGTTCTGCTTAAGCTCATAGGCGCTCCGCAAATGAGAGCCTGCGAGGAAACCCAAACCGCCGCTGTAGATCTTCAAAGGCTGATGTACGGCAAACTCCATCGAGAAATAGGCTACCTTCTTGGAATATCGTTCGTCTACTGTATAAGGAACCGCGTAATTTCTAAAGCTCATGGCTGATTCTCAGTTATTTTCGACCCTCAAATGTCTAACGGGCTCCGCCCGGTTTGGGTCCGCAATATAACGGATAAAATGGAATTGAATTGTATGGAGCCGCCCTTGCCGCCTCAGGCCCGTTTCCCCGCTGGCTTCGGATGCGCGACCCGGCGCCGCTCAAAATAACCTTCAAAAAAACATTTAATATCCCGGTGGACGCCGCAGCCACCCAATTCTTTCATGGATACCCCCCCGCCATCAAACGTAAATTCTACCGAACAGGGATCGGAATAGGCCCGGTATCGGGCAACACCGGGCGAAACAAATTTAGCTTCCCCTTTTAATTCCCCCTTGCATTCTCCGTTATCTTTTTCGAAATGTACAAAGAAATGGAAACGCCCGGCCTCCCTGCTGTCCCGGATGGAGACGATATTCCGCTTATCCTGCGCATAATCCCCCGAATACTTGTGCTTGCGCGGAAGAGTATCGATAGGATTGTAGAGCGGCAGGACCCGGTTTTTGTTTTCGTTCGACTCCGTCAGGATGAGATTGAAACTCCCCGCGTCATTGTAGATATAGTCGTCCGTGGTATGGAAGATCTCGCCATTCGCCCCCTTTCGATATCGCGTGACGGTCAGCGTATACTTGCTGTCCATCCCCACCGATCCCCATACACCCGGCGAATTCTCGGAATACAGGACCGGCCTCGACGCTGCATAATGGTCCTTCCGGTCGAAACAAACGAGATACAACATCCGCTTCCCGCTGGTGACGCATTTGACAAATACATAGGTCTCCGCTTTCGGCGCTTTGATCTTTCCGATCGCATACAACCGTGGCCTCGTCGCCCCGAAATATCGGACGAGCAGACTGTCTGGTATCAGGCGGGTAAAAAGTTTATAATTGATCGAAGCCGCGTCAGGCTCCTTCCGCCGCAGTATCGTATCCGTCATGGCATACGGCAGCGGTAGCGGCTGAACGTAATCGATAAACTCCGAAACACTCAATTCCCCATCATCGTTCCCGGCCAGCGTTACCTTCTTGCTCTTACAGGAAACAGCCAGCACGGACAAAATGATCAGCAACAGGTACTTGTTCATATGAGGTTTTCCGCGCTAAAAATAGTCATTAGCCCGAAGAAAAATCTTGCCCGAATGAATTTTAAGTTTTAGCTTTGTCTAAATTTTAATTTAGCCACACGCAACAATGAAAGTGTCCGTCAGTAAGGAAAATCATTTAAAAGCCATCTTCCATCTCCAACAAGAGCAGGGACTGGTCACCACCAACGCACTTGCTGCGGCGCTCAACACCCGCCCCGCTTCCGTGACCGACATGCTCAAAAAGTTGAAAGAACAAAAATTGCTGAACTACGAACGATACAAGGGTTTCCGGCTAACCGGCGAAGGCCGCAAAGCCGCCGTCCATATCATCCGCAAACACCGGCTCTGGGAGTATTTCCTCGTAAAGAAATTGCAGTTTGGTTGGGACGAAGTCCATGACATCGCCGAAGAATTGGAGCATATCAGCAGCCGGGATCTGATCGACCGCCTCGATGCTTTCCTCGGATTTCCCGAAACCGACCCACACGGCGATCCCATCCCCGACTCCCAGGGGCGGCTGCAAGTCCGGCGATTGCTTAGCCTCTCCGACCTTCCCCTCAATAAGGTCGCCCAGGTTTCCGGGATCGCCAGCCAAACCTCCGAAATGCTTGAGCTCCTGCAATACAACCATATCCGGCTGGGTACCCGATTGGAGATCCGAAAGAAATTCCCATTCGACAATTCCCTGGAAGTCAAAGTACGCAACCGGCCCCCGGTTACCCTCAGCGCCCAGGTGGCCAAAAACGTTCTTGTAAAAGATGACGAACTTTCTGCAGAAAAACGTTAGCCTGAGCGAAGTCCATGGCAGCATCGACACTACCCGCAAAAGACCGTGGTGGCGCCAGCTCTTTGTCTTTTTTGGCCCCGCCTACCTGGTAAGCGTAGGCTATATGGATCCCGGCAATTGGGCCACCGACCTCGCCGGCGGAAGCCAATTCGGCTATACCCTGCTCTGGGTACTGCTCATGAGTAACCTCATGGCCATCCTGCTCCAAAACCTCTCCGCCCGCCTCGGTATCGTCCGCGGCCGCGACCTCGCCCAGGCCAATCGCGAGACCTATCCCGCCTTCATCAATATTCCCCTCTATCTCCTGGCAGAGATCGCCATCGCTGCCTGCGACCTGGCCGAAGTGCTGGGAATGGCCATCGGCATCCAGCTGCTGACCGGCCTTCCCCTGATTTATGGCGTCTGCCTTACTGTCCTCGATACCTTCCTCCTGCTCTTTCTCCAACGGCTCGGGATGCGCCGGATGGAAGCCTTTATCATCGGGCTCATCGCTATCGTCGGCGGCTCTTTTCTTGTCGAGATCCTGCTTGCGCGCCCGGCCATCTCCGATATTGCCGGCGGTTTTGTCCCGGTCCTGCATGGCCGCCAGGCGCTCTATATCGCCATCGGCATCATCGGCGCCACTGTCATGCCCCATAACCTCTACCTGCACTCCGCCCTTGTTCAGACCAGAAAAATTGGCGCGGGACGGAAGCAAATAATGCAAGCATTAAGGATCAATTTCCTGGATAGTACCGTTGCCCTCAACCTGGCCTTCCTCGTCAACGCTGCCATCCTCATTCTTGCGGCAACCGTTTTTTTTAAGACCGGCAACACCTCCGTTGCTTCCATCAAAGAAGCCTACCGGCTCCTTCCGATGTTAAATAGCAACATGGCGCCAAAACTATTCGCCATCGCCCTCATCGCCGCCGGTCAAAGCTCTACGATCACTGGAACCCTTGCTGGCCAGATTGTTATGGAAGGTTACCTGCAATTACGCATTAACCCTTGGGTAAGGCGCCTCCTCACCCGCCTGCTCGCCATAATCCCCGCCGTCCTGGTCATTCTGATTGCTGGCGAAAACGAAGCGGACAACCTGCTGGTACTTAGCCAGGTCATCCTTAGCGTCCAACTCGGATTCGCCGTCATCCCCCTGATCCATTTTGTGAGTGACCGGAGAAAAATGGGTGATTTTACCGCCAGCCCTGTCATTCGTTTCCTATCCTGGCTGGTTGCCGCCCTGCTCCTTTATCTCAACGTCAAATTGGTTGTCGAAGAATTGGCGCCCTGGCTGGCCCAGTCCGGCGGATGGGGGATCAAGACACTGGTCCTGGTCGCGAGCGCCGCCGCCGTGGGCCTCCTCGTCTATATTACCTTGCACCCCTTTTTCACGCGCCCCGCCGGAAAAGCCACTCCCCTCGTCCACCCCCAACCCGACGCACTACAAGACTGGACCCCACCCGTCTTCCGGCATATTGCCATCGCCCTCGACTTTAGTCCCCACGACCAGAAGTTGCTGGCCTATGCCACCGGCCAGGGCGGAAAAGACGGCCGCTACCTGCTGATTCACGTCGTGGAAAGCGCCTCCGCACGCATGCTTGGAAAAGAAAGCGACGACCTGGAAACCCGCAAGGATCAGGAAAGACTGGACCAATACCGGTACGCCCTTGAAGAAAAAGGCTACCGCTGCGACACGGCCCTCGGCTTCCGGCATCGCAGCCGCGAGATCGCCCGCATCGCCAACAAGGAGCAGGCTGACATGCTTGTCATCGGCTCCCACGGCCATGCCGGCCTGAAAGACTTTATCTATGGGGAAACCGTCAACGCCGTCCGTCACGAACTAAAGATTCCCGTCCTCGTCGTCAGCCTTTGACATTCACCCCCTTCCCCTTCGTCAGATGTTTCAGGCGGCTAAAGGTCTCGGGCTTGATATTCAGAAAGGACGCCAGATACTTCTGCGGCACCCGCTGCACCATATCCGGATGATTTCGCACATACTCAAGGAACCGCTCCCGCGTGCTCTTCCGCAATTGATTGAAATAACGTGTATCACTCTTTATGAAGAGATCGGTGATCATAAGCCTTCCCAATCGCTCTATTCCCGGGATCTGCTCATACAACTGCTCCAGACTGTCGTAGGAGATCGAGAAAAAGACCGTCGGCTCGATCGTCTCCACCACCGCCCTCGACGGGACCCGATAATGGAATGAAAGCTCCGAATGGATCATATGCCCTTCCGACGCCAGCTGGATCGTGATCTCTTTGTTTCGGACCGGCAAATATTTCCGCGCGAGCCCCAGGCCGACCACATTGAGATAACGCTCGACCTCCCCTTCATGGATCACCTTCACCTTTTTGTCGAATTCCCGGATCTCCAGGAAAGGCTCCATCTGGCGGAAATCATTTTTGGTAAATGGCGCATACACCTGCAGGTATTGATGCAGCTTCTCCAGCGCAGCCTGATATATCGCGGCATTATGGGACATTCAAATTCAAAATTACCCTCTCAAGATCAAAATTGCCCTCACGGGCGTTATCAAGGCCGCCCCGCAAAAGGGCGTTTTTTTATATGGTTCTTTAACCGGCTGAACGTCTCCGGCTTCATATTCAGATAGGAAGCAAGATACTTTTGCGGCACCCGCGTCAGCAGCTCGGGGTTGTTGCCGATGAACCGAAGGAAGCGCTCCCGCGTATCCAGCCGCATACACTCCAGTTCCCACTCCTCTTTTTGCAGCACGAAATAAGTCGTTACCAACCTCCCCAGCTTTTCGATCCTCGGACTTTCTTCATACGCCTGCTCCAGGTTTGCCCTGGAAATGGATAGCAGCGTACAAGGCTCGAGTGTCTCCACATAGTAATAAGAAGGCTTCCCCGACAGAAAAGAGGCCGATGCCGCAATAAGCTCCCCTTCCTTGGCAATATTGGTGATCATTTCGGTCTTGCCTTTATAAAAATACATCCGGGCAAGCCCCTTGACGACAAAGCTAAGATATTGCTCAACCTCGCCCACCCTGACCAATAGCTGCCGCCTTTCGAATTCACGGACGATCAATTTGTCGGCCAGCACCGCGAAATCCTCCCCCGTCAATGCTACGTATCCTGAAATATATTGCCGTAACATTTCTAACATGGTCATAAAGAGTTAGGTATACAAACATACAAAAAAGCCATCGCTTTTTGCCTCATTTCCTGTAGGTTTGCTATCCTTTTGAACGAATAAACGAGACAAAATGGCCAAAAAAATCAAAGTAGCAAATCCTGTAGTCGAATTGGACGGAGACGAAATGACCCGGATCATCTGGAAATTCATCAAAGACAAACTGATCCTCCCCTACCTCGAGATCGACATTAAATATTTTGACCTGGGTATCGAATACCGCGACCAGACCGACGACCAGGTGACCATCGACGCCGCCAACGCCATCAAACAATACGGCGTAGGCATCAAATGCGCCACCATCACGCCCGATGAAGCCCGCGTGAAGGAATTCCACCTCAAACAGATGTGGAAAAGCCCCAACGGCACCATCCGCAATATCCTCGACGGCACCGTATTCCGCGAACCCATCGTGATGAAGAATGTTCCCCGCCTTGTTTCCAACTGGACAGCCCCGATCATCGTCGGCCGTCACGCTTTCGGTGACCAATACCGCGCTACCGATACCGTCATCAAAGGAAAGGGCAAACTGACAATGACCTTCACCCCGGAGGATGGCGGAGCCCCCCAGGTCTTTGAAGTCTTCAATTTCAAGGGTGACGGCGTGGCACTTACCATGTATAACCTCGACGAGTCGATCAAAGGCTTTGCCCACAGCTGCTTCAATATGGCGCTCAGCAAGAAATGGCCACTCTATCTATCCACGAAGAATACCATCCTCAAAAAATACGACGGCCGCTTCAAAGACATCTTCGAAGAGATCTATAAGACCGAATTCGCGGCAAAATTCAAAGAAGCAGGCATCGTCTACGAACACCGCCTCATCGACGACATGGTCGCCAGCGCGCTCAAATGGAGCGGCAATTTCGTCTGGGCCTGCAAAAACTACGATGGCGACGTCCAAAGCGATTCCATCGCCCAGGGCTTTGGCTCACTCGGCCTTATGACCTCCGTCCTCATCACACCCGATGGCAAGATCATGGAGGCCGAAGCCGCCCACGGCACCGTCACCCGCCACTACCGCGACCACCAGGCCGGCAAACCGACTTCCACAAACCCCATCGCCAGCATCTTCGCCTGGACCCGCGGCCTCGCCTTCCGCGGCAAACTCGACAACAACCAGGCGTTGATAGATTTTGCCAACGCCCTGGAAGCCGTCTGCATCCAAACCGTCGAAGGTGGCAAAATGACAAAAGACCTCGCCGTCTGCATCCACGGCAACAACGTCGAACACGGGAAACACTTCCTCTACACCGAAGAATTCCTCGACGCCATCGATACCGGTCTGCAAAAGAAACTCAGCTAATACGCCCCGCCATGAAACACCTGCTTGCCTGCCTGTACATGTCCCTGGTCCTGCCACTTTTTTTCTCGCTTGGCCTTCAGGCCCAGGGACATTTTAATCCCCCTACCTATACCCCGCGTTGCATGCCCACCGACAGCTGCTGGCTCTTCAAAGACATCGATGGTAAGGTTAGCGCTTACACGCCATTGGCGGAAGACGATGTCGACGATGGCTTCCTCCGCTACATCCAAAAAGATAAAGGCCCCCTTATCGAAATTACCAAGGAGAACCTCGCCGAAATGCTAAAGGACAATGAAAAGGCGACCAGCCAGGCAGAAAAGGGAAGATTTTCCAAGGCGATCAAAACCTATAACAAATTATAACTCCATAGCCGCGCCGTCCTCAGCCGGCACCTCCCTACCCCCCACTACTGGGCGGAACGACGATAACGACCTCATGCGCTTTGAATTTATACGTATTGTCAATAAAACCATCCGCCACCGCAAACCGGCAAGCACCAAGCAATTTCGCAGCCTGCGCATTGATCGCCAACATACAGGCCTTCAGCTGATCGATATTGAGCACCTCTTCCGTCAGCTCGAACTCCGGCAGAAAATAATCCTTTAATCCCGCGTACACATGTATGGTCATAACATCTCCTTTTATCTTTTCATCCATAAAATTACAACTTCCCGGCCATCCGGAATTGATCCCTTGACGGGCACCTATACAAACGAATAGACCGCCACCAGCGCCCCTCGCTCGAGGTCCCCGGCCGTCGCAGGATGCAACGCCAGCGCATTCGCCTGCATCCCCATCCGGATATCCCCCGATCCGTTCAATGGCATCTGGGTCAGCATCGCCGGAGACCCTTCCACCCGAACCGGAAAAAATTCATCCAACGGTGTCCGCTTCGGTCGCGCCGCGCCGAGTGGGAGCGCCATTGGCAAGGTACGCTCCAGACCCCAGCAGGCATGAATGAATGGAGCGATCAGCAACGCAAAACTGACAAAACAGGAGAATGGATTACCCGGCAACGCAAAAACCATCCCGCCACGCGGTGACACGCCACACCACGTCGGCTTACCCGGTCGCATGGCGATTTTATGAAAGAGCCGCCGCACACCCAATTGTTCCAGCACGGCAGGCACATGATCCGCATCACCGGCAGAAACCCCGCCAGTGATGATAAGGATATCCATGTCAAGAAACCGCTGCAAATCCCTGGTCAGCTGCTCCGGGTCATCCACCGCATGCGCCGACATGGACACCTCCACGCGTTGCTCCCGCAGCGCCGCCATCAGCATCCAGCGGTTGCTGTTCCTTATCTGCACCAGGCTCACCACACCCCCCGGCTCCACGACCTCGTTTCCCGTCGTCACCAACCCTACCCGCGGCGCCCGAGCCACCTTCACCGTCGATCGACCAAGCGTCGCCAGCAACCCCATCACCGCCGGCGAAACCCGACAAGGCTTGTCTATGACCAAATCCCCGGCACGCAAATCCTCCCCCTGCCGCGCAATATTCAGAAAAGGCCGCCACGAATCCGGCAACAGGCCGCCCACCTCGATCTCCGCTTCCCCCTCCCCCACATCCTCCCGCCGGACAACCATGTCCGCATCTCCCGGCACCGCCGCACCCGTCATGATCTTGTAACATTCCCCGCCCGATAGCTGCCCTGCCGGCCGTGACCCCGCGAACACAATATCCGCCACCCGGAAACGCCGGACGCCCCGCTCCAGATCGGCATACCGCAGCGCATAACCATCCATGGTAGCCCTCGGGAACGGCGGATAGTCCCGGTCAGCCAGGACGGTCTCAGCCAAAACCCGCCCGAATGCCCCATCCAGCAAGACCTCCTCCGTCCCCCAGGACCGGGCCTGCGCGAACACGATCTCACTCGCTTCCTGAAAATTGACCATATTAGTGCCCTCCTCCCTTCATCATCTTCCGCGCATGAAAAACCGCGGGAAGGATCGCCTCCAATGACTCCCGCGCCCCATCCGAACTCCCCGGAAGCGTAACGACCAGGGTCTCGCCGATCGAACCCGCCACCCCCCTGCTCATCATCGCCATCGGTGTCCTCATCTGCCCGTACACCCGCATTGCCTCCGCAATCCCATCGGCATCCCGCTCCAGGATCTCCCGCACCGCGCCGACCGTATTGTCCCGCGGCCCCAGCCCGGTCCCACCCGTCGTGAAGATGAACTGAATGTCCGCGGCCACCCACTCTCTGATCTGCCGCTGAATTAGCTCCTTCTCATCCGGCACAATTACATAGTGACGTACCTCTGCCCGAACGGCCTCCAACATCTCTACGACGATCCTCCCGCTCTTATCTTCGCGCTTCCCCTCCGCCGTCGAGTCCGAACACACCAGTACCGCACAAGTTGGACTTGTGGCGAAATACGCCGCACGATCGCTTTTGCCCCCCTTTTTCTCCAACAGCTTGATATAACCGATCTCCAGCGTCTTATCCACCGGTTTCAGCATGTCATAGATCTCCAGCGCCGCCACCGAAATCCCCATCAGTACCTCCATTTCGATCCCCGTACGCCCGATCGACCTTGCCACCCCACGGATAAGTATACCCGAGCGGATCAGCGCTTCATTTCCCAAAAGCTCCGCATGCCGCTCCTTGTCCAGGAATTCGAAGTGCAGCTCCATACCGTCGATCGCCACCGGATGACAGTGCGGCAGCAACTGCGGCGTCAGCTTCGCACCCAGGAAGCCGGCGGCCCGCGCCACATCAAAAAGATTGCCTTTTGGTAACTTGTCCTCCCGAATAAGGGAGATCGTCTCCGCCGAACAGAAGAGCACACCCATCGCACTGGCCGTTCGCAGGGAGATCTGCTTGTGTGTGATATCCCGCATGAAATAAATTTAGCAAATATGCGCAACTTCGCTCAATCCGCCGCCCAAATCCTGTATACCTCAAAAATCATCGGGCCGACCCCCACGGCTCCCCGGATGACTCCGACAGAACCACAGAAACCGGCCCAATACAATATCTGCCGCTGACAATCGGCCTGTCTCGCTGACAAGCCCCTTGCCCTATTTGAATTTTTTCGCGTCCTCCAGGAACTTCGCTAACCCGATATCCGTCAACGGATGCTTCAATAACCCCAGGATCGGCTCCAGCGGAGAAGTTACCACATCCGCACCAACCTCCGCACACTTGACGATGTGCAGCGAACTACGGATCGAAGCCGCAAGGATCTGAGTCTCCCAACCTTGAACCGTATACATATTGGCGATCTGCGCAATCAGCTCGACCCCATCCCAGTTTGCATCATCTATCCGGCCCATGAACGGCGATACATAGTTGGCACCCGCCTTGGCAGCCAGGATCGCCTGACCCGCCGAGAATACAAGCGTGCAATTGGTCTTGATCCCGTTGTCGGAAAACCACTTCAATGCCTTTACCCCTTCTTTGATCATCGGGACCTTTACCACAATATTCGGATGGATCGCATGCAGCTTCTTGCCCTCCGCGATGATGTTGTCAAAATCAGTTGAGAGCACCTCGGCACTAACATCTCCCTTTACCATCTCCGCGATCGTCCGATAGTGATTGGTGACCGCTTCCTCCCCCTTGATGCCAACTTTAGCCATCAAAGAAGGATTCGTCGTAACCCCATCCAGGATTCCCAGATCGTTCGCTTCCTTAATTTGCGCCAGATCGGCCGTGTCAATAAAGAATTTCA
>Ga0206895_1163_pt1 | contig 18025 bp, 21 predicted proteins | sample Alteio_BWOrgHeat_51_FD_152967 | JGI IMG/M metagenome (GOLD analysis project Ga0206895, IMG submission 152967) | Enriched cells from forest soil in Barre Woods Harvard Forest LTER site, Petersham, Massachusetts, United States -... | ecosystem: Environmental > Terrestrial > Soil > Temperate forest >...
ATCTGATGCCCAAGCTGAGCTTGGTGGTATTGCGCGGATTGTGGCAGATGAGCGCCGCCTCTACTTACCGTACGTCAATGTCCTTCGGGAGGATCCTCGGAAAGAAGATATTCGCCGTGGCTTAGGTGGACTTGGCCTGCTGGTTGTAGCCCCAGAAGATGTCCAACGTTTTGGGGGCAACGGCCAACGGGTACACCCAAGGCAACTCGACTTTGCGGCTGCAGCACTTAACTACGGTAGGTTACTGCACAGCAAAGTGCATACACTGCCTATCGCTGGTCAAATAGACGGCTTGCAGAGTATGTACCCTGACACTGATGAGGAGTGGGTCCACGAGTACGTACCACAGCTGGAAGGCTTGCGTACGGCATTTACGAATAGCGCAGTTTTTCGTGCGGCAGAACAGGTCAAAAGGAATAACCACCACGCGGTACAAGCACGCATGAATGTGGTGCCACGGCCGCATATAGAGGTGCATCTAGATAAGAATGGCAAACCGGTGGTGGTGAATGGACGTAATAAAAACCGTTCACACGCTGCCTAACGTATAATCTAACAGCATGCGCTACACAGACTTACCAAAGCCATTTTTTGTATTGGCCCCCATGGATGATGTGACCGAAACAGTGTTTCGGCAGATTATTCAGAGTACTGCCGCACCCGATCTCTTTTTTACCGAGTTCGTGAACGTTGATGGGCTGATGAGTCCTGGCAGAAGTAAGCTACTCAAAAAGCTCCGCTTTGTGTCGGGCGAGACAAGGCTCGTTGCCCAGCTTTGGGGGTTGAAGCCCGAGAATTTCAAAGCAGTGGCGGAGCAGATTGCTGATGGCACGTTGGCACGTGAGCTTGGGCTACCTGAAGGCTGCAATTTTGTGGGTGTAGACCTTAATATGGGCTGTCCAGCCAAGGGTGAAGTACAGAATGGCACTTGCAGCGCACTTATTAAACGAGAAAATAGGCAGCTTGCCAGCGATATCATTGATGCTACTGCCGCAGGCCTCGCTGGCCGTATGCCGCTGAGTGTCAAGACACGACTCGGCTTTAACGAAATAGATATGAGCTGGTTCGAGTTTTTGCTGAGCAAGAATTTAGACATGCTGACCGTGCATGGTCGAACTCGTAAAGAAATGAGTAAAGTGCCAGCCCACTGGGAGCTTATAGGTGACGTGGTGCGCTTGCGTGATACACAAGCCCCACACACATTAATCGTAGGGAACGGTGACGTCATGTCACGTGCAGCAGGTGAGCAGCTAGCAAGCCAGTACCACCTTGATGGCATTATGATAGGCCGTGGCGTGTTCCAGGACCCGTACGTGTTCGCATCGCAGAGCCCTTGGGAGACTGTAGTGCGAGCAGACCGTATTGCGTTGTACAAGAAACAGGTTGAACTATTTGCTGCAACATGGCGACAGGGTGAGCGTAATATAAAAACGCTCAACAAATTTTGCAAAGTCTACATAAGTGACTTCGATGGTGCAAAAGAGCTCCGTGAGCAACTCATGGCGGCATCGGACGCAGCAGAGCTGTTGCAGATTCTACAGGCGTAAGCTAGTTGCAATTCCAGCAACGAGTAGCATAATGAACTCTATAAAAGGAGGGTGTTATGCGGGTTTACGAAACACAAATACCATTGCAGCAAGAGGGAGACCTCGCACGGCTAGCAGGCGGGGCAGCAATAGTAGGACAAAGGGCGACCGAAGAAAACATGGCCGCTCTTTTTAATTCTGAACAAGGTGAGGGTCATTGGCAGGGTCGTGCACTATGTGCTCAAACTGACTCTGAAGCATTTTTCCCAGAAAAGGGTGGTAGTACAAAGGAAGCAAAGCGTGTGTGCGCTGCATGCGACGTAGCGGCCCAGTGCTTGCAGTATGCACTTGATAATGACGAGCGGTTTGGTATATGGGGTGGCTTGAGTGAGCGGGAACGCCGCAAACTCAAGAAGGGAAGGGTGATACAGCCTAGCCAGCATGCAGCGAGCAGCGTATGATGTACATATATGATTGCTGCTAAAAACCTAAACAAACGTTATAAAAAGCAGATCGCCGTGAACGATCTAAGCTTCACGGTTGAAACGGGTAAGGTTACGGGATTCCTCGGGCCAAATGGTGCGGGCAAGTCTACGACCATGCGCTTGATGCTCGGACTCGACAATGGCGGAGGCAGTACAACCTTTGACGGTAAAAAACTGCACGACTATAGTCGACCATCACAAGTCGTTGGCATATTGCTCGAGGCTAAAGCCTTCCACCCAACTCGTTCTGCACGGCAGCATTTACGGATCTTGGCAGCCGCAGGCAACATTCCGCTCGGACGCGTCGAACAGGTTCTAGATGAAGTCGGTTTGCTAAACGTCGCCAAAAAGAAACCCGGCAAATTTAGTTTAGGTATGAGCCAGCGCCTTGGTATAGCTGCTGCAATACTGGGCGAACCAAAATACCTCATGCTCGACGAGCCAGCTAATGGCCTCGACCCAGAGGGCATAGCCTGGCTCCGAGAATTCCTGAAGACGTATGCCGATAAAGGTAACGCCGTATTTGTGTCGAGCCACCTACTGAGTGAGATGTCGCAGATGGCAGACAATGTCGTGGTAATAGGCAAGGGTAAACTCATAGCCGACACATCCATAGCTGACGTACTTGCCACGAGTGGCCATTCTGGAGTGTTTGTGCGTTCGCCGAAACTATCTGTGTTGCAACGTGCTCTGAAGAGTCATGACGTTACGGTAAGCAAAGTTGATAATGGCATAAAGATAGCTGGTATGACGAGTGATGCGATAGGCAAGGTTGCGTTTGAAACAGGTGTACCGCTCTATGAGTTATCGCCTCAACAAGCTTCACTCGAGGAGGCATTTTTGGAACTCACTGCAGGCTCGGAAGAGTTTGCGGGGAAGAAAGGCGTAAAGAAATGATTGCAGCCCTAAAGGCAGAGCTCCGCAAGCTACTTTCTGTACGTTCGACGTACTTCATCATTTTGATTTCACTGGCCATTGTGGTGTTGTTCGCTGGTTTTGGTGAAGGCTTCCGAGCAGACCCAGTTCGCTTGCATGACGCAGGCATGCTCGCCAGTGAATCTGCTCACGCCGTGTTGTTCGTGGGGCTTATATTAGCCATCGTGAGTCTATTGTTAGTCGGCCATGAGTACCGGTACAACTTTATTATGTATACACTTACGGCAACGAATCGTCGGTATAAAGTCATGGCCGCGAAGTTTGTTGCTATTACGCTGTTCGCGTTGCTTGCGGCGACACTCGTGACATTTTTCGCACCGCTTTGTAGTATCGTTGGCGCACACTTGGCGCACAAACATATGGTGGCACAGCATTTTGATGTGTGGCAAGTCTTGTGGCGTTGTTTGGCGGTGGGCTGGGGTTATGCCATGTATGCTTTTATTCTGGCGGCTATCATTCGTAACCAAATCGGCGCAATAGTAACCTACCTGGTCATTCCGCTCATTGGTGAAAACATTATTGTGGCCATATTCAAGTGGATTGGTAAATACTTGCCGTTCCAAAGTTTGCAGGGTGTTATGGACGGTATATTGCCAGGTGAGAGGGCTAGTGGGGTAACCACCGCACACAATATGGTCGTCGCTGGCATATATATTGCTGTTGGACTCCTCGTCAGCACGGTACTATTTGTGCGACGTGACGCGAACTAGCTGGCGGGTAAGCTGCTAAATACGGTACAATCTGCATATGTTGCTTTCATGGATCTCGAAATTTTGTGCTAGTGTACTCGGTTCAATATTGTTAGTTATAGTTATTGCGTTTACGCTCAATCAAACCGTGCTGAAACCGAGCTATATTGAATCCCAACTGCAGCACGTCAACGCATACAGCGAACTCTCGGACGGTATCGTCACAGAGATCGCCAAAAATAATGTCGATTCCGGCATACCAAATGATGAACTGGTATCTAAACTTAAAATGGTCATTACTCCGCAGGTGGTGCAGAGCAAGTTAAACCTGACACTGACCCAGATACAGGCCTTCTACTTACGTGGAGGTACCGTACCGGTTATTGATGTGAGCGATTTAGTAACTCGTGCGCAGGCTGTTGGTGTGCCAGTACAGGATCCAACACTGTCTAAGCCAATAGAACTCACGACCCTTGCTAATACCAAGAAATTGGCAGATAAACTAAAAGCTGCACAAATTGCAGTACTGGCAGCAGTAGTTGTACTGTTGGGCGCAATGATTGCTATAGCCGTAAAGCGTAAAAAGTACACACCTCTCGCAGTACTGCTGATAACCTTGGGCGTGTCAGTTTGTTTGGTGGGTGGTGCTGTGCTGCTTGCTAAAAGCCAGCTCAATACCCACCTGAAGGTGGACTACAACACTAACGCCTTTAGCGGCGTAGCGCACGATCTTGCAAATAGTATGGCCTCTGACATCGCGAGGCGATTCTTCATCACAGGCGGAGTTTCACTGCTGCTAGGTGTGGCTGGCTTTGCGGCGCTGAAGTACTTCGCAAAGCCGCGTAGTCCCTTGCGCGCTCAACGCCCAGCACCCACAGTTCCTGCCGTACCTGTAAGCCAGGGATACGTTGATGCGATAGCAGCAGCTCCTACGCAACCTGCAGCACCGGTTCGTGCTGTTCCAACAGTCCCTAAGCTAAAGCGGCCCGTGCGCGAAAAGCCACCGAAGCCACCACAGTTGATTCAATAAATAAAGCGTAACTTGGAAAATTTTGGTGGGGCGAGCTGGACTTGAACCAGCGACCAATCGGTTATGCGTACTACTACAACTTTCGTTGCCCCTTTCGAGTTTGTAGTCTGGACTGTCTCTTCATCCAAGAGTCTATGGTCTTGGATGCCTGCCGTACAGTCTCTACACCTTTTCGCTTTTGCAAACGAACTTGGCTCGGGATTACCATTTATTTGAAGGCTTCCCCGAATTTGACAAGATATACTTACCGGTTACCCTTGTAAGCAGCCCTGAACGATATGACATATCTAGTGTAAAATGCAGTTATGAATAGTAGGTCTACCTGTAGCGTCTGCGATAAGCCATTGTCTGGCAGACAAGCGCTATTTTGCTCTACAAAATGCAAAAATGCTGTGCACCAATCATACCAAGCCCAAAAGAAACGAGGCTTGGCTCGAAAGCTGTACTTTGTAAGTCAACTTGGAGGTAAATGTTCACAGTGCGGGTACGCAGCCAACCTCGCTGGACTAGCATTTCACCATATCAATGGTAAAGAGTTCCAGCTGGATGTGCGAGCATTATCGAACCGCAACATTGAGCCTATCATCCAAGAGGTAGCAAAATGCATACTTCTATGTCACAACTGTCATGCTGAGATACATAATCCCAGCCTAGACTTAGCCAAATTGTTAAATTAAGCCGACTGCTCTAACCACTGAGCTACCGCCCCATTAAATGTCTATCGACCAGAATTAGCCTAGACAACAGATACGAGTATAGCAGAACTACAGAGGAAAATGCGAGCTTGTTTGTTGTTTCTATATGCTGCTAGATGTATCGACAGATATGCCATACTTATGGGGTGGTATATACTAAGCTGAGAAAATGTTCAACAAAACAAACATCACCACTAAACTAGATCCGTACCTGCAGCAACTTCGGGCGTATATCCTGAGTCTGCGCGATATTCGTAATGTGGGCTTGCTCGTGTTTACCGTAGCAGTTCTGCTCATCAGTTGGAGTGGCATAAAGACCATACAAACTAACTATGGTTTGCAGAAACAAATCGCCCAGCTCGCCCAACAGAATCAGCTAAGTAGCTTGGAGAATACTAACTTATCGCTGCAAAACCAGTACTACATTACTGATCAGTATTTAGAAGTGACAGCTCGTCAGAACCTTGGTCTGGCCGCTCCGGGCGAAACAGAGCTACTGGTACCAAAGGCTGTCGCGTTGTCGCATACGGTGAGTGAGCAAGGTGCAGCTGCCAAAAGTGAAGTGCCCAAGCAGCCATTTTGGCAGCACAACTTTGAGTCGTGGATGAACTTTTTTTTCCATCGCCAAACCTAGGGAATTGACAACTTACACCTCTGTTGCTACAATATGTATAAGTTACGTTTCTGCTATATGCGGAAACCAATAATTGTATATGCCGCGGGATGGAGCAGCGGCAGCTCGCATGGCTCATAACCATGAGGTCCCAGGTTCGAGTCCTGGTCCCGCAACCATAAGCACTATCACCTCTGTCATTATGACAGAGGTTTTTGTTTGATATGATTACAGTATGAAAAAAATCAAAATCAACTGCGTCGCATACTCTATCGCTGCAGATTTATACGAAAGTGGTACCGATAAGATCATTCTCTGTTTACCCGGCTGGACATCAAGTAAAGCTGGTTACGAGTCGCTGGTGTCTTTTATTGTCGACGAAGTCCAAACGTCAGCTCTTGTTATCGACTACACAGGTCATGGCGAAAGCCCATTCGATGCCATGGAAATCCGTCCAGCCCAACACTTTTTAGAAGTCATAGCTGCTTTTGACTGGATAAAAGACAATTACCCAGACGCTCAAGTAAGCGTACTGGGCTACAGTTATGGAGGCTATATGGCTGTACAGCTCACAAAATACCGCAATTTTGAGAATTTGGCGCTGCAAGTTCCGGCTATCTTTGCACCGCGCACTTTCTATAGTCTTAACAAAAATATCGACCGGCAGCAGGAGCGTCGTAACAGGAAAGACCTAAGTCTACTTAGTAGTCACCCATTACTTGCTAGAGCTTCGGGGTTTAAGGGTAGGACGTTAGTTGTGTGGCATGAGCTTGATGATAATGTACCAAAGGAGCTGACAGACAAGTATATTGAGATTTTTAGGGCTGACAACTATCTGGCTAAGGGCTGGGGGCATGGGTTTAATGGTGAGGCATCTGAGCAAGAGCAGCTAGCATACAAGAAAGCTATTACTGACTGGCTCAAGCAAAGCGGTTCTAGTGCGAGACGGTAGAATAATTCAGAGGCATCCAAATCCTGATAGTCACCCTGGCGGCATAGCTCTTAGCTATGCAGGCTGATAGCAATTAGATATGCGCAGGCTACCACTATGGCCGCGAGAATCAAGAGTAGTGACTTGATGCTGCCAGGAGTGTAGTTGGGTACCAGAGAGTTCTTCAGGTATGCGTTGTAGCCACCACGTACTTTTCGTCCGTATTGCTTTCGATATTCTAATGTGACATCGTTTTCGATATTCTCAGCTTTGACTCGAGGTATTCTTCCGAGCTTACGTATTTCGACAACTTCTTCCAGCTGCTTGCCCAACGCCCAGCGTGCACCATTTCTTGTACCGTGTTGCTTAATACGGCGCATGAAGTCAGTGTAAGCGGTAATACCTATATAGTACGTGCCGTCAGTAAATCTAATGACGTAGAGCGTCCAACTCCGGATGGCATACTTACCTTGTCCCTGTCTTGACATGTCCACATACTACCAGTTGCAGTAAGTAGGTTCTAGAGTTGCATGCTGGAGTAACTCAACAGACTACCGCCCCTAGAAACCTCTTTCCACCGAGCTAACTCCGCAAGGAGGTCGTTCCAATTCGAATGTACTTGGGCAACCATAAGCACTACCACCTCTGTCAGTACGGCAGAGGTTTTGTTTGTCCAAAATAGTCTAAGAAGTTACTTGGTTCAAAAGTGTGTTTGGGTGTTTTGCTCATGCTTGCATTCCATCTTTTTTCGTTGATAATCACTTCTATGAGACAGAAAGAAACTACATACGTAACTACACCCGATAACCTCCCTTTAAGGGATAGGCACGATATACATGCGACGCTTGGTAGACTTGCCTTGCCAAAAGATGAATACTTTGTTCTAGGTGGTGCAAATATGGTACTCAGAGGCATCAAGCCTTCTACCGTAGATATAGACGTATTGGTCAGCCGTTCACTTTTTGACCGACTATATTACCGCATGGGTGCATTACTCAAAGAACCGCCCCAATCAGCTATCCAACGGGGTGCAACAAATCTGACTGCATGGCTGCAAAACGATAACCTCCCTATACCCCTAAGTGCTACCACGGCACTTGGTGATGGTTGCTACCCCATGAGCTTTGAAAGCCACGTAGAACGTACCGAGTTAGTTGATGGCATCCCTTGCAGCATCCTGGACGATGTCATTGCAGCTAAGGCTGCACTACAGCGCACTAAAGACATCTCTGACCTGCGTTATATTGGTGACTTTATTGGCGCACCGATTGAGCTCACCCAGCCGCCAATAGCTGGACCCCTGCACAGTAGTTAGGCTCTAGTCCTGTGAGGTTATTTACAGCGTAAACAACCACGAAAAGGCATACTGAAAACGTTATCGTTATAAGGAGGCCAGAGTATGTCAGAACGAGTACAACATACCAATCAAGTAAGAGACACTGGTGGAAATACTACAACGGCAACCAGAATAGTTGAAACGGATCATGTGGATGTGTATGGTGATACCTCACTTGATGGGCAGAGTACCGCAAGTCGTGTGGTATGGTATATTGCGGGAATTTTGCTGGTGCTTTTAGGATTCCGATTTGCGCTTGCGCTACTTGGGGCTAACCCTGCCAATGGCTTTGCGAACTTCATATACACGACTAGTCACCCTTTTGTTTCACCATTTTTTAGCCTATTTAATTATGATTTACGCTACGGAGTCTCTAGGTTTGAAACATTCACATTGGTCGCTATGGCCGTATATGCGCTCATAGCATTCGGTATTTCACGGTTACTTACCATAAATAAACCTAGTCATACACACACTGCTTCACATGCCTAAAGTGGGAGTGAAGAGTATGAACAAATTTGGCCCTAAAGCACAAGAAAAGGTGAAGAAAGCCATGCATGAAATGCATGAGGGCAGACTTGAGTCTGGTAGCTCTGGCCAAAAAGTGACCAGCAGGAAACAGGCAATTGCCATTGGGCTTTCTGAAGCCCGTAAAGAAGGTGGCAAAATACCAAAGCGCGATTAAGCTGAGCAGCTTCCCGTATTGTCAGCCTCCTACCTACCTAATCCTAAATAGACTCGGTTATTTCTCTGTAGGTTTGCAAATAGTCAAAGCTAGTACGTGATTGGCGTCACAGCAAGTTTGTCGCAGGAGATAGCATACTGTTGGGTAATAAGGGGGCATATATGAAACGAGCTAACAGCATCTCTAAACCAGCAATAACATCAAGTACAGTGATTCGAGATAAATATAATGATAATGTAAATGAATGGCGCGCAAAATCCGAGGCACTCCAAGCACGACGCTGGAGCATATTATTAAATAGGCAAGCGGAAGGTTACCGTCATATAAATCACAAGTACGCACACTAGCTTGTTGAGTACTATCCGTAAGAATGTTGCATATAGCTGCTATAGTTATAGTAACAAGGAGTCTGTGTGCAGCCCTCTATACGTGATAAAGTTTACGAACAGTTCTCTCAATACCCAAAGCGAGTCTATCCGAAGGGTCAGATTCTTGTGTTTGCCGATGAGAGCCCTGAGCACATCTTCTATCTAGTAAAGGGTAGTGTCCGAAAGTATGACGTGTCATACCGTGGTGATGAGGTGGTTGTAAATGTATTCAAGGAAAACTCGTTCTTCCCAATGTCGTGGGCCATTAATCAGTCAGCCAACAAGTTTTTTTATAAAACAGAAACTGAAACTGAACTTCATATTGTACCAGCCGAAGATGCCCTACAGTTTCTAAAGGATAACCCAGACGTGATGCTAGACCTCCTAACTCGCCTATATCGCGGTATGGATGGTCTACTAGGCAGGATGGTCCATCTGATGTCTGGCACAGCTAAAAGCCGACTAATCTACGAACTTATCATTGAATGTAGACGCTCTGGCCAGAAGCCTAAGGATGGCAGCTACAAACTCACAACTACCGAGAGTGACCTTGCCGCTCGCTCTGGATTATCCAGAGAAACAGTTAGTAGGGAAATAGCAAAACTGAAAAATCAGGGATGGGTCGAAGTTACATCCGGTGGCATAGTTGTCAAAGACATTACGCCTCTTGAGGCAGCGCTTGGGGGCGAGGTTTAACGAGCGGGCTCAAGCTCAAATGACTCAATTGATTCAAAGAGACGGTCATAATCACCAGATTCAGGTCGTGCATATATAGCCTTACGGATTTGCACCGGCTCAATTGAGAAGGTCGTAAATGAGCCAGCCTGTAATTTAACAATTGGTGGCAGACCTACATCACTTGTTTGCAGACTTGCCCCAAGGATTGCACCGGCAATAGTATTTATATGACCCTGGCCAGCGCGCTCTCTAGCTATGCCAGTAACCTGGGCGGTCGTTTGTCTGCGTGGCTCAAATACGGTAAGCATCACATGGTTGTTATGCATGAGGTTGTCGTACTTCCTTGTCCCACGCTTTGTGAGGATGTGCATCGTGAAGTCGCTGTCGATAGTGTAATACACCACAGCACCATGCGGGTTACCATCTGGGTCAACCGTAGATAAGACTGCAATGTGTTGGTCATGCAAAAAATTATATATACGCTTTTGTCTATTACTTAACGTATTAAACTCATTACTATCTTCCTTGCTCGTGCTACGCATAGTAGTCTCCTTTACTTGTGCATTTTCGCAGCATTCCGGTAATGCGGCCATGCTCGTTGCCACACACCGGGTGTGATGCTAGTCAAGGCTACGAAAACAACATGCTTGTTAAATAGGGAAGGAGGAAATAGCATGACGCAGCCCATAGCATTTAGCACCAAAGAGATAAGGAAGCTTGGTAAGGTGGATGGATATAAAAGTAGGCAAAAGGTACTTGAGGCAGAGTTGCGGACTCTAGGAGCTGACCGATACGACCTACTGCTACCTGAAACTCATGCCCTCCCTCTACTTCTTCAGAACGAGGAGCGCTTGCTGGGTATAGTATGTGGTCGTTACAAACAAACTGAGAACGATGCTCAAGGGCGTGGCGCACTTGTTGCCACCAATAGTCGGGTACTGCTCATCGACAAGAAGCCACTCTATATGCGCTATGAAGAACTACCTTACTACAATATTAGCGCCATTACATACAGCCGGGTTGGTCCTAGTGGTGTCGTGACACTCTATAGTCGAGTGGGTAGTATTAACATTCATACCCTCAATCAAACATGCGCCCAAATCTTTGTACGCGCTATCGAGGAGCACATCTTGGTGCCTGGTGTGAATCAACAACAGACTCAACTATCGTTCCCAGGTTCTACTCCTATCCACTAGGATTAGCCTACAGAGGGAACGCTCTTGGTCAGCTCTTTACGTCTAGCCAAGTCCGACAAGAGCTGGTTCCAATTCGAATGCACATAGGCAACTGTCAGTACTGTAACCTCTGTCACAATGGCAGGTTTTTTTGTTTACCTAAAAGCGCACCTAATCTTAAAAACCTTCTTGCGATTCTATCAGATCGCTTTGCGTAATTACTGCCAGCGACTCCATGTTCATTGATTTGTTTATAGCTATGCCATGCTCTGACACGCCAGTACAAAATCATATACATAACTGGTCGATAGTATAGAAATACAAAGCGACGCTTCAGCATATTTATGAGAGTATTGTGTTCCTCGAAGAGCCCAAGAATTTCACGGCCACTCCTCATGAGCAGCTTGTCGATCTTAATCACATCGCCAACTAGCTCACTGGCTTCTTTCTGGGTAGCAAGCTCTGCAAGCGCAAGTGGCAAGTCATAGTTTATGTGTGCATTTGCTCCCATCAGAAGCAAAATAAATGCTGGTGCCGAAGCGTCATGGGCTTTGTTGAGTCGCGACCAAGCGGGTGGCAACTGGACATCGTTACGAGCTGTTTGCGCGACAGCCTGAAAGTAGAAGCGCGCAAAACACGCACTAAATGCTTCGACAAACGTTGGGTTGGTCAACTGGCCATTGTCGACGGCTTTCTTTATGACGTCGGTCACCACTACATAGGCAGTATTAAATACTAAGAATTGCGGTAGCCTTTTGTTAGCCAGCGTAGCATCTAACTCACGAAGCCTGACGAGTATATCTTCGAACGAGGTGATGTCTGTGGTTGCTTGTACTGGACCGGCTGAGTGCATAGACGAAGCATAGCAGATATGTAGCTGCCCGTGGCCACAACTTGAAGTTCACTAAGAAGTTTCATCAGCAATGTGTCTGTGCTCTTGCGTGGATTTGCGATGTGCGTGTACTGCAAACGCAAAGCGGGTCTAGTTATGAGCAATGAAAACATATTGCATAATATGAAATTAGGTAAGCGTCAAATATGCGCGTATACTGAAAGTATATTATTATCTGGCTGCATAGCAGACGAGATATCACCACGAAAGTCGGTAAGCGTATGTCGAAAGATCGGGGCCGTAAAGAAGTCAAGAAACCTAAGAAAGCCAAGGCTTAGGTGCGTATGCAAGCAAACAAGAAGCGCGCTGACTACTTCGAGACTGCTGAGGGTACTGAGTACGTAGATATGCTACGCGCTATGTCTGCAGATGTAGCCTTCAACACCGAGAGTAGCTACACAGCTGACAGTGTGCGCTACCCCGACAATGTCATGACGTTCTTAGAAAAACACAAGAATTACCTACTGGCTCACCCTGAACTCGATCCCATGATGTATCTCGCAAACTTACGTCTCAAGACTCGCTTGCGTTAGCCTTCTCTGCGCCCAGTTCTCGTGCGAAGGACCCCCCCTAGTAAGCCTACATTGATACCTTGTACATGCCACATATTGGGGATAGTATTATAGTAAAACCAGACATAGTAAGGGAGCATAGCTATTAGTACTAAAAAACTATCCGCACAAGAGCACGCAGCAAATTTTACCGCTAAGGGGCGCACCATAGCGCTCGTCATTGTAGCACTCGCGTTCGTCATGGACTTGCTTGACAGCACCATTGTGAACGTAGCCATACCAACCATCCGCGATAACTTGGGCGCAAGCTATTCGGCGATACAGTGGATTGTGGCTGGCTATACGCTGGCATTCGCTTTACTGCTAGTAACCGGTGGTCGTATGGGTGATATTTTCGGTTACAAAAAACTGTTTATGATTGGTGTTGGCGGTTTTACGATCGCTTCGCTCATAAGCGGCGTTGCACCGAACACAGGGGTGTTGATACTGGCACGTATACTCCAAGGCTCGATGGCTGCACTAATGGTCCCGCAGGTGATGTCGCTCATGCAGGTGATGTACAAGCCAGAGGAACGGGGTAGTATAAATGGGTTGTTTGGTGCGCTCGGTGGACTGGCGGCATCACTTGGGCCGATTGTCGGGGGCTTGCTTATAAAAGTAAACGCCTTCAATCTCGACTGGCGTCCGATATTCCTCATAAACGTGCCAATCGGTATCTTGGGCTTAATCGGTGCAGTCAAATATTTGCCAAATGGTAAATCCTCTCACCCACTAAAGTTAGATATTTTTGGCACTGTGCTCGTCATGGTCGCTATGTTTCTACTCGTGTTCCCGCTCATACAAGGCCGCGAGTATAACTGGCCAACCTGGACCTACGTGATGATGGTCGCATCTCTACCAGTCTTTGCGGTGTTTGCCTGGTGGCAAAAACGCAAAGAGCGTGCCGATGGTTCGCCACTTGTCTTACCGGCTTTATTTAAAAACCGCTCGTTTGGTGTAGGCTTGGGTGCAAACATGGTTTTTGAAATGGCCATGATCGGCTTCTTTCTGACATTTACCCTCCTACTTCAGATTGGACTTGGTTTCACCGCCCTGCATGCAGCACTGACTGGTATACCAACAGCATTTGGCATAGCGATGACGATGGCACTTTTGGGCGAGAAGGTAGTGCCCAAGCTTGGCCGGTATGCAATGAGTCTTGGTACAGTCATCATGGCTCTGGGACTTGGGATAACAATGCTTGTGATACACCACTACGCACTTGGCGTGCATTCGTGGCAGCTTATACCTGGTCTTTTGACGGTAGGCGTGGGTATGGGATTAGTGTTCGGATCACTGTTTGCAGCTGTCCTGAACGGTGTTGACGCAAGCCATGCTGGCTCTGCCTCTGGAGTCCTCAATGCCGTACAGCAGGTCGGTGGTGCGGTAGGCGTGGCACTCATAGGCGTCGTATTCTTTGGCCAACTGAGCCACGCTGCCCCTGCAAGTTTTAGTAAAGTCGAACCACAGCTACACCAGACACTCACGACTGTCCATGTACCAGCAGCCACACAAGCGCAAATTATAGGCGGCGTAAAACAGTGTTTTGTTGATCGTAGCCGTGAACACGATAGCAATGTCATACCCGCAAGCTGCAAACAAGTCCAAGCTGGAGCAAATACACAACTCAGCGCTGATATCACCAAGATAGCTCTTGCTGCTAATGCAGCAAATTTTGACACCGCATTCCGCTGGTCGAATGTCTACAATATAGCTTTGCTTACGGTGACGTTTGGGCTCAGCCTTGCACTACCTCGCAAATTTCGTACTGAAGCCTATAGCGAAATGGCGTAACGGTCAACTATCCATCATTGACAAAACATAAGTAATTTGCTATACTATATGTAGTTTTGAATAATCAAAACACAAAAACTACAAACAAAATACGGAAGGCAGGACAACTTATGCGACTTGCCGTACATGAAGGATGGGCGTACGAACTCGTACCAACTACGAATCGCGACATCCTCGCAGTCGACACAGTTTTAAATAAACTGTAAAACAGCTGAAAAATCCACTTCATATAAGAGGTGGATTTTCACTTTATCGATGCTTGAATCAACACAGCAGACTTTATCCAGATGTTGTTTTGGCGTACAATAGAGCCAAGTAATGCAACCTAAAAAGTATGATAGCTTCCAGCCGAAGCGAGCTACAAATATAGACGGTTTTTTCGCCCGGCCTACGCCGGAGCGTCCTCGTGCGCCAGTTTTCCGCTCGGCTCCAGTCAAACCCAAGGCCACACCCGCTAAGCTGCAGGACATGCCACGGCGTGCCCAACCACAGGCGGTGCTCTCCAGCGCCACGCAAAAGCAGCAACCCGAGGCTGCTGCTTCATTGCACCCAGAGGCTGGCCGTCCACGCAGGCGCAAGCTCGGCCCTGTACCTCCCGAAGAAGGTAAGCGGCCAAAGCAAAAGAAAAAGCGTTCATGGAAACGGATCGTCAAGCGTTCTGGTTTGGTACTTGGAAGCCTAGTGCTACTAGGCGGTCTATGGTTCGGTACGAAGTTTTATCACGACATCGCTCGGCTAACGGGTAACTACAACCCATTTAGCTTGCTGAAAGTATTTCACCCTTCGCCGCTCAAAAACCAAGATGGCCGTGTTAACATTCTTGTCGCCGGTAACTCGGCTGATGACGCCGGACACGGCGGCGCTGACCTAACTGACTCCATAATGGTGCTCAGTATAAATACCCAAAACAACACTGCGCTTATGCTCAGTATCCCGAGAGACTTGTGGGTAGATATACCAGGTGTGGGGCATTCTAAGATCAACGCAGCATATACGAACGGTGGCATGGACATGCTGCAGAATGTGGTCCAGAAAAACTTAGGCTTAACGATAGACTACCAAGCCTTGGTGAATTACACCGCGTTTCGTGACCTTGTAAACGCGGTGGGTGGCATTACTATTACCATAAAGAGCAGTGATCCTCGTGGTATTTACGACCCAAATATCGACTTTACGACGCGCAATTGTTGTGCCCTAGCAAAGTATCCGAATGGTCCTGTAACATTGAATGGCAAGCAGGCACTGAACCTCGCCCGCGCGCGAGCTGACCCAAGCCCCTACGGCTATGCATATGGGTTCAATGATTATGGCGGTAGCGACTTCGAGCGTACCGAGCACCAGCGGCAGATGCTTCTTGCCATCAAGGACAAGGCCAGTCAGACTTCTGTCATAGCCAATCCGTTTAAGGTGGCGGCGCTGGTAGATGCTGTTGGTAATAACGTAAAAACCAACTTACAGCTCAACGAAATCGAAACCCTCTATAGCTATACGAAGAAAATTGATGATACAAAAATAGACTCCTACAATATCAATACGCTCAAAGGGAAGAATACAACTGAGCTAGCCAACTACACATCCCCAGATGGACAGTCTGCGCTCATACCGGCCGCAGGACTCGACGATTTCTCTGACATAGCTCTTCAGATCACAAAGCTCCTTACGGCAGATCCTATCACGAAAGAGGGTGCGAATGTGGTGGTGCTAAACGGCACGAGTACGACTGGTTTAGCACTCAAGCAGGAAGGTGTGCTCATGAAAAAGGGTATGACGGTGAGTATAGGTGACTATAGTACAAATGTTGCCACTACTACCATCGTGGACAACTCTAGTGGGGCAGACCCAAACACGCTAGCTTACTTGAAAAAGCAGTACAGTGCAGTTGTGGGTACGAACTCGACTCTGACGGCCCAGTACCCAGGCGCAGACTTTATAGTCATTCTCGGCCAAAATGTGGTACCGAAAACAACCACAACCAGTCAGTAGCATTTGGCTAGGTAATAGGCAGTGAGAAGTAAAAATGCGTGCCGACGTTTTCATGACTTTCGAACCACAGGTCTCCGCCCAAGCTTTCGGCAATATTCTTCACCAGATATAGGCCAAGACCGGTACCACTGACATCTTTACTGGCAATATTTTCTGCTCGAAAGAACTTTAGGAAAATATTTTTCTGGTCGGCGGTTGGTATGCCATACCCCGTATCACTCACAACCCAGTCAACTGTCTTGTCGGACACGTGCATTGTAAATGTTACCGTACCACCGTCTGGTGTATATTTAATGGCGTTCGATAACAGATTGGCGCAGATTTCCTTAACAAGCAGATTATCGGTTTTGATCGGTGTGGGGTAGTGGGCAATATCGGTATCTAGCGTAATATGCTTGGCACGCGCAGCTAGCATGCACTCGGTCGTAATTTCGTGGGATAACTGGTCAAGACGCACCGGCTGCAGCTTTATTTTTATACTGCCGGCTTCAATGCGGGTAATATTGAGCAGAGTATCTATGAGCGTATTCATGCGCTCTACGGATGCGAGTACTGTTTCAGTAAACGCAATCTGATCCTGTGTAAGCTCACCCACAAAACCATCATGCAGCATACGCGTGTACATATTGATGGCCGATAGTGGGGTGCGTAGCTGATGTGAAGCAATTGATATAAAATCGGACTTTAATTTATCATTTTCTATTTCTGCGGTAAGGTCACGGAATACTTCTATTGCACCAATGGGTCGTTTGTGCAGCAAGATTGGCGAAACTGTAACATACACGGGTAGGAGCGAACCATCGCCGCGCTTGTATAGTGTGCGGGCGGTAACAGTTTCACCAAGCTGAAAAGCTTTGGCAATAGGTCGCTCCAGAGTATTGATCGTTTTGCCATTTTCATGAACGGCCACGATAGTGCTGGGTAGGTGCCTGTGCATTACCTGCCGTCGTGACATACCAAGTAGATCTAGAGCCACTTGGTTTACGCGTGTTATGGTGCCATTTTCGTCGGTGGCTACGACGCCTTCGCCGATGCTGGCAAAGAGTGCTTCTAGCCTTGCAGCTTCCTGTGAAGCGGCCTGAGATACGGTTTTCGCAGTCGTATTAGGTGGCTTTCTTTTCATATGGTATATGATGTTTCCTGTCGCTAGCTAGGGTTTCGAGCTCACGAATATAACGGTCGATCATAGCTGTATCATTACTTAGTAAGCGCATGGCCAGGCGAATCCAATCTATGAGTAGCCGCAAGTCTTTAGCCGTGAGCTGTGCCGGGTCTTTTTGCAAATGGTTGCGAATCTGACGCACCACAAATCTATCTGCGGCAGGGCCCAGATAGTCGTATGTAATCTCTACCACTTCGTCGTACAGACTTGTGTCCGTAGCCATGCGTGCCTTACACTTCCTCTATCTTAGAAAGTCTTTTAGCTGCTACGGCTACCATGGTATAGGCGCTACCAAGCAAGAAGAGTAGAGTATACAAAAGCAGTAGAATAGAGCCAAGGTTGAGCCGTGTGATCCACGATGAAAGTGTGCTCAGGTACTCCAACATAATAGACAAGATAATAATACTGCCCAGGCCAACTGCGAACAGATTCCAGGCCTTTTTGTACACTATGCCTACAAGCCTCTTGTTGTAGGCATAAAATTCCGCCACTGATA
>Ga0206895_1162_pt1 | contig 17910 bp, 16 predicted proteins | sample Alteio_BWOrgHeat_51_FD_152967 | JGI IMG/M metagenome (GOLD analysis project Ga0206895, IMG submission 152967) | Enriched cells from forest soil in Barre Woods Harvard Forest LTER site, Petersham, Massachusetts, United States -... | ecosystem: Environmental > Terrestrial > Soil > Temperate forest >...
CAATGCAACCCTCACCAAGGTAGGGACGATCTTCTACGCCCTTGTCATTGGACTCTTTGGTATCAACCACTTTCTCGAAGGAACCGGCATGCAAAAAATGGTTCCCTCCTTTCTTCCCGGGGGCGTTATCTGGGTCTACCTGACCGGCGCCTGCCTTATTGCCGCAGCCATCGCCTTTCTGATTGGCAAGCAGGTCAGGTTGGCCGGCCTGCTGCTTTGCCTCTTTTTATTGCTGATCGTACTGACGGTTCACTTGCCGGCGGTCCTGCACGCCCCCGACAGCGGCGCCAGGCGTTTCCCCATGACCAACCTTATCAAGGACACCGGACTGGCCGCGGCCGCTTTACTGGTAGCAGGTAGTAAAAGGAATTTGCTGGGTCGCTGATCACCGGACCAGCCATAAAACAAAACCTCCCGCTTTGGAACGGGAGGAGGATGTTGCCTTTTACCCAGGATTAAAAATGAAAAAAGTTAGAGGAACAGGTCATTCATGAGTTTCAGTTCGGGATTCACCGCATATGCCGTAAAGTCGGTAACCCCTTCGGATCTTAGAACGTCCTCATCGATGAAAAAATTGCCCGTGACCTCAAACGATGGCCGCTGCAACACGAAGAAGGCCGCGTCCGCCACGATCTCCGGGTGCCGGCTCCGCTGCATCAGAAAGTCGCCACCCAGTAAATTTTTCACCGCCGCCGTCGCAATGGTCGTCCGGGGCCAAAGCGCATTGGCTGCAATCCGGTATTGCCGCAATTCCTCCGCGAGCCCCAGCACGATCATACTCATCCCATACTTACTGATCGTATAGGCCAGATGCGAACCAAACCAGCGGGGGTCCATGTTCAACGGAGGAGAGAGATTAAGGATATGCGGGTTATGCGCATTCTTGAGATGTGGGATGCAGGCCTGGCTCATCAGGAATGTCCCCCTGACATTAATACGTTGAATCAGGTCAAATCGCTTCACTTCGGTTTGCTCCGTCGTTGCGATATTGATCGCGCTGGCGTTGTTGACCAGGATATCGATCTGCCCAAATTTCGCCACCGTCTCCGCCGCTATCTCCCGGATCCTGTCCTCATTGCGGATGTCGCCCTGCAGGGGTAGGACGTTGCCGTTTCCGGCTGCCGCAATCTCTTCGGCCGCCGTATGGATCGTCCCTTCAAGCTTTGGATTTGGTTCGGATGTTTTGCCGACGATGGCAATATTGGCGCCCTCCTTTGCAAGCCGGATCGCTATTGCCTTCCCGATCCCGCGGGTGCCACCCGTAATTAGAATGGTCTTGTTTTCGAAACTCCCCATGAACTCCTTTAACTACAAAATAGGCCAATTTATGATGGTTCCAAAAAAATAGCGGAGAAGCCCGCAGCGGTCTTCGTATTTCTACGATCCGGACCGTAAAAGCAGAAGCGGGGAAATCGGGCGATTATCCTCTTGCTCCGGCTGCGGTGTAATTGTATGTTTGTACTGTTAGTATGATCGACAAGCGATTCGAATCCAGGTCCTGAAAAACCAAGTCCATAACTTGAATGAATGAAATCCGAAGAAAAACCAAAATCCAAGATCTGAAGAAAAACCCGATTCAAATCCTTTACAAAAACCAACGTATTTAAGACCAAGAATCCAAAGAAAAGCCTTGAATCCTTTCGATCAAACTGATTTAGAAATCCAACATCCGAGATCATCCAAATCCTAAGAACAAACCGATTTAAAATTTGTACCTATTGATGGCCAAGACTTGTTGGTTAAGATCGTACAAAAAAATTGAAAAGTCCTGATAGTATCAGGACTTTTCTTTTGCATGGGCACTCATCTGAGCTGTTGGTCAATTGCCATTCTATCGTTTAATATCCATTCTTTATAGGTTGACGCCTTGCCGCCACGAGGCCTAATGCCCGCCGGACGCTATGGCTACATTTCGCTTAAATGGCTGCAGGAAGACAATCGGGATACAGCAGAGCACGAATACCCCGATGGTCAGATAAAGGTTGTCATAGGTGACCAGCATGGTTTGCCGAACGACCGTGCCTTCCAGCGCCGCATTGGACATTTGTGTGGCCTGATCCAATGTAAATCCTTTGGCCAGAAAACCCGCGATCAGCGCCGCCCGCCGATTAATGAACTCTGTATTGTAGGGGTTCATATAGCCGATAAGCCCATTCCGAACGACCGCGGATTTGAGATGGATCAGCGTAGTCAGGATGGCAATCCCAAAGGAGCCCCCCAGCTGTCGCATCATATTGTTCAAACCGGTACCCTGGCCGATCTCTGGTCCCTTTAGCCCTTGCAACGCCAGCGTGGTCAGCGGCACGAAGAGGATGGACATCCCCAGACCGCGGATGATCAATGGCCAGAAGAAGTCGCCGGTGCCCGATTCCAGGGTGGAATTGGAGAGCATCCACGTGAAGATGAAAAAGAGAAAGAAACCGCCCGTCGCCATAAATTGCGCCGGCACCTTTCGCTTCAACATCTGCCCGACAAAGGGCATCATAAGAATAGTGGCAAGACCGCCGGGGAAAAGGATAAGCCCCGTTTGTTCTGCATCAAAATGCAGCAGGTTCTGACAAAACACGGGGAATATGAAAACCGAGCCGTATAAGGCGAAGCCCAACACGAATGAGGTAACGATCCCGATGGCAAAACTCCGGTTTTTCAGGATGCGGAAATTCACCACCGGATGATCCGTACTCAACTCCCGCCAGATAAAGGTGATGGCCGCGACGACGGTCGTAAACGTCAGCACCGTAATATAGGTCGTCGAAAACCAATCCTCCGACTCCCCTTTTTCCAATACCACCTGCAGACTTCCCACACCAACGGCCAGCAGAAGGATGCCCCACCAGTCGATCGGTTTTCCCCGACCATACCTTGGCGATTCCCGCACAAAGACCGACACACAAAAGGCAGCAATGACGCCGACCGGAATATTCACATAAAAGATCCAGGGCCACGCAAAATGCTTGACGATATAACCGCCGATCGTAGGTCCGACGGTTGGTCCGACGACCGCACCCATCCCAAACAGCGCCGTGGCCATCCCAATCTCTTCCCGCGGCCAGGTCTCCATCAGGATCGCCTGCGCCGTCGACAGGAGGCCTCCCCCCGCCAAACCCTGCAATAGCCGGAAAACGATCAGAGACGTAAGGCTATGTGCATTGCCGCAAAGAAATGAAAAGACCGTAAACGCTATGATAGAGAATATAAAATAATTCTTTCGCCCAAACCTGTCCCCCAGCCAACCGGACATTGGCAGGATGATCACATTGGCCACGGCATAGCCGGTCACGATCCAGCCCGCATCATCCAGCGTCGCCCCAAGGTTACCCATGATATCGGGTAAGGCGACATTGACAATGGTCGTATCGATCAACTCCAGCAGGGAGGCGACGATTACCGTGATGGTGATGATCCATTTTCTAAGTCCATGTTCAGCCATGACTTAATGTTTTAGATTGATGAAGTTGTTCCCCGCCTCTATTTCGTATACACGACGACATCGACACTCATCCCTGCCCGCAACAGTTTGACCAACGAGGAATCCGCATCGATCTTAATCCGGACCGGTACCCGCTGTACGACCTTGACGAAATTGCCCGTTGCATTGTCCGGAGGAAGTAGTGAGAATTTCGCGCCGGTTGCACCGGAGAAAGACTCGACAGCGCCATGGAACGTACTGTCCGAGAAGGCGTCCACCGTAATATCGACCTTCTGGCCAATGCGCAAGGGCTCCATCTGGGTTTCCTTGAAATTCGCCGTGACATAGATGCCGTTGGCGTTTACGATGGCGAACAAGGATTGACCGGCCTGTACCAACTGGCCCAGCTGGATATTGCGTTTGGATACGATCCCGCTTGCCGGGGCCGTGATCACCGTATAGGTCAGTTGCAACTTTGCATAGTCGACATCCGCCTGACGCGATGCGAGGTTCGATGCCGTGGCGCCTACCTGCCGTTCGTTTACATCAACCCTTCTTGTTTGCGTGGGGACCTGTGATTGCGCGACGCGGAGCGCAGCTTCGGCCGATTCCTTGGCCGCCCTTGCATCGTCGAATTGTGCCTGCGTGATCGCATGATCGTTAAAAAGGTTCTGATACCGGGCGAAATCTTCGTTGGCTTTCCAAACCGCCACCTTTGCCTGCTCCACGCCAGCCTGCGCCGTAGCGATACTGGACTTTGCCTCATTTACCTGTACTTGCGTAACGTCAACCGACTGCCGCTGCGAGGTCAGGGCCGCCTGTGCCTGTTGCAGCCGGACCGCGTAGTCCCGGTCATCCAACACCACCAGGGTGTCTCCCGCATGTACGAATTGATTGTCCGAGAAGCGGATCTCTTTTACATATCCGCCGACCCGCGTAACCACCGGGCTGATGTCCGCATCTACCTGGGCGTCGTCCGTCGTTACGTGTGCACTATAGAAGATATATTCCTTGATCCCGAAGATCGCTGCGCCCACCACTACCAGACCCAGGATGATGGGAAATACGATTTTTCTGCGCGGCTTTTGTTGAGTATTCTGTTCCATATTATAATTCAGTTTGAAAAGCTTTTTTAGTTTATGGTTTTAGAGATGCATCTTCCCGGTCGCTCTCAGGACGTTGTAATAGGCAATCGTGGCGTCCGACATGGCCAGCTCGAGGTTGATCCGCGACTGATATAATAAAGTCTGCGCATCGATCCTGTCCGTCGTCGTGACAAGGTTGTTCCGAAACTTCGATTCGGTGATCCGCTCGTTCTCCTGCGCCTGGCTCACCGCCACCTGCAATACTTTGATCTGCGCCAACGCCTGTTGATAAGCGATGAACTGCCGGTGGACATCCTTGTGGATCTCGTCCACATCCGCGTCATGCGCCGTATTCAGCTCCACCCGGTTCAGGCTGGCTTCATGCTCCTTGTTCTTGTTGGTATACAACGTGCCGATATCCCAGGAAACCCCTACACCAACCGTGATCGGCGCTATCAGGTTGTTATGCGTCGGAATGACCTCGCCGGTCGGGTTGATATAATACATCCCCGCCGATGCCGCTACCGTCGGCAGCCGCTGGTCATGGACCTTCTTTATGTTGACATCGGCCAGCCTTTGCTGATAGGACAGCTCGGCAAGTTCACGCCGGTTGGTTTCCGCCTGCTGGATCAGATCGGGCAATGCCAGGTTCTCGTCCAGCTTATAATTTGTCGCATCCAGCGTGAGCGTTGTCGTATCCGGCAATCCCAGCATGATGTCCATATCATAGTCGGCTACCTTCCGGTTATTCTCCAGTTCGATCTGCATGAGCTGGATCTGCGACCTCTGCAGCTGATAGCGAAGGACATCGTTCTGGGTCGCCAAACCCTGGCTCTCATACTTGGTGATCTCATCCAGCTTGCTCTGCACGTCCTGCATATTCTGCTCGACAATAAGCTGATTTTGCTGGATCTTATCATAGTTCAGATACGCATTGATCACGATATACGTGATATCCTCTTTGTCTTTATCCGCGTCAAGCCGGCTCAGCTGGACCATCAGATCGGCCGACTGTTTCGCATACTTCAACTGATTGCCCGCGAAGATCGGCTCGCTCGCAGACAAGGTCCCCAGATAGGCCGGAAAGTCAAAGGGAAGTTTGATCGGCTCCTTTGTCACACCGGGGATGCTGACCAACTGGGAAAGCATGAACGCATGCAGATACTGAAAGCTGACCTTGAGTGACGGCAACTGCGCATCCTTTGCCTGGGCCAGCCGGGCAAGCGCTTCATCGATCTTATACTGCTGCCGCTTCAAGTCTTTGCTGTTCTGTAATCCCAGTTGTACCGCCTCCTCCAGACCCAGCTTTCTGGGTTGCGCATCAGCTATCAAACCGATCGTCAGTAGGAAGACTACAACTCCCAATAACCTTTTTTTCATGTTATTCTAAAATTTATGACTTCAATTTTTTGTACGGATCTCAATGACCCGCAGGCCCGCTTTCGTTTTTGATATCCAGATGAGCTCTTAATAGGCGTTTGAGGTGAGCTTTTAGCCGCGTGGCAAGCCGCTGGCGGTATTGTTCGTCGTTAAGGTCTTCCCCGAGGGAAAGCGTTACACAGGAATACGTCTTGTTTTGAGTATAGTAAGAGATCGTTCCCATTATAGTGCCCACCGTCATCGGGATATCCACCTGGCGGAACAGTTTCTTCTGCTGGCCGTCGGTAATGATCTTCGTGATCTGCTCCATGTTACGGAGCTTGATCGCAATGGTCCGGTTCTTGATCTCCTCCGAGCGGGCAGTGCTTTCCTGCCACATGATCGTGTGGAAGGCCATGTTGTTCAGGATCCGGTCCACATAGAAATCGATCAGCCGGTCCACCTTATCCCATTGTGTCAGCGTCTGGTCCTTGTTCAACTCATCCAGAATACCATACGCATAGTTCGACCTGAGCTCGATCAGCGACTCCAACAGCTTTTCCTTTGACCCGAAATAATAAGAGATCATCGCCAGATTGACCCCGGCACGTTGGGCAATATCCCGGACGGACGTCCCGTCAAACCCTTTCTCCGCAAAAAGCTCCTCCGCCACGTTAAGAATATGCTCTCTTTTATCGCTCATTTTTACCGAATCCTCCTTGAATAATTGCTGAATTTTCCATTGCAGCCACAAAGTTAAACAAACGTTTGAATTAAACAAACGTTTAATTGAATTTTTTTGAAGGGGATTTTTACCGCATTAATTATCAATTAGTCAGACAATTATCCCTAAGGGTAAAAACCGATCTGTGCGAGAAAATACGTCGGGATTAACGCCAGCAACCTGAATTATTCCCTACATTCGGCCCCATATAGCTGTCCCATCCTTTTAGTCACATTAAACTTTATACCTTGAAACAGCTGCCAGTTCCAACCCATATCACCATCCCGGTGATCGCTCACTCCGCTCCTCATTCACCCACGTCCGGCCCGGCGACCTAAACAGGCCAACCCGGCTCAGCACTCTTCACGATCTGCCTTACAGGCACGACTATCCGCATTTCTTTCCGCATAACCAATATTACCTAATCAAATCAATTAAACCATGAAACGCAATTTCAGCCTCATCCTGGCCTTGTCCGCGATTGTCTTGACTGCTGGATGTAAAAAGTCCGCCGCTCCATCTTCGATCGATCTTGCCAGAAACGCAAAAGCCGGCTTCGTAACAAACGCGGACTGGCAACAGCCCGGTATCACGGGTAGGGTTGTTCGCTTTGACGTCGACGATGGCAACGGTTCGGACTGTCTGTTGGCCTATGACGTCGGCACCAACGAGGTTTCGCTCACCCAGGTCAACGGTACCAATTCCACCACGCTGTTCACCAGCGCCGGGTTTTGGTGTGACAACCATGTGATGATTAATGTCAACTTGTATCTCGGCGATGTCACCGACAATTACAACGAGGTCGGTGGTTTCCATGTCATCCCATTCGATGCCGACGGCACCGGCCATGACGATCACGTCCTCATCTATGCTCCGGGACGCGGCGTCGCCTATCTTCTGTCCTATGACGGTGGCGGGTATTGGCACGAGTGTTGGTCGTCCACTTCAGGGATCGGCGGCTACGACCTGCATGGACCTACCGACAAGATCATCGCCTATGACTATGGTAGCGGATATAAGAATGCACTGATCTGCTACCGGCCGGGCTATCAGTTCTTCTGGGTACTTCAGGACGGAATAAGCCCGGGCAGTCCGGCCCAAACCGTACCCAATTTCACCGCCGCGGTAAAAAGCAATGGTGGGGTCGGCGGGTTCGACCTTAAAGGTTCACAGGATCAGATCGTTGCCATACCTACAACCAATTCACCGGGAAATATGCAGATCGTATGCTATCGTCCGGGCCCCACCCTTGGCTTTGTGTGGTGGGAAACACACAGTGCTTATAGTACAGGCTGGTCACCCGTCGAAGAGTCCCGCAGCGGCTTGAATGGAAATTCCTTCCAGGCGCTTGGCGACCGGATGATCGCCGTCAATCTCAGCACCAGCGGCGCAACAGGGTATAATTGGGATACGTATATGTTCGGCTACCGTCCGGGTTATGGACTGGGATACTCTTTCAACTATCAGTGGGTGCCCTCACTAGGGTTCGTAGAAACGTGGAATCTCTTCGGCGGCCTGAATTATCCGATGAACCACCTCCCTTATAGCCCAAACACCTATGAAGGTGACCATGTCGTTGCTTTCAGCCCTCAGGGAAAGGGCAATACCAGTCTGCTCTTTTATGGAAATGGCACCAGTACCCAATCCCAGATCTATGAGTGGAATTCCGGTTATACCCAGGTCTACTAAACAGATCCATGATTAACAAACCCGCGTTACTGATCATTTTATTCCTCTCAGCCGAGACCTCTCTCTTTGCTCAAACATCACTGGGCATCGAGGGAGGTCTTAGCTACAATACCTATCACACAAACATCGACAACCGAACGTCAACCACCCTGGCAGGCGGGACAGGATTCAACCTTTCCATCCCCCTGCGGTACAGGATCTATCCTTGGTTGTATGTTATCGCCACGCCGGGTTTGGTGCAGAAGGCCTATTCCCTGAACCGGACGGACTCCCTTTCGGGTGAATATGACCGGCACGACAATGCCTATTTTCAATTACCCATCGGCGTTGGGCTGATGCGTAGCTGGCGCCGCCTGCGTGTTGGGCTGGACTTTGGCCTTTATGCGGGGTATTGGCTTTATGGGCGGGTGGAGGGCCGTACCGCCAACATATTCGGCAACGCCACGGATAATAACTCGGAACAGTTCGGACTAAGCGGCTATGATGCATCTTACTCTTTTGACGCCCGGCGCGATAATCGCTGGGAAGAAGGGTGGTGGCTGGGGCCGGCTCTCCAATACCGGCTTGGCGCCTCCTGGTGGTTGACCGCTCGCGCAACGTATTATGGCGCCCTGACCAGCCAGGAAAAAGCGCCCGTGAGCCCCATTCCTGCCTATAACCGGACATGGATCTTTTCAATCGGCGGGACCTGGTCGCTGCCGCATTCAACATCCCACCCATGAAACGATTTCTCTTCCTCCTGCTTTTGCCGCCCTTGCTGGCAGGCTGTAAAAAGGACATCTCCAATCCCGTGAGCGATCAGCCTCCGACAACATTCGGCCAGGCCTTCGATGAGTTCTGGAATCAGGTGAACGTGAACTATGTCTATTGGGATATCGATACGACGGATTGGAATGCGGTATATCAACAGTATAAACCGCTGTTCAGCAGCCTGCGGCTCGGTGACACCGCCGACCTTCGCCGCTCGGCTGGTTACTTCCGGCAAATGACGGACGGACTAACCGATCATCATTTCTCCATCACCTTTACGGATGGAGTGCTGAGAGATTCAAGCATCATACCGGCCTACGACCAGTACAGATTGGATCCGGCCTTTCGTAACCCGTATTCCTACCTGGGAAGTGACGTGGGATATCTCGATTCGGGATATCTCACCGGCCTCGACAATACAACGGACCCGGGCAATACCCTGGAAGCGGCTACCGGCACGATCAATGGAAAAATCCTGTTTTTCACCTGCACCCGGTTCAACCTCTCCGCCTCCTGGCAATCTTCAACCCTTAACGGGGTTCAACCCGTTCTTCAGTATTTCTTCCAACGCCTGCAAAGCCCATCCGGCCTGACAGCTATCCTGCTGGATTTCCGCGACAATCCCGGTGGCGATGTCAATGACCTGAATTTCCTGGCGGGACAATTTACTACCCAACCCCTGCATTTTGGCTACACACGCAACAAGAGTGGCAATGGCCAGCTGGACTATACCCCCTGGATCAATGCGAACGTATCGCCCCAGGCCGGCGCTCAGGATGTCACGCTCCCGATATATATACTGGTGGATAAATATTCCCAGTCCATGGCCGAGATCATGACCATGGCCTTGCGGGCGCTGCCCCAATGTAAGGTGATCGGCGAAACCACCTTTGGCGCCACGGGACCATTCGCAGCGAATGCCCTCTACGATGACGGCCCGTTCGATATCCCCGGTTTCCTTTCCGTTACTACCTCATCCGTCGAATTCAAGTACATAAATGGCAAGATATACGAGGGCAAAGGCTTTCCCCCGGACTACCCGGTAGCGTTCAATTTACAGTCGCTTGATTCCGGAATCGATCCTCAGCTGAATAAAGCGTTATCACTGGTACAGTAGAAAAGGCTATTTTGGAAAATTGCTCCCCGAAGTCATGACGATCCCTGTCATATGCCGGATCGTGAACCACCGGAAATTCTGGTCAGCCTCCATTCCGGTCCCATGAAGGATCTTGTCCTTCTGATGGATCTCCACGGAGTCGTCGGTCGAGAACCGCTGGGTATGCTGGTCCCACCATAAATACTTGCAGTGAAGCGTATCCCCTTTCAGGATGTTCTTGACCACAACAGAATCCCGCAGGAATACCTTATCCTGGTTAGGCAGGTATTTGCCGTACAATGCGTCAAGCTGACTTTCGATGACCGGCTTCTCATTCACAAAGATGGAGTCCTTGAAAAAATCGACATGCAGGGTCTTTGGAAACTCGAAATAGGGGGAATCCGTCCGCTGGTAGTGCAACATAAAGGGCGAGCGCAGCTTGCCCTTCACCCTCGCCTCGAGTTGCCCCATCTCCAAACCCGATTCACTCAGGTAGGCCTGAATATTCGTCCCTTCCTCCGGGGTTTCCTTTTGCGGCGCGCTGATGACAACAGCCTTTGCATTATCATTGCAAGCAGCACCTGTAACGGTGATCAGTAGGACAAAAATCAACTTACTGATTGAGCTCGCTGATAGCATATAGGCCTTTATAGATTAAGTAAGGGTCCACAAATATCTTCTTTTTCAGATGCCGGGTGAAATATCCCGCGTCACCCCCGCTCATGAGCACGTTAAAGTTGTCATATTTCTCTTCATACTCCCCGATGATCCCGTCGATCTCTTTTGCCATGCCAAGGATCACCCCGCTGAGGATATTCGTCCGCGTGTCATATCCCACCAGCGGAAAATTCCAGTCGGCTTTCACCAGCGGCAATTTCGCCGTAAGCGTATGCAACGACCTGAACCGCATCTCCATCCCCGGCGAGATGCCGCCGCCAATAAATTCCCGGAATTTGTTGACATAATTATAGGTGATCGCCGAACCGAGACCGATCACCAGGTTGTTCATCCCCGGAAACAGCGTTACCGCGGCCGCCGTCAGCGCCAGGCGATCGGCGCCGATCGTATCGGGCTTGCCCACAGGCGTCGTTATCGGCACTTTTGAGCGGTGGTCCAATTTGTGAAATTGCGTACGCGATCGCAACAGCTCCTCCAATCCGGGATTGTGATCGATCACCGATGAGAGGATCGATCGGGAGGCATGGAACTTTTCCAGCAGCGCCAGGATCGTATCGTCCCGATCGTCCCCAAGAACGATCTCCTCGATGAATTGCCCATCCACAAAGACGCCGCATTTCATGCGCGTATTGCCAAAATCAAGACAGAGGGTTGTAGTCACGGGCTTAGTCCTCAAATTTGAATGAGGAAAGATTTTTGAAATGGCCGTTCAATTTCACTTTCTCCTTTAATGTCTCCATCTCGGCAATCACCGGCAAGACCTTCCCGAGATGACGCTTCAGGTATTCCTGCCGCTGCTCCTCCCGCAACAAACCCAGCAACTCATATTCCTGCTCGAGCGAAAGTCCGGCATGATGCGCAATATCATAACTTGCCAGCTCCTCATCGGGTTTGTGGAATTCCTTGGTGATATCGAGCAATTGATGAAGTTGACGCATGGCATTGATCACTTTTGTCATCAGCGCGGGCTTGCCCGGCCCTTCAATATTGTCAGGGTAGTTGACGATCGCACCACTAAATAGTTTGTCGGGCACCGACTTGATCAGCTCCAGCATCCTGAATACCCGCAACCCCTGAGTCCGGATATCCATTTCGCCATTCTCATATTGTTTGACAACCTCCGTGATCCGAACAAGGGTCCCCATCTCATTCAACCGATTGTCGATAACCGTTGGAATGCCGAATGGCTTGCCCTCTGCATGGCATTCGCTGACAAGCTGTTTGTATCGAGGTTCAAAAATATGCAGATTCACTGTTTCTCCCGGATATACCACGATACCCAGGGGGAAAACCGGGATGAAATTCGTCATGGTCTGCAAAAATAGATTATTTTCCTTGTCGCACGTGCTCGAGATACCCGACCAACTCCTGTGGTTGCACCTCGCGGATACAGCTGCAATCCCCGGACTTGCGACAAGCTTCGCAGTTTTTTTCCGCCACAAAAAATTTAGCCCGCGGCCCCACCGGGGCCCACCTGCCCGGATGAATCGGCCTGATCGGCGGGAAGATGCCAAGCGCATGGATGCCAAGCGCGGCCGCCAAATGCAGCGGTCCCGTCCCCGATGCGACAAGACCATCCGCCGCTGAAATAAACGACAAAAGCTCATCGAGCGTAAGCCGGCCCGTCAGGTCCGTAAGAAAAGGAAACTCCCTGACCAATGGTGCTAACAACTGCCCTTCGGCTGCATTGCCGGTGAGAAAAAGCTTATACTTCCCCTGCGGGAGCAGGCCGATCAACTGCCTGAAATTTTCCAGGCCCCATTCACGCCCATTGCCGCGGGACTTGGGATGCAGGATAAGATTGAAGCGGTCCGGAGCCAGCAATGCGGCAATGGGTTCCGGAAGCGGCTTGAGCCGGGTGAGGCCGTAATAACCGGCGATCTCCTCCAGTGTATACAATGGCTTGGCGCCAAGCGGCACGAGCAGCTGGAGATTCAACTGACTTTCATGATAGGGCGAGCGCTTGCGGGATAGCGGCACACGAACGTTGCAATAAAACAAGTTGTACAGCCGGTGGTTGGTGCCGACCCGCTTGCGGATCCCCGCGAGCCATGCAAGCCTGGCAATTTTCGGTTCGGGAAAAACATGGATGATCGTATCAGCGCCCGTCGCCTTCAACGCGTTGACGATCTCGCGGGCCGGTAGCTGCCGGAGCTCGTCCCAATTCAGAAATCCATCGATATGTTCACAGGCGCTTATGATCTCCTTCGTATAGGCCCGGCCCAGGAATAGTATCCTGGAAGAAGGATATAACTGCCGGAGCACGCCGGCGACCGGGAGCGTCAAGACCACGTCCCCAATGGCATCCGTACGGCTGATAATAAAGGAGTTCATTTTATCTTCACGAGCATTTTCAGGCAAAAAAGATATTTTCTGAACGTGGAATATCGCTTTACGACAAGCAAATACCGATAGTTCCGGAGGAACAGGATTACCCGCCTGACATCATTGAGCGGTGAAAAGCTCCGGTAACTTTCCACCAAAGCCCCCAGCAATTTCTTCTGCGGCACCAACGTCCCGGGACAAGCCTGATAAAAGGCATTCATCCGGAAACGGATCCTCGCGAGCTCCTTTTTTCGCTTATTTTTTCTACCCTTCCTTCTACGTCCGACCACGCCAAACACATTGGAGTCGTGCTGCCGGTAGTGCACGAGCACTTCAGGAAAGTAGTTAACACTCCCAAACAAGGTAGCGTGAAACGCCAGCCAGCCGTCATGAGGCATCTCCTCGACAAAAGGGCTCGATTTTTCGAAAAGCTCGCGGGTGATGAGCGTGGCATGACCATACATCCGTGAAAACACACAAAGTTGACGGCAATCGTCAAAGGACTGATAGTGGACAAGGTCGGAGATCCTTTTCCCCTGCGGCTGCAGATCGGGACCACACAACTCCGAATCACAATAGATCATGGGCTGATCACCGATTGCACGGACCATCTTTTCCACTTTTTCCGGTAGCCAGTAGTCATCCTGGTCGCAAAACGCGATCCATTTTCCCGTGGACAGCCTCGCCCCTTTTTCGAAATTGCGGATAAAACCCAGGTTATGTTCGTTGACGACTATCTTTATCCGGCTGTCCCGCGCCGCATAGGCGCGCAAAATGCCGACCGTTCCGTCCGAGCTGCCGTCATCGATAGCAATGATCTCAAGTTGACCCCAGGTCTGGGCCAGCACGGAGCGGAGCTGCGTCTCCAGATAGACCTCGCCGTTATACGTGCCGAGCACCACCGATACGAGAGGGGATTCAGTCATGATATTGTTCGCTCTTCCACCAACGATAACCGAGAATGCCGAAAAGAGCCAACGGAGCGATCGCAAGATAGATGATGCCCTTATTCAGCGCCCGTGCCGGCCGCTCGCCCAGCTGCTGCGTCGTCCGGGTGCAGATGGAGCATTGCGCCTTCGCGGGGGCCGGGTTCCCGGCAAAAAGGAAAAACAGCAGCAAAAAAGGAAAAGTAAGCTTTTTCATGACCGCCGATTGCGTTTGTAAAGGTACATGACCCGGACCTAATTGCGGCGAAATCGCCGCAATTAGAAATTCGCGATCCCCTTCGCTCAGAACTTCGTCGGACCTGCTTCGCTGCGGTCAGACCTTCGCTTCGCTCCATTATCTCGCTTCCTCGGTCTTCATCGCCCGGGCGGACCGCTTGCGTTCTTCCTCATCGAGTATCACCTTCCGGAGCCGGATCTTCTTGGGCGTCACCTCGATACACTCATCCTGCTGGATATATTCCATACACTCTTCCAGTGTCATCTGCTTCTTCGGTACGATGCGGACCGCATCATCACTGCCACTCGCACGCATATTGGTGAGCTTTTTCCCTTCCGTCGCATTGACGATCAGGTCGCCCGGCTTGATATGCTCGGCAATGATCTGGCCGACATACACATCCTCACCGGGATCGACAAAGAAGGTCCCGCGATCCTGCAATTTATCGATGGAATAAGCGGTCGTTTTCTCCTGATTCTTGGACAGCAGTACGCCATTGTTCCGGCCAGGGATCGGCCCCTTCCACGGCTTGTACTCCAGGAAACGATGCGCCATGACCGCTTCGCCGGCCGTATTGGTAAGCATATTGCTCCTCAAACCTATAAGCCCCCGGGATGGGATCTCGAATTCCAAATGCTGCATCTCGCCCTTGCTTTCCATAACATGCATCTCCCCCTTCCGTTGCGTGACCATGTCGATCACTTTTCCGCTGAACTCGGCCGGTACATCGACTACAAGGACCTCATAAGGCTCATTCTTTTTTCCATTGATCTCTTTCACCAGGACCTGCGGCTGCCCAACTGTCAGTTCGAAGCCTTCCCGACGCATCGTCTCGATCAGGATCCCCAAGTGCAGTATCCCACGGCCAAACACCAAAAGGCTGTCCGCACTGTCCGTATCCTCGACCTTCAATGCGAGATTCTTTTCCGTCTCCTTCATCAACCGGTCCCGCAGATGCCGGGAGGTGACGAATTTGCCGTCCTTGCCATAAAATGGCGAGTTATTGATCCCGAAGAGCATGCTCATCGTAGGCTCATCGACGCTGATGACCGGCAACGCTTCGGGGTTTTCGGCATCGGCGATGGTATCTCCGATATTGAATTCCTCCAGCCCGACGACCGCGCAGATATCGCCCGCCTCAACCTCCGTGGCCTTCTTTTTACCCATGCCCATAAAGGTGTATAATTCCTTTACCCGGGACCGCTTGATCACTCCGCCAGCCTGCATCAGGGCGATCGGCTGACCTTCCCTGATCACCCCCCGCGCCACCTTGCCAACGGCAATACGACCCAGAAAGGACGAATAGTCCAGGGACGTTATCTGCATCTGCAACGGACCCTCCGCCACCTTTGGCGCCGGAACATATTTCAGTATCCCATCCAGCAGGGGTGTAATATCGCTGCAGGCCTCGTTCGTAATGTTGAACCAGCCGTTCTTCCCGCTGCCATAAAACGTTGGGAAATCCAGTTGCTCCTCCGTCGCATCGAGATTGAAGAATAATTCAAAGACGGCATCATGTACCTCATCCGGGCGGCAATTCGGCTTGTCAACCTTGTTGATCACCACTATCGGCTTGAGGTTCAATTGTAAAGCCTTTTGCAGCACAAACCGCGTTTGCGGCATCGGCCCCTCAAACGCGTCTACCAGCAGCAATACCCCGTCAGCCATCTTGAGCACCCGCTCCACCTCACCCCCGAAGTCGGAGTGGCCCGGCGTATCGATTACATTGATCTTAACTCCCTTATATTCAACGGCTGCGTTCTTGCTAAATATCGTAATCCCTCTTTCCTTTTCGAGGTCGTTGTTATCCATTATCAGCTCCCCGGTCTCCTGGTTTTCACGGAATACATGGGTTGCATGCAGGATCTTGTCTACCAGGGTCGTCTTGCCATGGTCAACGTGCGCAATGATTGCTATGTTTCTAATCTCCATATTTCGGGTTACCCCCCCGTTTTGGCGGCAAAAGTACGCCAAAGCAGCCGGATTTCCTAGCTGATAAGATCCTCCGCTCGCCGTTAGCAGAAATTTAATACTTTCAGGAAATTTTATCACATGCGCAAGAAACGGTGGCTGCTCATCCCCCTTATACTTATTATTATATATCTCCTCGGCCCCCGGCCAAAAACCCCGGTCTATTCCGTCACCTTACCCGACGTCCCCGCGGTACCCGCCGATCTCGAAACCTATATCCGCAACATGGAATCCACCCATCACCTCAAACCGGACAATGAAGCCCGGGTCGTCTGGGCTGACTCCACCCGGAATAAGACGGCTTACGCCATCGTATACCTGCACGGCTTCTCGGCCTCCCAGGGCGAGGGAACTCCTACAGACCTTGATATCGCCGGAAAATATCACTGCAACCTTTTTTTGTCCCGGCTCGCGGAACATGGTATCGATACCCCCGACGCCATGGTCAATCTTACGGCCGGGGAATACTGGACCTCCGCCCAGCAGGCGTTGGTCATCGGTGAGCAGCTGGGAACAAAAGTGATCCTGATGGGGACAAGCACCGGCGGGACCCTGGCCCTCCAATTGGCGGCCGCTTATCCCGACAAAGTCGCCGGACTGGTACTGCTCTCCCCGAATATCGAGATCAACGACCCCAACGCCTGGCTGCTCAATGACCCCTGGGGCCTGCAGATAGCCCGCATGGTGACCGGCGGAAAATACATCGATATCAAAGATGACTATGGGCCGCAATGGCGCCAGTACTGGTATCCGAAATACCGGCTGGAAGCCGCCGTAGCACTCGAAGAGCTGCTCGAGACAACGATGAACAAAAAGACGTTCAGCGAGGTGAAGCAGCCTGTCGGGCTTTTCTATTTTTACAAGGACAGCACCCATCAGGATAGCACGGTGAAAGTCTCGGCGGAGCTCTCGATGTTCAACGAGCTCGGCACGTCACCCGACATGAAATACAAAGAAGCGATCCCGGGGGCGGGCACCCATGTCATCGGCTCCTCCATCCGATCACATGATGTTCCGGCAGTCGAGAAGGGGATCGCGCACTTCCTTTCCGATGTCATGCACCTGCCCGCGGCGACCGATACCCTCCCCGGAACAAGTCCAGCCACCCACGCCCCGAATGTCAAATAGGAAAATCTTTTACCTGATCAACCCCATTTCCGGAACCCGCGGAAAAAGGTCGTTGCAGGACCTGATCACCCGGCGGACAAAAGAAGCGGGCATCGAATTCAGCATCCTCCCCACCGACGCCGCCGGCGACTATTCGTTCCTGATTCCCATGATCGGGGAAGAGGGAGTGACCGATATCGTCATCTGCGGCGGTGACGGAACTGTAAGTGCGGTCGCGGCAGCACTACAAGGCAGGGATACCCGGGTCGGCATCATTCCGATGGGATCCGGTAACGGGCTGGCCTTCGCGGCCGGGATCCCACGCGACCCGGCAAAAGCGCTCGACATCATCTTCGCCGGCAACGCCTCCTGGATCGACGGCTTCTCGATCAATGGCCGCTTCGCCTGTATGTTGTGTGGTATCGGCTTCGACGGCGGTGTCGCCCAGCTGTTCGCCCGCGAACACCGGCGCGGCCTCCAGACCTATATAAAAGTCACGCTCTACCATTTCGTCCGGGCCCGGTCCTGGCCCTTTATCATTGACATCCCTGCC
>Ga0206895_1166_pt1 | contig 17618 bp, 18 predicted proteins | sample Alteio_BWOrgHeat_51_FD_152967 | JGI IMG/M metagenome (GOLD analysis project Ga0206895, IMG submission 152967) | Enriched cells from forest soil in Barre Woods Harvard Forest LTER site, Petersham, Massachusetts, United States -... | ecosystem: Environmental > Terrestrial > Soil > Temperate forest >...
AAATTTCCCCTTCATCTAGAAAGCCTATTTTCAGTATCATCCGTTGTCTTAAGATTGTAAGAAACTTCTTTGGGATGAAAGGAGATAGGAATGGGTCGCTATTTACTGGGTCTGGTTTTAGGTTTCTTCTGTTTTCAGAATGCGATCGCAAAAGAAAGTTCTCTGAGTAGTGTGTATTTGGGGTCGAGAGAAGGTGATCCTGCGAGCCTAGTTGAAAATGTGAGCACGATTCACGGTGACTACACGGAGGTAGCAGTCGATCTTACGGTCACCGCACCTGATTCTCTCTAGATTTTATAGCAGTAGAGATTCGACCCAAACAGCCAATTTCGGCGGTTGGCGATTTAATCCTCATTGTTTTCTCTCTATCCAGAAAGATCCAAATTCCCGTGAACGGCATAGAGAAACAAAGATTTTCTATAGGAGAATATTTATATGAATTCGAATAAATCTGATTATCTACTAACTTTTGAATTGGACTCTAAAAATGAAATCCTTGAAATTCATGGAAATCAGAAAGGATTGGAAAAGTTAAAAGCTTTAATAGATTCCCTTCTTGCTAAAACCAGTAATGATCATATTCATTTAATGACGGAGAGCTGGGGTGGTAAGGAGTTATCAGATGATAAACAGTGCTCAGAAAATAAAATTATCAATCACGTGAAACTATTTAAATGGGTTGGAAAAAATCAGCAATAGAGATGCCATTTTAAGGATAAATAATTTATTGATGAAATTATAGACCAAAGCGGAAATATCCGAATTATTCGCCCAGAAGCAAATAATGGAAGAATAAGAAATTTGAAATTATTAATAAACGAATCTATCCAATAAATGAAAAGCCGGAGTAGAATCATGAATGAAGAAACATTTAGTCTAGTCCAATAAAACAACCTCTTATGATCATTTACATGCATATGACAGGATGGGTAATCCATTGAATAAACATTTAGAAATAGTTGGTAGACTTTCTATAGAAGCTCATATTCCTTATCGAGGTGAGTAATGAAAATTTTAGATGAAAAAATAATGCAAAATCTTTCATTTCCAGATTTCGATGTCGAAAAAATTGAATTTGCTCCAGAAGAGAAAAAATTGAAAATTTTTGTTGAAGGAGCTTGGTTGGATATAGATGAAGGTTCTCGACTTGGGAGAGGCATTCTATATTTTAATGATTGGGCTAATCTTTCAATCAGCAGATTTGATCTCCATACAGAAAAATGGTCGCATCTGAATGAATCAGCAATTGAACCATTGAAAGACCTTTGCGAAGTGAAATTTGCTGATTCCACTATTTGTTTATATGGATTTGGTAAACAGACTGGCCATTGGATGGAATGGAAGATTCAGAAAGCAAAAATGCATGCTGAATTTGATGCATAAAAGGGACATACGCATCCCTTCTTGCTAGGACAAATACAGACAGAGATGCGGGCCTAATGGCTTTTATTCTTACTGATGATGTAGAGCCTCTTAATGGAACTGGAGATACATCAATTATGATTAACGATCTACAGTTAGAAATTGATCATGAAGGGAAAATTATATATGTGTGGGGTTTATGTCCTTTGGTTAAATACGAAGAGATAGATAATTTTCCCTTTGAATATAAAACTGGCAGTCTGGTTGCTTTACTCGATAAGCCTCCCGTTCCTGGAATTTCTTATAGATTGAATGAGGATAGAAGATGGCCGATTTACATTAATAAGAAAAAGGGATGGGTCTGCCTTGGAAATCCAGCAACAAAAGGTAAACAACTCGTTGAATTTGCTCCCAATTGCGTTGCTACGATGGATGGACAAGATCTTATTGCAGTCTGGTTATATCCAGAAAAACTTCCTGATTTAAAAAATTGAAATGAGTTTGAGAAACTTGGAAAAAGATCAAGTCGATTTAACTAAACTTTTTTTACACGTTTTCGCAGTTCATCCTTTAGCAGAGTTTTTATCCGAGACAGCGTCTCAAGCGATACAAGAAGAAAAAAGTTTTTGATGAAACGTAAAATTTACATCTCTAGAGGTGATGAGTTCGATGACGCCGGATTTGTGCTTTGCATTTTCCCAGGCGGATATAAGCCCATCGATGGATTCGGCTTTATAATAAGGAAGATCGAAAAGAGTGGCTGCGGAGGCGAACTGCCAAGAGTGGGCGTTGACGAATAGGCTCTCAAAATGTTCAGTGTCTTGAGCAATGGGAAGATGGGAAAAGATGCCTCCTCCAAAATTGTTTGAGATGATGAGAAGGACTGGATGTTTGGTTTGATTGAGGAGAGGAAGGGAATTGAGATCGTGTAGGGTAGCTTGGTCTCCGATCCAGAGGACGAGGGGAGTTTGTAATCCTTTAGAAATGCCTGCTCCGGATGCGATGTTGCCATCGATGCCGGAAAGACCTCGGTTGGAAAAGCAGCCTGCGGAGGAGGGGGGAAAGAAATAATGATTTGCATCGCGAATAGGCATGCCGCTTCCTAGATAAAGCGCCCAAGCGGGATCAAAGTGATTGGAAAAGGTATGGAAAGCGTGCGCTTCTGTGCAAAGAGAAGAGTTTTGAAAGTGGGCATGTAGGTAGTGTTTTATTTCTAGATCTGCTTCTTTCCATTGAGAAAGCCAAGAATCTGGAGTTGGATGGATTTGGGCTGTGCGACAAAAGGGAACGATGTCGGAGATGACTCGCTCTGTGAGGAGACGAGAGGGGTCTTGCAGCATGGTCTGCGGGCTAACGTGGATAAGGCGTGTTGCGTTTTCTGCCCACTCGAGATAAGTTTTTGAGGTAAGCCTTTCTCCAAAGTGAAGAATGGTATGCGGTTTTAAAGAAGGATGTTTTTTTAAAATCCAGTCGAAATAGAAAATTTGCTCGTTTGTGCTTTGGAATCTGGCATTGGATAAAATATCTGCAAAAATAGGCCACTTTAGATTTTTTGCTAATTGCAAAATGGGATTTAAGTCTCTTGGATGAAAAAGGGTTCCGATGGCGATGACGCCATTACCGCATAGTTGTGTGGGGTTGGAGGGGATTTGTTCGGGAAGAATAGTATCGATTGCTTTTCCTTCGGCAAGAGCTGGAAAAGGCGGTGTAAAGAGGGGAGCGCGTAAATGCCAGTTCAGATGAAATGGTCCGGGAGTTTTTTGCAATAGACAAGCTGCCTGGGCAACAGCGGACCTTACATAACGTTCCGTGACAAAGGGATCGGCAGTGGGAAGATACAGTTCTCCTCGAGTAAAATTTTGAAAGAGTTTTAGTTGATCTGTTGTTTGATTAGCTCCTGCATCGATCAGTTCGGGAGGGCGGTCTGCTGTGAGAAGGAAAAGAGGAATATGGCTGTGATGTGCTTCCATGATGGAAGGGAGCAGATTGCCGACAGCGGTTCCAGAAGTGACGATGATGGCGGCGGGAATTTTTGTTGCTTTTGCAAGACCGAGAGTATGAAACCCAAGCCCTCGTTCATCATAATGAATATGAATCTCTGCTTTTGGATGATGCGCTGCTGCGAGAGCGAGCGGAGTGCTTCGAGAGCCGGGAGCAATACAAAAATGACAAACGCCTTGTTGCACTAATTGATCGATGATCCACCAAGCCATTTGACAATTTAAAGAGCCACTCATAAGAAAAGTCCTTGAAATAATTTGAGTTTGCTGTTGAGTTCGTTCCATTCGCTCTCAGGATGGGAGCCCTCGACGATGCCAAGGCCGGAATAGAGACGGGCGGTTGATTCAAAAAGAAGGCAAGAACGGATGCCGACGATCCATTCCGAGGCAGTTCCATGGATCCGTCCGATGGGAGCTCCATAAAGTCCCCGCTCAAAAGGTTCTAGTTTTTGTAATAGCTCCATCGCTTTTCGTTTAGGAAATCCCAAAAGAGCTGCGGTTGGATGGAGCCGATCTAAAAGGGTAAAATCTGTGATGCTGGGATCTAGATCGATGTTTAATTGACTCGATAAATGCTGTACGCAAGAGGTTTTTCGAATAGAAATGTTGGAGAATTGAAGTGGACTTTTTGTGAGTGGAGACAAAGCTTTTCGAATAGATTTTTCCACAAAGGAAAATTCTTTGAGATCTTTTGGATGATGTAAAAGATCAAATGCTTCTTTCTCTCCTAAAGGACGCGTGCCTGCAAGCGCTTCAGTAAAAAGTTGCGTTTTGTTTGTTCGTAAAAAAAGCTGTTCGGGACTCGCGCCTAAGAAAGCAGAGCGTTTTGTTGGCTGTATGCAAAAAACATAAGCATTTACGGCTCTTTGTTCCAGAGCAGAAACAAGAGGCCAAGGATTGACAGGCTCTTCGAGATCCATTAGGCATTCTCTGGCTAAAACGAGTTTGTCGAGTTTTTTTTTGTGGATGGCAGCAAGTGTTTGCTCTACTAAAGAGGTCCACTCTTCTTTTTCGGGCGTAAAAACGAGGCGTTTTATAGCAGGTTTTTCCCATTTTAAAAACTCTGAGGTATTTGCTTCTTTTGAGATTTTTGGAGAGAAGAAAAATTGCGAGGGAAAATCCGCCCAATGGGGCGCTTTTGTGGGTTTGAAAAGACGCCATCCGTATGCTTCAGAAGTGGGACTCCCTAGACCTACTGCGGCAAAAGCGCGGCTACTGGACCTTTCTTTCCAATAAATTTTGGGGTATTCGGGCGTAGTTTGGAGCCATGATAAAAGGTTCATTTGGATTTTTGAGGAAATGGAAAGATTTTGGCCTCGGCAGTTTTAACACTTTCTAGGCTTCCATGCAGACTTAAGATGACTGATGCGATGGCGCCGTGCGTTACAAAAATGATGTGTCCTCGCATGGGATCTAATTCGCTCACCGTTTGCATAACAGATTCTACTCGATGTAACAATTCTTGAGAAGTTTCTCCACCGGCTCTGCCGCAGACATCGACTTCTTCTACCCAATTAGAAAAAGGCATTGCGAATTCTGGGATTGTTTTTTTGACTTTGCCTTCCCAAGCTTTGGCCAAAGGTTCTCGAATCCGAGCATCGATTCGGAGAGATTCTTGAGAACACACATTGCAATCGACTAAAATCTGCGCAGTCTCTTGCGTTCGTTGCATGGGAGATACAAGTACCAGAGAAACAGATTTTTCATTGAATCCCAGTTCTAAAAGCCGTTGGGCGGTTTCTTTGACCTCGGTACGGCCCTTTATCGTAAGAGAGTTGTCGACCCCGCCTTCTTCCTTGAGCAAAGTGCTAAAAACACCTTGTACAACGTGCTCGCCATCGCCATGGCGCATGACTACAAGGCTTGGGGTTTGAGCTAACAAAGGTGCAGTTAATGCGAGAAGAGAAAAAATGGGTAAAATCATAGCGTCCTCTCAAAAGGGAAAGGTCAGTATATGGATCGGAAGTTTTTTTTCAATTTTTATACGCTAAATTTTGAATCTCTATTTTGGTTCGGCGAAGTATTTCTAAGGGATTTTTGGATAGTCGGATGGAGTTTGGAGCTATGATAAAAAGCTCATTTTATTTTTGAGGAAATGGAAAAATTCTGGCCTCGGCAGTTTTAACATTTTCGTGGCTTCCGTGCATTTCTAAGATGGCGCTCGCAATGGCATTATGTGTTACAAAAATAACATGTCCTCGCATGGGATCTAGTTCGCTTACCATTCGCATAACAGATTCCACTCGCTGGAAAAGTTTTTGGGAGGTTTCTCCACCGGCTCTGCCGCATACATCGACCTTTTCTGCCCAACTAGAAAAAGGCATTGTGAATTCTTGGATTGTTTTTTTTACTTTACCTTCCCAAGCTTTGGCCAAAGGTTCTCGAATTCGAGTATCGATTCGGAGGGATTCTTGAGAACACACATTGCAATCGACTAAAATCTGCGCAGTCTCTTGCGTTCGTTGCATGGGAGATACAAGTACTAGAGCAACAGACTTTCGATTAAATCCTAGTTCTAAAAGCTTTTGAGCAGTTTCTTTGACCTCGATACGGCCCTTTATGGTGAGAGAGTGATCTATTCCTCCTTCTTCTTTGAGTAAGGTGCTAAAAACACCTTCTACAAGATGCTCGCCATCGCCATGGCGCATGACTACAAGGCTTGGAGTTTGAGCTAACAAAGGTGAAGTTAGTGCGAGAAGAGAAAAAATGGGTAAAAGCATAGCATCCTCTCAAAATGAAAAGGTTAGTATATTGATCGGAAGTTTTTTTTCAATTTTTAGGCTACTTTATCTTGCTTGATTTTCTAAAAAATTCCCGATATACTGATATTTCTTTGTAGCTTAAACGAAAATATGCCAGAAATTAGCCGGTTTTTAGGAATTATTATTAAAATGTTTCTTAAAGAACATAATCCTCCTCATTTTCATGCGTTTTATGCTTAGTATGTAGCGGCCTTTAGCATCGAGACCGGACAAATAATTCAGGGAGACTTTCCTCCGAGGAAAGCGACTTTAGTAACAGCTTGGGCGATCATTCACCAAAAAGAATTGCTAAAAAATTGGAATGGTTTATTAAAAGGCTTGGAAGCTAAAAAAATTATTCCCTTGAGGTGAGATTATGTTAATACGAATAAAAAAAGTAGAATATTTCGGCGAATATAAGCTTAAAATCCTCTTCAGCAATGGGAAACTGAAAATAGTTAATTTTGAAAATTGGATTTCTGAAGGGAAGGGATATTTCAGATCCTTGAAAGACATTGATTTTTTTAAAAAAGTTCGTTTAGACGATTGTAAATATTCTATTTGTTGGCCTAATGGAGCTGATTTTTGCCCTGACGTTCTTTATGAGATGGGGCAAGAACTGCCCAAAAGTCGCGTTCTGAAACGACCCAAAAAAGACCAAAAATGTTTAACAAAAAAGTGCAGCGTAAAATCTAAAAGGAAGGTCAATTCGGCAGTCGAGTGATTTTTTCCATTTCCAGGGGACTTGGGATCACGATAGATGGCAAGAACTATCTTTAGGTTCCAAATAAATTATAAATGTCAAAAGACGCGACAATAGCGCTTCTTTTTTAACTGTAATTTGCCATCCATGAAAAGGATCTCTGAGGAGAACATTTTCTTGATGCAAGGCATCAATAACAAGGGTATGAGCCTCAACTCCACCATGATCCCATATCTCTAGAATAAGAGAGCCGTGGCTATTGACCATTTTTTCAACGTGCATTAGAGCAACGATCGAATTGTCAGTTTTTAAATCAAGACAAGAGGCTTTTAAGTCGGCTGCTTCAAGATTGTAAAGAATGGTCTCTTTGTTTCCAAAACTATTATAAAGTAGATTAGGGTCTATTTTTTCGATTCCTTTCGCATCTGCAATAAGCATGGCGCTGGCTGCCCACGTGCAGCTACGCAGGCCTTGCTGTAAAATAATTGCCTTTTGATGACGCGTGAATTTGATGGGAAGAGCTTGTTCAAAGTCAGTTGAAAATTTTTTAAAGCGCGTTTCTAAAACAGGATGAATTTCTACAATTTCTTCGTCTTTAAAACATGGTGGAAGTTGCATTCGATCGAGAATTTCCCACTGACCTGCATGGAAAGTAGCTGTGCCAATCGGTCTTCTAGCTGGAAAATCCCGTTTGATTTGCAGCTTTTCTTCTTCCATAAGCAAAGCCGATGCTTGGGAACAGATCACCTTAATCTCTTCTGCAGAACAATCAGAAAGTTTTATTTTTTTTAGAAAATTGCTGATAGAAGGATTGTACATAAGACGGGGCATTCTGTGATTGAACGCTAGATGTAGAGCTAATTCTACTTTTTTTACATCCAATAAAACTTTAGGCAGATTGATGCATGGCGCATCATAGCCATGGAAAAGGGAAACTACGTACTCAAAAAATCTGATTTCAGGAGAATCTATTAGATACGCCAATTGATAGCATAAACCCAGAATATGCATGTCTTTGAGATAGTGGATTTTTCCGTATTCCTGAGGAGAAATGTTAGGTTTTCCATGTAAGATCCACGTCCATTGATGAATCCGCTCTTTGATGTGTTTAGGAAGATTTTCAAAATGCGCTTTGCAAAGGATGCCAACAGCTAGAGGAAAGTTAGGGGTTTTTAAAATTTCTATCGTATGTTCTAGAGAAATTTCAGGATGTTTTGTGTTGAAGAAGTTTTTATTCGTGTTTGCTAACTTTATAACAGTAGGCGATATGTCGAAGTTTTGTTTTGCGATTTCTTGATATAAGTTAGATAACCACCTGGGAGTTAAAGTAATGCAAGCCATTATAGTCTGTCTTTTTATAAATTGTTAATCTTGTTTTCCTTTTTCTCCAACATACAGAGTCACGGCGCCAAAAGCCATGCGGTGGGCTGTAGATTTGGCAAAACCTGCTTGCTTCATTAACAATAAAAAAGCATTGCCAGAAGGAAAGGATTCGATTGTTTGGTTTAGATAGCGATAAGCAGTCGATTGTTGAGATATCTTTGCTCCTAACCAAGGAAGCACATGGCGAAGGTAAAGCAAATAAGGGAGTTTAAAAGGAAAAGAGGGTAGAGAAAACTCCAATACCAAACAACGTCCGTTGGGTTTTAAGACTCTTTGCATCTCTTCTAAAGAATGAAGGGGGTCTTTGACATTGCGGATCCCAAATGAAATTGTACATGCATCAAATTGATTTGCTTCGAAGGGGAGAGCCAAAGCATCGCCGATTTGTAGTTCGATCTGTTGCGAATAAGGTTTTTGTTGGATTTTTTTTTCTCCGATGAAAAGCATTTCAGAAGCTAAATCCAATCCGATTGCTGATTGAATGGAAGCCTTTGATTCAAATAGGGCAATGAGCTGATCTGCGGTTCCTGTTGCCAAATCGAGAAGGTGGATGTTTTTTTGAGGAGGAAGATACCGAGCTACTTTCTTTCTCCATCGAAGATCCATTCCTAAGGAAAGAATGCGATTTACTATATCGTATTTGGACGCTATTTGGTCGAACATTTTTGTGACTTGTGCAGGCTCTGTCATGCGGGATTTTACTTAAATTGTCTTGGTACAGGGTAGAAAGATATTTTTTAAAAATCAATGGATTTGTGAAAGGTTTGAATTTGTTTTATCATTGGACGCGAGAACACCTAGCCCTAAAGGACTGGGTGTTCTCGCGTCCAATGATAAAAAACTGTTTTCCAAAATCCCATTCCACCTCTCGAGGCAATTTTTTTGCACATTTAGAGATCAGATATTGAGTTTTGGGACCGTTTCGGTTTCCGTAAATGAATTTTTGGCGGTCGTTCACAATAGTTTCTATCGATTTGACGCAGTCGGTTAAGGTGCGCGCTCTTCAAAACCGTGGCCAGTTATGGATTGACTGCCATAAGGAATGATGGAAGCTTCCGCTTTTCTCAGCATGAGGTAAGTGTTGAAAAAGGCTTGGTACTCAGGTGTGTTTTGGACGGACATGAAACTTCCAGTAGTTTTTTTGCTAGGCAGTATAAAATTCGTTTGATTTTGTTTCTATCGTAATCGCTGGATCAAAAGCGGACGAAAGAAATTTTGTGATGTTAAAAAAATCTTGCGGCGGTAGATCTTCATTGTTCTTTATCTCAGACAAATGCACAGAACAAGTTTTCATAAGATGTGGGTTGTTGCGTACGAGGTATTCATATTCTCCTGGTTTGGGTCGTCCGTTATAACCAAAAAAATTATCAGGAAATATGTTTAAAAGATTTTTGAATTCAAATGCGCCGATATCGCGCATAGACTTTCTTCCGTCCTTCAAAATAATTTCTACTTTATATGGATGAGGAGAAAGGACTTTATGATAGGAAACTAAACGGACATCCTGAACCAGACCATGGGTAATTGTTTCTTCTGATGCATAGGCATTTTGTATCTCATCTGCATGATAGGGGCATTCGATCTGACGAAGGACTTCAGCTGCTTTTTTTAATGCGGAGAGAGCGCCTGGAAAATCATTAACTGAGGCACAGTGCTTTGCTAGATTTAACGATTGATTTAGCAAGGAATTTTCAGTTTGAAAGGCCTCTTCTAATTGCTTTTGAAAATCTTCTTCATCGTCAGCCCAACGCCACAAAGTACTTGCTATGCTTGTAAATGCACTTTTTGAACAAGCTTTTTCAACAAAATGAGGGATTTGACTCATAATAAATATAAGAGATTCTTTAGTAGAAAAGTCTGTGTCGTCCAATTGCAAAAGATCCCAGAGAAAAGAACGTGCAGGGGCTTTACAATGCTTATTGTCATCACACCATTTTGTGATTTCTTTAATCACTTCTGTTGATTTTTTCTGTTCTATGGCGGGCTGTAAAAGTAACTGTTCATGAGCTTTCTTCCGAATCCAATAGAGATCTACTTGAATAGTGTCTTTAGATTCATTCGAAACATCTTCATCTTCTGGGTATTCTTGCTTACAGAAGTTTAAATCGTATGACCGAAAATTTTCTTTTGCTTTTTGTCTCATTGTCTCGATGTGATCCGTGCGCCACTGTGGTAGTATAATGTCTAGTGTGTGGTGTTGGATCCAAAGTATGGCTCTAGTAAAAAGAGTCAGATAATTTTTTGCAGTCAGTTGTTGCTCAGCATTACGAGAAAGGTGTTTTATATTTCGCAATATTTCGAAACCTGGAAGCCGCTCCGAGGCAGCAATTGTTTTAGCGAAAGAAGAAATTTCTAGCATCTTTTCAGTTAATTCGCATAATGAGAAAGATTTATTGTTAATTTGAATTACTTGTTTTCCGTACCAAGTAATGCTTACCTTCGCATCCCATAAAGACGCTTCCGCTTCGCGCAAATCCTGAATAGTCAAAGTTTTAATTTCTATCATAAAAGCCTAGTTTATTTTGTTTGTTGATAAGCGAGTTTTCCCTGTTAAAAATTACTCCTTCGTAATCGCTGTATCAAAAGCAAATGAAAGGAATTTTGTGATGTCGCAAGTTTTTTGCGTTGATCGATTTTTCTTGAGTTTTGCCTCAGATAGAAAAAAATCCTTTACAATAGGGTTTTGAAATCTAACAAGTATGGGCTCACAATACTCTGATTTTGGCCCATCAAGAGTAAAATGATCAGGGAATATATTTAAAAGAGCTCTGAATTCAAATGGACCGATCTCACGCGTTGCTTTTCTTCCATCTTCTAACGTAATTTCCACTTTATGTCGAGAAGGCGAGGTGGATTTATCTATCGCTAAACAAACATCTTCAACCATAAGATCAGTAATTGTTTTTTTCGGTACATATGCATGAGGTATATCTTCTGCGGCAAAAGACCAATCTTCGATCTGAATCTGATGAAGGATTTGTATTACTTCTCTTAGTGCTTGCTGCATACCTTGAAAATCTTGGCTTTGACCACATTCTTTTGCTCTTTTCAAGACTCCATTTAATAAAGAATCATCCGTTTGCAATGCCTTTTGCAATTTTTCCTGAAAATTTTTCTTATCCGGGCAGGAGAACCATTTTTCTTTTGCGAGTTTTAAAACTACATTTTTTGAACAAATTTGTTCTATGCAATCAGGGATTTGACTTATAATAAATGTATGAGCTTCTGCTTTATTGGAATTTTTGTTGTGATTGTCTTGCACAATATTCACAAACAAAACCAATCCAAGGTCGTCATAGATTTCAAAAGTGCCTATTCCGTCGCACCATTCCATGATTTTCTCAATCACTTCCGGTGATTTTTTCTGCTCTTCTGCTGACTTTACAAGCAATTGTTTGTAGGCCGTCTTGCGAACCTGATGAATATTTGCTTTAACTGTTTTTTCAAATTTATCAACAACCAATGGCAGAAAGTTTTTTTTTGCTTCTTGCCTTGTTGTCTTGATGTAGTCTTTTCGCCATTGTGGTGATATAACGCCTAGTGTATGGTCTTGCATCCAAAGTACAGCGCGAGTAAAAAGGGTAAAAAAATCTTTTGATTTGAGCTGTTTCTTGGCCTGATGAGAAAGGTCTTTAATTTTCCCCAACATTTCTAAAGCTGGGAGTCTTTCCAAATCGGTTAATTTAATGACATTTTCGGAAGTCGAAATTTCTAATACTTTTTCAGTTAATTCGTGCAAAGGAAAAGATTCATTATTTACTGTGACTATTTGCTTCCCATACCAAGTAACGCTTATATTCGCATTACATAACGATGTTTTTAGGGGATTTAAATCTTGAAGAGTTAAATTATTAATTTTTGACATGTAAGATCCTAATTATTTTAGTTTGTTGATCTATTTTACTTCAAAAAACAATTAAAAACTACAATAAAATAATGAAAAAATGTGTATAAAGAAATGAAAAGACGAAAAATTTAATTTCAAATAATTCAAAAAATAATTGAGCTGGAGAGAGAAAAGACTAGTAATTTATAGAGTGCACTTTGTAAGTGCACTCAAATCTAAAAAAATCTTAATTAGGGGTGCTAGAAATTATTTCGTTTGCAACTTGATTTTCAAAAGTAAATGAAAGGAATGTAATAATGTCGCAAGTTTTTCTTGTTGAGCGATCTTCTGTGTGCTTTGCCTCAAGCAGTTGTCGAGAAAAATCCTTTAGAATATCTGATCGCTCTCGAACAAGGGGTAGATTATCGCTCTCTAGTGATTTTGGTTCGTCAATAGTAAAATCATCAGGGAATATATTTAAAAAGGCTCTGAATTCAAATGGGCCAATTTCACATATTGCTTTTCTTTCATCTTCTAAAGTAATTCCTACTGTGTAGAGAGAAGCAGCAGATTTGTTAGGCAGTAAACAAACATTTTTAACTATATGTTCGATAGTTTTTTCTTTTGGCACGTATTCATCGGGTATGTGATCCGCAGCAAAAGACCAATGGTTAATCTGAATCTGATGAAGGACTCCAAGTATGTCTTCTAGCGCTTGCTTAGTGCCATGAAAATCTTGTTGTAAAGCGCACTCTTTTGCTTGAATAAATAATTTATTTACTGAAGAATCTTCTGTTTCCAAGTCCTTTTGCAATTTTTTCTGAAAAATTTGCTTGGCTTCGCAGGATTCCCAAAAAATTGTTGCCACTTTTACAATTACAGTTTTTGAACACATTTCTTCTATACAATAAGGAATTTGACTCATAATAAATGCAAAAGCTTCTATAGCAACAGAATCTTCATTATCAAACTCCACAATTTCGCAAAACAAAGCAAATCCAGGGACTTCATCCATTTCATAATCATCTATTCCATTGCACCAATTGTTAATATGATGAATCACCTCTATTGATTTTCCCTGCATTTCTGCCGATTCTATGAGCAGATTTTGATAAGCTTTTTTACGAACCTGAGCACTATTTGCTTTAATTGTTTCTCCAGATTCGAGGACAACTGATAGAAAATTATTTTCTGCTTCTTTGCTTGTTATCTCAATGTACTTTTTTCTCCATTGCGGTGATACAACTCCTAATATGTGCTCTTGTATCCAAAGTATGGCGCGAATAAAAAGAGCGAAACAACCTTTTGCTTTAAGTTTTTCTTTTGCCTGATGAGAAAGTTCTTTTATTTTCTGTAATGTTTCCAAACCTGACCATCTCTCTAAATCGGTCAATTCATTAAATCCTTTAGAAGAAGAAATTTCTAAGACTTTTTCAGCTAATTCTTGTAGAGAAAAAGATTCATTATTTATTTCTGCTATTTTTTTCCCATACCAAGTAATGCTTGCCTTCGCGTTATTTAAATATGCTTTAACGAGATTTAAATCTTGAATGGTCATTTTTTTAATTTCTATCATATAAGCCTAGTTGTTATTGGTTGCGTGCTGCATCTCACATTTTTTTGCATCTGCAAAGTGAAAGGAAACTCTCTGGTTTCTTAAGCCGATTAAATTGGCAGAAAAATTTAGAGAAAACAGAGCAAATAGGCTATCTTAGTAAAGATTTTTTTGCACGTTTTATATAGAAATCTAAATTTTTTTAGAGAACGGGGGGGGGGGGACTGTGGTTGTTTATTTGTATTGAGTGCACCCAAAGGTGCACTCAAAATTACAAAAAAGAAAACTATTTGGAAAAACGCTTTCTGTCGTTTTCTATTAAATAGAGTTTTCGAAGACGGATGAAATTTGGGGTGATCTCTACCAATTCATCATCTGCAATGTAATCAATCGCTTGCTCAAGAGTAAATTTGCGTGGAGGTGTGAGAATAATATTCTCATCAGATCCAGAGGCGCGGACGTTTGTCAGCTGTTTCGCTCTTGTCGCATTGACTATAAGATCATTGTCGCGCGAATTTTCGCCCACAATCATCCCTTCATAGACTTCATCTCCAGGTTTTACAAATAAAGCCCCTCTTTCTTGAAGAGTAAAGAGTCCGTAGCCATTTGCCTTGCCCGAATTATTGGAGATCAAAACGCCGCGGATCCGACCGATTAATTCTCCTTTCCATGCTCCAAAAGAATCAAAAATGGAGGTGAGGACGCCAAGACCTGAGGTTCTGGTTAAAAAATCATTTCGATAGCCCATCAAGCCTCGAGTCGGCATCAGGAAGAGAAGTGTTGTAAGACCATGTTCGGAGGTGGAAAGCGAAGTCATCTCTCCTTTTCTCTTGGAAAGATCTTCAATAACCGTACCGGAAAATTCTTCAGGTACTTCGATGTGGACCCTTTCAAAAGGCTCCATCAATACGCCGTCTACTTCCTTAGTGATTACTTTTGGTTTGGAAACAGCGAGCTCATATCCTTCGCGGCGCATTGTTTCAATTAAAACAGCCAAATGAAGCTCTCCACGGCCGCAGACACGGATCGCGTCATCTCGTCCTGGAATTTCTTCGATCTTTAAGGAGATATTGGCCCGTTTTTCTCTTTGCAGGCGCTCTCGGATCTTATTCATGGTCACATGTTTGCCGTCTTTGCCGACAAAAGGACTGTTATTGACCATAAATTCGACCGATACGGTAGGTTCCGCTAAAGTAATTGGCGGAAGCTGGACGACTTGGTTGACTGCGCAAATGGTGTCTCCAATGTCTACTTCCGGCATGCCTGACAAGGAAATTATATCCCCCGCTCCAGCATCTTCGATCTCAATTTTTTTAAGTCCGTGATGGCCTTCAATTTTAACGATCCGATGATTTGTATGATTGCCGTTGCGATCGACCCGAGTCAGGGTGTCTCCTTTTGACACTTTTCCTTCTAAAATGCGTCCGCAGGCTTGCCGGCCTAGATAGTCGTCGTAAGAAATTGTGGCCGACTGCATTAAAAAGGGGAGAGAGAGGTCTCCAGGAGGCGGAGGAGCCGCCGTTAAAATCAATTCGAAAAGAGGCATCAAATCTTTGGGCTCATCGCCAATTTTTGCAATGGCATAGCCGCTAAATCCCGAAGCATAAATATAAGAAAAATCCAGCTGCTCGTCGTTTGCTCCCAGCTCTAGGAATAGTTCGAACGTAAGATCTAGGGCTCGATCGGGATTTGCATGGGGACGATCGATCTTATTGAGAACGACAATCGGTTTTAATCCCATTTTTAGGGCTTGGGATAAAACAAAGCGTGTCTGTGGCATAGGCCCTTCTTGAGCGTCGACAAGCAAGAGCACCGAATTTACCATGCCAAGCACCCGCTCCACTTCGCCTGAAAAATCAGCGTGGCCTGGGGTGTCAATGATATTTATTTTAAAATCTTTGTAATATACGCAAGTATGCTTAGCAAAGATGGTAATCCCACGTTCCCTCTCCTGATCAAAACTGTCCATGACCCTCTCAGGTACTTTTTCGTTGTCTCGAAAAATGTTGGATTGTTTTAATAAGCTGTCAAGCAGAGTTGTTTTGCCGTGGTCAATGTGTGCGATGATCGCGATATTGCGTATTTTTTTTGGGTCAAACATGATTTTTCAAAAATTCCTCATTATTCTCATTAAGCATATCTGGATAAACTAATTAATTTCTAGAAGATATTTTTTCTTGCTTTAATGCTCAAAAATCACTTATACTCTGGAGCAGAAAGCAGCAAAACCATGTAAAAATAATCTCTTACTTCCTTGAGGGTCGATATGGAAAATTCTTCCAACGATGAAAATGATGACAAAATGTATCCTCAAGGTGCAAAACTGCTGGATTCTAAAATCGGCAGAATCGATGCTTTGTTAGAAGAAAAACTTGACCGGGCTTTCCATAAACAGACATCTAAAGTCCGCCTTCATGAAATTGCCAAGATCGCCTGCGAACATTCTCCCATCGATTTAGCTTACGCGGCTTCCCATCTTCCTCCAAACATCCGTCCTGTTTTGTATGATAATTTGCCGAATCGAGACGCAAAAATAAAATTTCTTGTGAATACAGACAGCGATACTCGGCTGGCTTTGTTTCGGCATTTGGATGATGGGGAGCTAAAAAAGATTTTTAATCAAATTCCTCCAGATGAAGCGGTCTGGATGATTGAAGATATGCCCGAGCGGCGTTTCCGTCAATTGATGGAACAAATCGATGTGAAAAAAGCAGCTCGCATCCGAGAGCTTACAAAGCATGATCGAAAAAGCGCCGGCCGCTTGATGACTTCCGAATTTTTTGCTTTTACGATGGATATGACGATCGGAGAGGCTGCGATTTATATTCGGGATAATTCCCGCATTGATTTTGCAAAAGGGATTTTTATTTTAAATCATGCAGGGGAGCTGCAAGGATATGTTCCTACTAGAAATATGATCATTAATCCTTCTCATACCCCGCTAAGACAAGTGATGCGTCCAGTCCTGCACAAAGTTATGGCTGAGGCTACTAGAGAAGAGGTCATTGATCTTGTGGAGCGTTATAAAATTTCTTCTCTGCCGGTAGTGGATATCGATAACTATTTGATCGGTGTGATTTCTCACGAAGATGTGGTAGAGGCTATGGAAGACGTTGCCTATGCGACGATTGCCCACATGACGGGTACGCATGAAAAATTCACTTCTCATGATCCTATTATTCGCCGTTTTTTGACTAGGGCTCCTTGGCTCATTGTGACTGTCTTGGCGGGATTAATCAATGTGGGAGTCATGTCTTCTTTTCAAAAATATGAAGGAGGCATTTTAACGTTTGCTCTTTTCTTTGTTCCTTTAATCACAGGAATGTCAGGTAATATCGGGCTGCAGTGCAGCACTGTTTTGGTGCGTATCTTAGCGATGGGAGGGCTTTCAATAGGAACTCGCCGAGAGACGATCGGGAAGGAATTGATGAGCGGGTTTTTCACCGGCGGTATTTTTGGGCTGGGTTGCGGACTAATAGTGTATTTATTAAATATTTTTACTGGCAATGCATTGAGTGCTGCGACTCCTGGAGCTGTGGCTGTCATTGTCAGTCTAGGTCTTGTAGGAGGCTGTTGCGCGGGTACTTTTTTAGGAGTTTTTGCGCCTCTCTTTTTTGCTCGCATAGGAGTGGACCCAGCGATTTCTGCAGGTCCGATCGTGACCTCTGTCAATGATTTTCTTTCGATGACTATTTATTTTTTGATCGCTTGGGGCGTAAGCACACTATTTTTTTAAATCTTCCTAAGTTCAAAAGCACCAAAAAAATTTCATCATTTCAATTGGAAGCAATATCTACCCATTTTTGTGCAACTTTTAAGGTCGTTTCTGTATATCTATTTTTTATGGAGTTTTTAAGGAAGCTGAGATATAGTGGGCGGTGGAGAACTCATGCGTACCCTTAAGAATTTTGACGGAACAAATCCTACAGGCAAATCGATTGATCGTCTTTTGGAAACGATCTTGTCCGATCTCAGTAAACAAGCGGGCCGGCAAGGAAGTGAGGTTGTAAGAGCATGGGGAGATGTGCTTGGTCCAAAATTTGCAAAA
>Ga0206895_1167_pt1 | contig 17560 bp, 18 predicted proteins | sample Alteio_BWOrgHeat_51_FD_152967 | JGI IMG/M metagenome (GOLD analysis project Ga0206895, IMG submission 152967) | Enriched cells from forest soil in Barre Woods Harvard Forest LTER site, Petersham, Massachusetts, United States -... | ecosystem: Environmental > Terrestrial > Soil > Temperate forest >...
AGCATGGCTTTCTGGATGGCCTCATATGTTTTTTTGAAATCGTCACTTCTTATGTAGAAGATCAGAAAATAGTCGTCGCCCGATTTCTCGATAAATACCGATTCCAGAGAAACTCCCTCCTCTGTAAAAGCGATGAGTTCATCTTGACGCTCTTTGAGAGTTTTAAACCACTCACGCACCCCATCTAAGGAACCTGGCTTGAGCTTGGTTCTCGAGCAGACGACTCCTTGATTGCCGAAATTTTCAATTTTTTTCGGTGTTGTTCTCGCTTTGAGCCATTCTTTTAACTCGTCTTCATTCATCGGCATCTCACGCTGCAAATTGGAAATAATAAATAAAAATAATCGACATCAAGAAAGCGTAGCAGATGAGATTGCATATTACAAGCGGCCTTGAGAACCTGTTTAAAATTTAAGAGTTCTGAGGATTTTTATCCCCTTTTCTACGTGGCCGGCCAAATATCAAAGATCAAAAGAAAAACTCATCTACGATTACTCGGCCGCTTAAAGGCTCTCGGTTCAACGGATATATTCACAAAAGATACCCCCCCAGGAGTCGTAATCGGCACAACATTCGTGTTGGTCACTGTAGAGATACTGTAGTTTGTCGGATCCATTACATCGATGACTGGGAGAAAAGGGGTAATATAGACCGCACTTCCATCGGGGACAACTCCGAGCTGTACAAAAGGGGGGTCTAAGGCAAGAGCCACAGAGGTTTGTTGGATAATTTGACCATTCTCCGCGTCTGCGGTATAGATGCATTGGTTTCCCACATCTAATATAAAAACCAAGCTTCCTTCTGGATTTATCGTTAATGCCCATGGCTCAGCAAAAGCAGTAAAAGGAGAAGGTACATTAAACGTTCCGGCAAATTGATTCCAAGTCATATCCGCTGGATTCGCAAAAATCGCAAAGACTTCACCTTCTGCGGCAGACGCAAAGGCAAACTGCCCATCTGGTGTGAAGGCAATCGAGGTCAAACCCATACCAGGAATCACATTGATAGCTGTATTATAACCTCCGCTTGTAGAATCTGTATTAATTACATAAAGTCCAGAACCAATATCTAACGCGTAGGCATAGGATCCATCTTGATAAATGGCCATACTAAATACAGGTTCAACTATGATCGTCCCTGTTACCGGAGCAATAAAGCTTTGAGAGAGCGTATCGAAAACTTGAATACTTGAATCAGTTCCTACGTAAACTGTTTTTCCATTGGGAGTAATCGCAACAGAAAAAGGAGTTCCCCCCATTGAGGGCAATGGAACCACTGCAGTGACTGTATTAAAGCTTGCGCTATTTGGATTTGTATCGATTACGTATAGACTCCCGCTGAAATCACCTACATAAGTGGAGTTTCCATCGGGGGAAGTAACAATGCAAGAAGGCGCTTGAAAAGAAGGAAGTATCCCGGTTGAAACAGTGTCAATCACATTGTTTGTCGTCGTGTCGATGACAAAAACCGTTTGAGCGCTCGAGTCTGGAACGTAGGCATAATAGGCAAAACACAGGTTTGAGGTGATCATCGATAAAATGAGAAAAATATTTCTGAAATAGCTCATTTGGAAGACTCTCGATAAAAATTTACATAAACGAAAGAATTTAATTAAAAATAATTATTGTCAATTAAAAAAAACCACTTTCACCTCCTTTGATAAATCTTCATTTTAGCAATTTTTTTATACCAGCTCCAGCAACTAGGAAAAACTGCTTACTAAAATCTTCTACCGCCATTAAAGGTCTTTACACAACGTTTCAAGAAATTGTCTATGGAACCGATAAGCCCGAGAGTTTCTGTTGTTCCATGTCCCGCTTTTGACGGTGAAACCTACGGTCGCAATGGCTCTATTCAGTCTTAAAAATGGCATTATCGCTCTATAATCAGGGACTGGACGAATGTTTGCATACCCAGATAGAAATGATTTTTTTCTTTGGACATCAGATGTCCATTCACCATGTTCCATGGGGCAAAAATCATCTTCAGCAAAGCTCGCCCGTCCCGAAGACCAATCAATAATTCCTCGAAGTTTTCCATTATCAACGATCACATTGCCAGCGCGAAAATCGCGGTGAATGATGCATGGACCATCGACTGAAGTTAATAAATTGAGATTTCTATCGTAATAGAGACAGCATTGTTCAATCAGCTGTTGAGGCAAATGACTCCTGCACTCCTCTATCCCTTCTTGAAATTTCCATGTAAAATGAACTCGAGGATCTGATTTTAAATTTTCCGGTTATATGAGATCTCCATAGCCTGAGGTACGGTTAAGGTGGATGCGCGCAAGAAAAGAACCTATTTCATAGGCAACTTCATCGGTAAAGTCTGCCATTTTCAGAAGTCTTCCAGGTAGGTACTCCATCACTTTTTTGCTAACATTCCCTCGCGATCTCAAAGACCCAACCTAAATAAAAATTTTTATATTACATAAATATCAAACAATGATTCAGTATGGGAAAAAGGATATCATCATGTCAACGCCTCTTTCCAAAGATCTCCTGCAAAAAATGAAGGCCTACTGGCAAGCTGCGAAGTATTTGTTAGTCACTCAGATTTATTTAAACGTGCCTGCAACACAGGAAGCTAGCCAAGCCTTGTGCAATAAACTAACGCGCTGTGATGAATACAATATCGCAATGAAAAAGACATAACAGGAACAGTTACATGTCACATAAAAAAAAGAAAAAGAAATCTGATGATCCTAAACCTCTTAATTTTGATCATGATACAAAAAAAGAGACCGGCGATCATTTAAAAAAACCATTCATGACGCCGGAAGATGAAAGGGGCGACGACGAAAACTCTCAATATTATGAACAAGAAGAAGCTCTCAGTCCAGAAGAAGCAAAAAAAAGAAAAGAAGAAGGTACTATATAATCAACAAATGTTAATCATTAGTGGAATGAACGATGCAAAAGACATGCATCATAGGCTATATGCTTCTTTTTGCCAATCTAACATTCCATTTCTTAAATATTCACACCATTCATCTAGAGGAACACTCGGCTCAAATTAGTTATGTAACGCCGATGCATGTGAATTAATTAAATATACCATCAAAAATACACCAATAAAAAAGACGAACAATGCAAGCAGAGCGTCAAGCAAAGTCGTGGATTGATAGGTGTTATTATTAATTTCCCTCTCCGTCTTCTTAAACTTAAGAAAAACAAAAATGCAAAGAGTAGCTCCGATACCAACCAAAGATATGCCAAATATGGAAGAATATCCTTGTAGGGTGGAATGTGTTGATCTCGATTCTGGTAATCCTGATTTCCCTAAAAAAGCTGCTATTTCTTGTATGAAAAAAGAAAACTTTTCAACAACGAATCCAAAAGCCATTATTCCAAGGTTGGTTCTAATCCATGCCAGAAAAGTTCTTTCATTAGCCAAATGATCGGCGCGGTTAAAACTTTTTGTAGTTTGTTCAGTGACTTTTTCTATCATATTTTCCTTTTTTATAAAGAATTGACGCCAATGATGCAGCCTTCGCCTTGCCAACGCTTTGCTTCCGGCCAGAAAATGTGAACTTTACCTGCCTTCCAAGCGCCGTTTGCTCTGCGATAAACCGGACATGGCTTTCGTTGCTTATAGACGTGCCAACCCTGGTTTTGGCGCTGGAAGTCCATCGTGCCGGAATTCCTGGATTTCCCGGCGCTGAAAGAATGGGTTTTTGCATGCGACCATCATTATTTATATGCCTTATCGGCTACCTTGTGATTAGCATAATACACACTTTTTTCCGCAATCTTTCCGCAACTGGCCTGAAATCAAGGGAATCTTTTAGAACCGGCCTGAATGAGACTCATAACCCGTCGGTCCCCGGTTGAAGTCCAGGTTGCTCCATTTTCTTAACCAGCACAATCCACTGCACTTAAGGCATAACCAATTTGACCGAATATGTGAATGACGCCGAAATTTCCGAAGAGTTCAAAAGTCGCGACAGCGTGTCGACAATTTTCGTGGACCATTTGTGGACCACTGGCATACAAAAAAGTGCGATAAATCACGATAGTTCATAGTAGCTCGAAAGGGGTGCTTTTTGCTATGATTTTGGGGAGTTAGCTGCTGGGAAGTGGCATGAGTGCTGCGGACTCATAACCCGTCGTTCCCCGGTTGAAGTCCAGGTTGCTCCATTTTCTTAACTAGCACAATCCACTGCACTTAAGATATAACCAACTTGACCGAATATGGGAATGACGCCGAAGCGTTGGCTCATGCATCAAAACCAACATCTCTGGTCGAACTATCCCAAGAAGCGCCTTTCCAACGTTCCTATAGTACAATCAATAAAGTACTCAACGCATTTGGAGCAGAAAGCCTCGTAACCAAAAAAGTCAATCAAGGAGGGACTGTAAAAACAATAGAAAGTATCGACCCCGTCCTATTCCCTAAAATCACCAAACCATAAGATTATAGACTTGAATATACATCGCTTTTCTCACGATCTCAAGGAACTTTTCAAAGTTTTGCGAGCGATTATATTGATGGTATGAAATTTCGTAATTCCATCTGAAACAGTCGGCACCTCTTTGATTTGTTCTCTGATCTCTAAAATTGAAAAATCTTGAGAGGAAAAAAGAGATTCTAATTTTTTAACACTTCGTCGATTTTCGTTAAGAATGAATATCAGGATGCTTGTAATGCTTTTTGAGGTAATAATCGATGAGGTTATCTAAAAGGACACGAGGTTTTGATTCGTACATCATTTTAGCGCCGGTTTTCTTTTTTATGAATTTAACAATATTCTCAATCTCTGACGCAATGCCGCCAGTACCAAGTAGAACACCAATGAGATTGCCTTCATCATAAGCAATTGAAAATTCACCAAGTGTACCTGAATGACCACCCATAATAATCACGATGTCTGAGCTACGTATATTGACAACTTCTCTTCCCATAAGTCCGCTTCCTGTGAATATGAGCACATCATGATATGCAATCGGCGAGTGATATTTTTCAATATGTTCTCTTTCGCTTAGCGCTGGCGATATTCCCACAACTAATCCCCCACTTCTGCTAGCTCCCTTGGCCGCTTCAAGCGGAAATCCAGGACAGGCTCCTGTAACGGTAATGCAGCCTTTTTCTGCTATTGCGCACCCCAGTTCATAGGCAATCTTTTTATGAGCCCTGGAAAGTTTGCCGGAAGCAGATCCCATGACCCCAATTTTCAACTTCATTTTGCCAAACAACTGTTCCTTTTTCCATATACATAGACCGCTTTTCATAGAAGCTCTAAAAATTGATAGGACCTACAAATGATTAGTAGGCCACACAAATTTCAGATCTTTCCTATCAACCATAAAATAAGGACAATAATTAAGATTGTTCCCAAGATTCCGGTAGGAGCATATCCCCAACTAGAACTATGCGGCCATAATGGGAAAACGCCAATAAGCAATAAAATCAGGATAATAACTAATACTGTGCCTAGCATAATTTCTCCTTTAAAAAAATTTGTCACATTTCCTCACATTAGAATAACCTCGCCGTGACGTCAACACAAATGTTTAATCCACGTATTTACGAAACGTGACTCTAGGAAATTATACCGTGCGCGGATCAAAATCCAAATTTCAGGCCGTGCGCGGTATAACAGTAGGATTCTTAAGTACAACTCGCATGATAATCCTCTAGCAATACGAAAAAACTTCGTTTAAAGATAAAATATTATTAGATATGTGGGCTACTATAGATCCTAAAAGTCCGATTTTCGATTCCTTTAGCAAACCATAAGTGATACCGCTTTTTACAAATGACGAAACAATTTGCGCATTGCAGTAAGAATCAGGAAAAACGCCTCTATTCAGCAAAAAATGAACATAACTAAAAAAAGCAGCTGTAAGGAAAATTCTGGCAGTTTTGACAACCGTTAAATCTAACAGAGTTTCTTTGCCTGGCGCAATGATTTTTAGAATATTTTTAGGAAGCCCAGTTAATAAAATTTCTTGGACGCCACCTCGATGCATCAACTCTTCAAAGACCGGTCCTAAAAAACAAAATTCAAATAAAACATTTTCAATTTTCCGGCTAGTAACACACATCTCTGTCATCATTTGGCTCCAATTAAAATCTGGAATCACACCAATTTTTGCAGACAAAACGACCGTTTGATCTCCTATAAAACATCCAAAAATACCAGCTCCAATGCTAACGCCAATATTTTTTAATAATGAAAGAGCGTTTTTTTTTACCTTTTGCTCTAGGGGAATAATGAAATTGAGATCATCAAAACCAAAATCACGTCTTACTATACTACTCACGTGATCTGCAGCTCTGATTCATCTTTATGCAACTCGACCGCCAATTCTGGAGCTTTTTCCTGAACTGTATTTTCATCTAACAATTCGGGAACGCGAAGAGACCTTGCTAATTTTTCGATTTCCATAAGTTCTGGAAGCTCTTTATTAAACGCGGCCGCCCCTGCCTCTTTTAGTTTGCGGGCAGAAACCAACACTCGCGACTCAAAAGAAGCCAAGCTTTGGTTATAAGACTCAACAGCTGTATTTAAGGAACGGCCCACCTTGTTCCAATACTCACAGACAGTTCCTACTCTTTCATACAGCTCTTGGCCAAGTTTGGCAATTTCCCGAGCGCTCCTAGAAAGACTCTCCTGCTTCCATCCATGAGCCACAGCCCGTAAAATCGCAATCAAAGTGGTCGGAGTTGCGACGATAATGTTTTGTTCAGCGCCCACTTCTATTAGCGTTGGATCGCTCTCAAGCGCCGCACTAAAAAAAGCCTCCGCTGGTAAAAATAAAATCACATATTCAGGAGAGGGGGCAAACTGCTTCCAATATTCTTTATTCGACAGATCCTTCATATGTTTTTTTAAAACAAGAGAATGATCCTGTAATTTTTTGCGGCGAAGAGATTCGTTTTGCGTTTCTGATGCCTCTAAATAAGCATCAAGAGGTGTTTTTGCATCGATAACGATTTGCCTTTGTCCAGGAAGATGCACCACCACATCGGGCCTTTGCATTTTCCCTTCCGATTCCATCGTATATTGTTCAGAAAAGTCGCAATGGTTGAGAAGCCCCGCTAACTCAATAACGCGGCGTAAATGCACTTGCCCCCAAGAACCTCGTATACCAGGAGATCTAAGAGCTTGCGAGAGCTGCTGCGTTTGTAAGCGAAGCTCTTTTTCAGAAACAACAAGCAATTCAAGCTGTTTGGAAACAGAAGCATATGCCCCCTCTCTTCTTTTCTCTAACTCTCGCTGATGCTCATCTAGTTTTTTCATCGTCTCAGAAATAGGAACCAACGATTCCACAATGGCTTTTTGACGATTTTCCAAATCATCTTTTGCCCCCATCTGGTATTTATCTAAATGGGTTGCAGCCAAATCTAAAAATGTTTTACTACTTCTTTCCAACACATCAAAAGAAAGGGATTGGAAAATATCGCGCATTTGAGTGCGAAGATCCTTTGAGTGCTTTTGTATCAAAAGCCACAAAAGAACAAAACCCAGCAATATAAAAGAAACAAAAATTGCGATCAAATTCACCAGAATCTCTAATTTAAATGCTCAAAATCATCAGGTTCTGGTTCAAAATCTTCTAAAGTTTTGGATTTTTTCCCAGCAATCAAACGGATAAAAGACAAGGTTAAAGCCAATAAAATATAGCTCCAAGAGATAAAAGCCAGCACTAGAGGGAAAAAATAAAGAATTCCATACAACATTAAAACGGCGGCGACAATCGCTAAAAAAACTAAATGAAAAGAAGGAATGCGGAAACGTAAAAATTTCAGGCTAGGAAATTTCAAGCGGCAAACCATTAAATACCCCAATACAATCATTGTACAGGCTAAAAAAATGGAGCGGTCAAAAGTGTTTACATCAATCCATTGCCGGATAAAAGGAGATAAAAACAACAAATTGGCTGATACGGCAGCTGCCGCCGCAGCTGGAATAGGCAACCCTGTAAAATGTTTTTTATTGCTGATCTGCAGTTCCGCATTGCCCTTCGCTTCACTTGTTTTTACGCTGAAACGAACCAAACGGAGCACGCCACAAAGAGAATAGACCATCGCGCCTGTTGCACTAAAAAAAGAGAGAAAAGTCCCCTGCTCTAAAGACAGAGTTTTGAGAAGAAGAACGGAAGGGGCTACTCCAAAAGAAATAGAATCGGCCAAAGAATCAAAAACAAAGCCAAATTCACTTTCGGCATGAAATGCTCTCGCCACGGCCCCATCGAGAAAATCAGCGACAGCCGCCACTAAAAGCAAAAGAGCAGAAGCGTACACAACCTCATAATCGCCGCTTCCAGGCTCGATCATGTTGACCTTGAAAATCACAAATAGACCGCAAGCCAAACTGAACGCGGTGATAATATTCGGTACTAAATAAACCCTCTTCATACGGTTAAGGGTAACACAAAAAATCCTCCACCCCAAGATAAAACTGCAAAAACTTCTTATTTTAATTCTTTGCTTCCCCATCCCAAACGACGAAAAAATTCGTAAGTTTTCTGAGTTTTTGATACTCTTTGTGCTCCATCCCATTCAGTGTAAAAGGCCACACAAAGGATTAATTTTTCTGCTAGACCAGAAAACCACAACTACAATATATAGTTATATAAATCGCAAAAAGCTACCATATATGGTAGCGACACACAAGACAAACAAACTGTTTTTTAAACCCCACAACGTGCTATAACCTAGATTTTTTACGCCCAAGAGGTAACAATGACGAAAAAACAAACCACTCATGATACAACCACTTCCTTTCTAGAATCTGAACCTCTTTCCTCTCTTCCTATGGATAAGGAAAAGGGAGGTTCTAAAAAAATCAATTCTTCTAAAGAGATGCAATACACCGTCGTAAAACGAAACGGCACGCTTGTTCCTTTCAACAGAGACCGCATTTTTCATGCAATCGAATCGGCTTTCAAAGATACCAAGAAAGATTTGGAGGAAGGGGCTTTTGAGGTTCTTTTACCTATTATTACCCGTATTACCGACAATGTCGTAAAACAGGTTTTGCACTTAGCTTCAAAGGGAGCGTGTCTCACGGTCGAAGGAATTCAGGATGTGGTTGAAGTCACTTTGATGAAAAATGGATACCACGACGTAGCACGCGATTACATCATATATAGGGACAATCGCAAAGCGTCCAGAAAAAATTCTTCACAAAATCTCAAAATTTACCGCCGCGATAAAACAACTCCTACCCGTTTTAATCCCATGAAAATCGCCTCTTCGATTGAAAAGGCATTTCGCAGAGCTCGGAAAATTGAAGATCAGTCGCCAGATGAAGTAGTCGACGCCGTCAATCTTTTAACCCATACCATCGTCGAAGAAATAGCAAATCTTTCTACTAAAGGGGACATTTTATACATCGATATGATCGAAGATCGCATTGAGCGCGAATTGATGAATGAAAAATATTTTGACGTAGCCAAAGGCTATATCCTATACCGCGCTGAAAAAATACTCAAACAAGACCTTCCCTCTACTTCGCTTGAAGAGACTACGCCTGTACGTCAATTTCAAATCGCCACCGCCGATAATAGCCTTCTCAATATCACGGAAAATCAGCTCCGCAACAAAATTGCCTTTGCATGCCGAGGATTTGAAGAAGTTGTATCAGTTTCCGAACTACTAGAGTCCTCCATTGCCCAATTTTATAGCGGAATGAAGGAACATGAGGTTGATTTGGCAAATATCATGGCGGCTCGATCAAAAATTGAAAAAGAGCCCGCTTATTTGTATGTTGCTGCAAGACTTTTGCTCGATGTGATTTATCGAGAAACCATCGGTCTTCCTGCTTCAGATTCCACATTGGTGAAAACACACCGCCAATATTTTAAAAAATATATTAAAAATGCGATCTCTTTGGAAAGAGTATCTCCGAAATTATTAGATTTTGATCTCGAGGAACTAGCCGCAGCGATCGATTTATCCCATGACGATTTATTTACTTATTTAGGACTTCAAACCCTTTATGATCGATATTTCTTGCATCATGAGCAGCGCCGACTTGAAACGCCCCAATTTTTTTGGATGAGGGTCTCTATGGGCCTCGCTTTAAATGAAGGGGAACAAAAAAATAAACGGGCTATTGAATTTTATAACATCCTATCGCAGTTTTATTTCACTTCTTCAACCCCTACCCTTTTTAATGCAGGGACCCTCCACTCGCAGCTTAGCTCTTGTTATCTCTCAACTGTCATGGACGATCTTCATCATATTTTCAAAGTGGTCGCGGATGATGCGCAGCTTTCAAAATGGGCTGGAGGCATTGGAAATGACTGGTCGAACGTGCGTGCAACCGGCTCTCAAATCAAAGGGACGAATGGAACTTCGCAAGGCGTCATTCCTTTCTTAAAAGTAGCCAATGACACAGCGGTCGCGGTCAATCAAGGAGGCAAACGGAAAGGAGCTATGTGCGCGTATCTGGAAACATGGCATCTGGACATCGAAGATTTCCTTGAGCTACGCAAAAATACAGGAGATGATCGTAGACGTACCCACGATATGAATACTGCTAACTGGATTCCCGATCTTTTCATGAAACGAGTCCGTGAAAATGGCGTATGGACCTTATTTAGTCCAAATGACGTTCCTGATCTGCACGATTTATACGGCAACGCATTTGAAAAACGGTATGCAGAATATGAGAAAATGACAGAGACGGGAAAAATCAAACTCTTCAAACGCATTGAAGCGGTTCAGCTCTGGCGCAAAATGCTCAGCATGCTTTTTGAAACAGGCCATCCATGGATCACTTTCAAAGACCCCTCAAATATTCGCTCGCCGCAAGATCATAAAGGAGTTGTCCACTCTTCAAATCTCTGCACTGAAATTCTTCTCAATACATCAGCTGAAGAAACTGCTGTTTGCAATTTAGGTTCCATCAACCTGCCCAAACACATTACATCCAAAGGATTGGATGAAAAACTCCTTGCGGCTACAGTCCGTACAGCGATCCGTATGCTCGACAACGTCATCGATATTAACTTTTATCCAACCATCGAGGCAAAAAATTCCAATCTAGCCCACCGTCCAATCGGCCTTGGGCTCATGGGGTTTCAAGATGCCCTCTATCTACAAAATATCAGCTACGCCAGTCATTCGGCCGTTGAATTTGCCGACAAAAGCATGGAGATGATTTCCTACTATGCCATTTTGGCCTCTACAGAACTGGCCCAAGAAAAAGGCGCCTACAGTTCGTTTAAAGGATCAAAATGGGATCGGGGCTACTTGCCCTTAGACACCATCGATCTGCTACAAACGGAACGAGGAATAAAAGTCGATGTGGATCGAAACGCTTCTATGAATTGGGCGCCCGTTCGCGCAGCCGTAAAGCAGCATGGCATGAGAAACAGCAATACCATGGCCATCGCACCTACGGCAACGATTGCCAACATCACCGGCGTCATCCCTTCAATCGAACCGATTTATAAACATTTATTCGTCAAATCGAATCTCTCCGGCGAATTTACTGTTACGAATCCTCATTTGGTCGAAAGGCTTAAAGCTGTCAATTTATGGGACGAGGAGATGATCGATGATCTTAAATATTTCGACGGCTCGATCCGTGAAATTGAAAGGATCCCTGCAGAGATCAAAAATCTCTTTCTAACCGCTTTTGAAATTGAGCCTGAATGGATTATCGAATGCGCTGCCCGCCGTCAAAAATGGATTGACATGGGACAGTCTTTGAATTTTTATCTTGCTGAACCTAGCGGTAAAAAACTGCACCAAATGTACATGCTTTCTTGGGAAAAAGGATTGAAAACCAATTATTATTGCCGAACCCTCGGGGCCACGCAAATTGAAAAATCCTCAGTGGATATTAATAAGCGCGGCCTACAACCTCGCTGGATGAAGAGCAAGTCTGCTTCAAGCAACATTAAAGTGGACCGAGAAGAAGAACCGCCAATTGCTTGCACATTGGGCGAAGACTGTGAAAGCTGCCAATAAAAATTAAAAGGAAATCTTATGGTACAACAAAAAGAAAGCGAGTTCAAACGAGTTGATGTGAAAGAAAAAAAACTCATCAATTGCCATGCGGTCGATGTCAACCAATTGATGCCCCTAAAATATACATGGGCTTGGGAACATTATATAAATGGTTGCGCAAACCACTGGATGCCCACCGAAGTACCGATGGGTAAAGATATTGAGCTTTGGAAGTCAGATAAACTCAGCGCAGATGAAAGACGGGTCATCATGAGAAATCTCGGGTTTTTTGCAACTGCAGAAAGCCTTGTAGGAAATAACATTGTCCTTGCCATTTTTCGCCACATCACAAACCCGGAAGCGAGACAGTATCTTCTTCGCCAGGCGTTTGAAGAAGCGATCCATACGCATACATTTCTTTACATCGTTGAATCGCTGACCCTCAATCAAGGCGAAATATTTAACATGTATAACGAAGTCAATACGATCCATAACAAAGATGCGTTTGAAATGGCTTTGACCGCCGACATTTTAAAACCTGATTTCACCACAACAACCGAAGAAGGGGCTCAAAAATTTTTGGAGAACCTGATCGGATTTTACATCATCATGGAAGGAATTTTTTTCTATAGCGGCTTTGTGATGATCCTCTCCTTTTTGCGCCAAAACAAAATGGTCGGGATCGGAGAGCAGTTCCAATATATTTTGCGAGATGAATCGATCCATCTCAATTTTGGAATTGATTTAATCAATACCATTAAAGAGGAAAACCCACATCTTTGGACTTTGGATTTTCAAAACTATATCATTGATAAAATCAAACAAGCGGTCGAGCTGGAGATTCAATATGCAGAAGACTGCCTGCCTCGTGGTATTTTAGGCCTCACAGCCACTATGTTCCGCGATTATGTCCAGTACATAGCTGATCGAAGATTGGAAAGAATCGGACTAAAAGCGATTTATCGTTCAAAAAACCCATTTCCTTGGATGAGCGAAACCATCGATCTAGGAAAAGAGAAAAATTTCTTCGAGACCCGCGTGACGGAGTATCAATCGGCCTCTAACCTGGTTTGGAGCTAATCACTCCCGATAAATTCTAAAAAACGCCTCCGCCTTAGGGCGGAGGAAGCATCCAAAAAAGATTACTCTTTTGGCTTTGTGTCTTCATCATTTTGAAGAAGAAGACTTGGTTGTGATGTGTTTTCATCACCTGTGATGACTACTTCACCCTCTTCTGTGCCGCTAGCAAAAACGCCAGTTGCAGAGAAACATAAAACAGCCATAAATAGTGCCTGTGCTAACTTTCGCATAGATACCTCCTTGTATATGATTTACGCGAAAAAAGAATGCTAAGGTAATCGAAATTTTATGACCAGCGAAAAAAAAACCAAACCACTGACCGATAATTGTTTACGCCAAGATACTTTTATTTAAAATATTGTATGATAGAATGTGATTAAATCGAATAATTGCAAAAAAATGTCCCCCTTTTTTAAAGAAAAACACCCTGTAAATTTTTCACTACCACCCTCTTCACCCCCATTAATTCAAGACGAGCAAACGGAAAAAGGCGTGCTGCAAAAAGAACTGGATGTCAATCTCGTAGAACAAAATCTTCTTCAGCAACGAATTTTGATGATGCAGTCTTTTATTAATGACCTGGCTTCGAGCGATCCTCAATATAGTATGCTCTGCATTCAAGTGAAAATGGACCTTCTTGAGATTGATGAGCTGAAGCGCCGAGGAGACACACTCGTCAAACAAATCGAAAAACACTAACGGTCTAGATGTTGAACGAAGAACAAAAAGCTGAAAAGTGGGATGAAGAGTCTTTACGGCTTGAAGAGATCATCACACACCCCAATGATTTGGCGTTTAATTGCTTAGACCAACGAAAAAGAGCTACACAAAAACAGCTTTCTCAAGAACGGAGTCGCTTAAATCATTTATTAAAAAGCTTACCCCTCTCTCTTCCAAAACAGGGCACAAAAGAACGGGAGTCATACAAAAATATAGAAATGCAAATTGAAATTATAAAAAAACAAATTTCCATGGAACATAATGAATTAATGGAAATTCTAAAAAACGAAGAAAAACAAACCAAAAAAAATAATTAAATAATAAATTCACATTACACTAAAAATTAGCATCTAACGACCTTTAACTTTCCCATCTTTTACAATAAAGACAAGTTTTTATATAATAAAGTTAATGTAGATGCTTTTTTGGAGGCTCCAATGTCTATGCGAAAGTCAAAAAGGAATAAATCAACAAAAATCCAATTCGAAAAATCAGTGCCGCAAAAAGGAGCCTCTAACTACAGCAAATCGCCCTCTTTAAGATTGGATCCAGAAGATGTAGAAATCTACAACAACCAGTGGAAAATGTATAAAGCCCTTGAAAAGCAAATTGAAGAAGCATGGGCAAAATTGCGAAACGACGTGAAGCGAAGAGCGAATCCCCAAACTATCTCAAGAGACAAAAATCATTTATTGTTACTTTTAGGCGAATGCAATTACATGGCTAGAGAATGCATTCGCTATACGGACACGCCTGGAAATAGAACTGCTTCTTAAAAAATTGAGAAAAGAGCTTTGAGCTGGAAGGGCTATATGTCTTTCAAAAAAGCTGGCTCTGGAGTACTATGGGTTTCTTTTTGAGAGAACTTCATGACCCAAGCACTTCGTACCGTCGGACAAAACTACCGAGATTTCCGTATCACACAGTATCTTCCTTTGGAGGAATTACAAAGTACGTTGATTGAATTCACCCATGGGCCGACAGGGGCTCGAGTGATGCATATCGCCAACGAAGATCCGGAAAATCTCTTTGCGCTTTCCTTTCAAACGCTTCCTGACAGTTCAAATGGGGTAGCTCATATTCTGGAGCATACGGTTCTTTGCGGCTCACGAAAATTCCCAATCAAAGATCCTTTTTTTTCTATGACCCGAAGAAGTTTAAATACTTATATGAACGCCTTGACAGGCCAAGATTTTACCTGTTATCCGGCAAGTTCTCAAATTGAAAAAGATTTTTATAATTTATTGACCGTTTATGCCGATGCTGTTTTTTATCCCAATTTGAAAAAACAAAGCTTTTTGCAAGAAGGTCACCGTTTGGCTTTTTCAAATCCTCAAGACCCTTCTTCTCCTCTCACGTTTCAAGGGATTGTCTACAATGAAATGAAAGGAGCGATGAATTCTCCTGATTCCCGTTTAGCAGAAACCTTAGGGCCTCATCTAACTCCTGATCTGACTTATGCTCACAATTCGGGAGGAGATCCAAAAGAAATCCCCCATTTAACTCTAGAAGAATTAGTCGATTTTCATCAAACCTTCTATCACCCTTCTCGCTGCCTTTTCTTTTTTTATGGCAACATCTCTGTGACCAAGCATTTGGATTTTCTTATAGAAAACGTGCTACATGGGATAAAAAAAGTACCTCAACTTCCTCCTTTACCGCGGCAAAAACGATTTTCATCGCCCGTATACGCAGAAGGAAAATATCCTGTTTCTTCCGAACAAAGCGGCCCTCGGCAGGCTATGATTTCCATCAGTTGGCTGACTGCGCCCATTTCAGAACAAACGGATCTTTTGGCTTTGAGCTTGATCGATGTCATTCTCATGGATAGCGACGCCTCTTTTTTAAAAAAAGAACTGCTCCAATCAGGGCTATGCGGGCAAGCCGACTCTTCTTTGGAACTAGAAATGAGCGAAGCTGCTTTTACTATTTTATGTAAAGGATGTTCAGAAGAAAGTGCTGAGGCCTTAAAATCTCTTTGTTTTAAAACGATGGAGACATTTATTTCCCATCCGATTGCACAAGAAAAAATCGAAGCCGCTTTACATCAATTAGAATTCGATCGAATGGAAATTGGCGCCGAAGGAATTCCATTCGGCCTCACCCTTTTTTTTTTCGATCCGCTCTCGCAAAACAACATGGAGTAGAGCCTCAAAACGCGCTTCTTATCCACAGCTTATTCAATGATCTTCGCAGCCGACTCCAAAACGTTTCTTTTCTCCCCAATCTTATCCGCAAATATTTTTTAGATAATCCCCATTATGTCGTTTTGACTATGAAGGCAGATCCTAATCTGGAACAAGAAGAGCTGCAAGAAGAACAAAAAAGACTCGAAACGATTCGCTCCCGCATGAGCAGTAAAGATGCTGAAAAGATCGTATCTCAAGCAAATAGCCTGGCTGCATTTCAAGAAGCGCAAGAAAACCTTTCTTTAGACTGCTTACCAAAAGTATCTCTTAACGATGTTCCGCACGAACCTCAAAATTTTCTCTTAAAAGAAGAGCAAGAACAGACCCTAAAAATCTTTCATACAAACTGTTTCACCAATCACATCCTCTATGCAGATTTGTTCTTTGATTTACCCCACTTTTCAGAAGAAGAACTTCCCTTTTTGTCCCTTTATACACACCTTTTCACGGAATTGGGCTGTGGAGGCCGAACATATGAACAAAATTTAGAAAAAATCGAAGCATATACAGGAGGCGCCGACGCAAGCCTGTCTCTTCATCCTACGTTCGCAAATCCCGATCTTTGCAAACCAGCCTTCATCCTCCGCATTAAAGCATTAAAACGCCATACAAAGCAGCTTTTTGAATTGCTGGGAGACTTTGCACAAGGCGTTGATTTGACAGATGAAAAAAGATTAAAAGAATGGCTTTTGCAACATGCGACAGAGCTTCAAAATAAAGTAAACAAAAACGCCCTGAATTACGCTGTCCAACTAGGCTTTAGCAGCTTTTCTTCTGCTTCTTTTGTCCATAACCAATGGCATGGGCTCCCTTATTTTAATGCTGTCCAATCATGGACGAAGGGAACAAAGTGGATTGAAAAACTACAGCAAATCCAACAAAAAATTTTAACAGGTCCTCTGGGGCTTATTTTATCTTGTGATGAAACGCACTTCAAAGAATTGCAAGAAAAGCATTTTTATGGATTGCCAGATCGATTAGCAAAAAAAACAGCTCCCTTCATCCCTTGGAAGGGAAATTACCCGCTGCAATCTATCCCTTCTCAAGCGCGCCTTATCTCTTCTCCTGTCGCTTTTACAGCGCAAACTTTAAGAACCTGTTCTTATACTGAAATTGATAGCGCTAGACTCTTAATTGCGGGAGAACTCTTAGATAATGTGATTCTACATACAGAAATTAGAGAAAAAGGAGGCGCTTACGGAAGCGGCGCTAGCTACGCACCTTCTACAGGCAATTTTTATATTTACTCCTATCGAGATCCTAATCTCTCAACCACCCTTAAAACGTTTCAACAAGCTCTTGAACAAATCGCCGCAGGGGCGTTTGATGAAGAAGATCTCGAAGAGGCGAAACTCGGCGTCATTCAAATGTTAGATACCCCTGTTTCCCCAGGCAATCGAGCTTTAACTGCGTACTCTTGGCTAAAGGCGGGTAGAACTCTTGCAGAGCGCCGGCTATTTCGCAAGGCCATTTTGGAAACCACTCCTTCCGAAGTTGCCGCAGCAGTCCGCCATCGCCTGCTTGAAAAACCGCGAACAACAATCACCTTTTTGGGACAAGATCTCTATACCCAAGAAAAAGAAAAGTTAACCATCGATTTGCCTCTTTTTTCTATTGGTGATTTTTAAAAAACCGAAAATCGACGAACCTTTGGATTT
>Ga0206895_1147_pt2 | contig 17527 bp, 21 predicted proteins | sample Alteio_BWOrgHeat_51_FD_152967 | JGI IMG/M metagenome (GOLD analysis project Ga0206895, IMG submission 152967) | Enriched cells from forest soil in Barre Woods Harvard Forest LTER site, Petersham, Massachusetts, United States -... | ecosystem: Environmental > Terrestrial > Soil > Temperate forest >...
CAATATGATTGATTATGATGGTCCCGATCATCTGGAGTTGTCTCACTTCTCTGAAGAATATGTTCAAAAATGCCAAGAGTTGAGAAAAAAAATGAAGGCAAGCTCTTCGGGTTTTTTCCCCGGCTCTTTGGGTAATTATGCCGGGCAGGAACTTGGTATTCCAACCATCACCCTCGAGTTGCCAACCGCGCGCGCGGACAAGGCGAAGGAATATTGGAATCAACTCAAACAAGGGATCGTGACCGCGGTGACTTACGTGGTTCCCCCGAAAGATAAAGACTAGGACTATCATGCACTCTCTTTTCACCACGTATGTTGAACAGAAACGCATTACTATTTCACCGAAAATTCTGGAACAGATGAAGTGGACGGCCTCCAAGATGCCGGAGATTGACGACATCGGCGTGAAATGGAGCAAGAAGAATTACATCGGCGGTTACACTTCCTATGATTCCATTTCCCGTGTCGATCTTCAATTCAGCGTATTTGAAACCCTGAAGAAAAAGATCGATGCAGAAGTAAAAAAATACACGAAGAAATTGGGTCTGGAATTTAATACGGGAACCCTGGAGCTCTCATCCATGTGGGTGAACGTGATGCCGAAAAATGTGTATCATGCATTTCATCTCCACCCACTTTCGGTGATCAGCGGTACTTTTTATATTTCCGTGGGAAAAGGAAAGTTAGCGAGTCCTCTTCGTATCGAAGATCCGCGAGCATCCAGATTTATGGGCACACCGGCGCGCACCATGCAGGTTGACCTAAAACCGAAAAACGGTGATCTGATTTTATTCGAGAGCTGGCTCAAGCACGAAGTCCCGCCACATCAAAATAGTGACGACCGAATTAGTGTGAGCTTTAATTATGATTGGCTAAACAGGTGAAAAGGTGTCCGACAACTTTTTGATATGCACCGCAACTAAAATGGAGAAATATGCTGACCACGAACGAAATTATTCAAATCAAAGAAAAAGCGACCGAAACAGGAAATAGCGAGAGTTTGAATCTCGTTGCAGAGATCGAACGTCTGAATAAAGAAGCCTGGGACTATAAAAATATCGTGCTTCGCAAACTCACTTCTCTTGAAACCGACATGAATCGCCTCGTTGCTGAGAATCTTCGTCTGATCACACTTAAAGATTCGTCTTATGTGGAGCGAGATTCTTGCATTGGTTTGATCGTGAAATTGGCCGCTGCTAACGGACTGAAGGTCGGGGTGCAGGGGAGTGTGGTGGTAGTTGAACTCGCGAGTGGTCAGGTTTCGTGGGAGTTCGAAGAATCGGAAGCGCACCTTTTTGAGGGACTGCCGGTTTATCAAAAAACGATTGAAAACCTCGAAATTACGGAGAAATACAGAAGAGTGATGAATCCGGGGATTGTTTTGCCCGAGAGTTCCTCTAGCTGTTGAATCTTCATCATATCTGTATTTCTAATAACTAATGCGACGTCATCATTAGTAATAATTAAGTTTAATCTTGAACTCCTCTCGAAATTTGGTAGTTTGCATTCAAGCGAAAGCGAACCAATTTAAACCAAAACTTCAAAGGAGTTTTTATGAAAACAGTAATGATGATGATCCTAGGCTTAACTTCAATGTCTGCAATGGCGAGCGAGCCAACCTTGCTTACCTACACTTTTAGTAATGGAAGTGTCGCTCCAGCATTTCACAAAACCCAAACCTGCAACATTTCTGCAACGACGGTCATGATCACTTCAACAGGCCCGACTCTTGATTTCCCACGCCCTATTAACAAAGCGACAGTTTATACCATGACCATTCCAAATGAAACCGTACTGAAAAGCTTGATCAATGAAGCTTCACAGCACATGACAATCACTCATCCGGCACCAATCGGCGGCGAAATGCAACGCTACATCGCTCCGATTTCCAAGGATCAATCATTGGTATTGTTGGTCTTGAGTGGAAATTTAGTGGATGCTCAGAATCCATCAACTGCAGCGACTGAACTAGTTGAATTTATGAAAATCAACTGCACAGTGTTCACGATTCAATAATCACTTTTCGAAAAATGGATTCATTAATTCCATTTTTCGATGGGACTACTGTCCGCTCGCAGATGCGCATCCTGCGCGCGAGACATCGAAAAATATAATTAATGAATCCAATGTGGGAAAGTGAAATTAAGAAATTGTCCGAATCAATTTTTAAAAGAGCCTCTGAGGATCCTCGGAGGCTCTTTTTTTAGACGTTAAAACGATCGGGTTGAATCCAATAATATCAATAGGCACTTTGTTTATGAGCGGCGATTCACAGATCATGTTTTTCAATGTCTCACGCACAGGATGTGCGTTAGTGAGTGGACAGGAGTCCGCATTGAAAAATATGATTTGTGAATCAGTGCTGGTGAAAAAAATGATTTACTGAACGATATTGAATTCAACCCGCCGGTTGATTTCCATTGCTTTCGGATTGGTATAAGCCACTTTAGGTTTAGACTGTCCGAAGCCACGTGCTTCCAATACGGTAGGAGAAATTCCTTTTCCGATCAGGTAGTGTTTCACTGATTTTGCGCGCTCAAGTGAAAGCCACAGATTGTGTGGTGCTTTACCTTTATTATTGGTGTGGCCGTCGATGAGGATCTTTTTGAATGAGCCACTATTCTTGGCCATGACATCTGCCACTTCATCCAACAATTCTTTTCCATCCTGGGTCAGGAGAGAGCTGTCTTCCAAAAAATTAACAGGTGTGCTGAGTTCGATTTGCTTTGCCTTCATCACTACGCGAGGAGCAGCCACAGGAAGTGGTGCTGGAGAAGGCAAGGGAGTGTAGGTTGGGGCCACCGGTTGTGTAGGTACTTCTTCATTGATGTTAAAGCGAAGTCCAGCGATCACACGATAGTTTTGGCCCGCACTTCCGCCGATTTTTCCCAACGATGCACCGAGGGTGCCGATGCAAGACGCGGTCATGGCATAGCGAAGTCCAGCGTACAATTCGTTCGGATTGATGTTGGTATCAAACGGAATCATGTTTTCACTGTTGAACTCGACATTCACGCCCCAGTGATCGTTGATGGGCATGAAGCCACCCAGGCCGAACAGAAGACGTTTTCTGAAATCGATGCTGCTGATGGCGAACGGTGTTTGATAAATAGAATTTGAGGCAGCGGCGAAGCCGACGTTTCCGAGCAAAGTGAAATTAGAAAATTGTCTTTCGATCGCGAAACGCATTGCCAAGTAGGTGGATGCATCCGAAACAAAATACTGGGTATTCCCCGTTGGAAGATGGATCTCCGGAACCAAGGTAAAGGTGGCAAGAGCGTCGTCTCCTGAAATTCGGATTTTACCGAGAATTTTCATATCGCCGAGCGCGGATGCATTTACCGCCGTGAGACCGATTTGAGGAGCGTCCGGTTCCGAAATATAGTGGAGAGGCATTCCAAAAAATAATCCAAAACGCGACGATGCTTTGAAGCCGACCATGAGATCTACGGTTTGGATCGAATTCACGACTGTGAAAGCGCGTTGTTGAGTGGTGGAATCAATTGCCACGAATGGTTCGCTCACATAGTTGTAATTCATACCAAAATAAACGTTTGAATTCCGAGGCCAGTCTGAACGATATGCATCTTCGAGAAGTACGAAGTGATCTGAGGTGGACGGATTGAATGTCTGAACGTTGATGCTATTCACGGGCGCCGCATTGAGCGAAGAGTGCATCAAGACATTAAAAAAAATCAGAAGGACAAATTTTTTAGCGAAGCTGACACGTCGTGTGTTCATGTTTCAAGTTTAGCACTGCGCAAATTGAAATTAAAAGGGTTTTTCGGGGATTCCTTGAACCATGAGCGCACGATCATAGTGGCGAAAGCTCTGTGCGGCATCATCAAGAATCTTTCTGCCCGGACATAGAATCGGTTCATCCGGAAAATCGAGCTGATCTTCGGGCACCCATTCAGTAGTGGGGAGTTTTTGACGGATTTCTTCCAAGCAAAGGGCCAACCAGCGTTGGTCGCGTTCATCAGTGAGTTCGATCTCCGCAACTCCTTCCGGCAGGTACCGGTAAAAAGCCGGAACTTCTCTTGACCAGAGTAGTGGCGGGGAATATTTCGGGAGGTGAAGCGGATTGTGATGATCTTTTTTCCGGTGTGAAACACTGGTATTGAGATCGACGAGTTCGCCGTAGTTGGTGGCAATCCAGAAATGTGAGTTTTTACCCCAGCAGCCGGCCCAGACCAAGCTCATGTCTTCCATCACTTCAATCCAGGCTGCTTGACCGTAGAAAATCTTAGCGGGAATTCCGCACAATTTTAGCGCTTCAAGGGCGACACAATTTACCAGAAGTGGGAATTCCGAACGATCACCGGAAATCCGGTCCGTGATTTTGGTCACCAGTCGGGATACATTAGCGATCGTCGCGAGAGGGGTAAACTCAGCTTCTTGCATGGGCTCCGAATCCAATCCAAGCCATGATGAAAGAGAGTCCTCCAAGTGGAGTGATCATGCCGAAGGCGCGAACACCGGTGAGCACGATCAAATAAAGACTGCCTGAAAATAAAAAGATCCCGACCATAAACAAAAACCCAGGCCAGATTTTTGTTTCTCGTTTTGTTGACTGACAAAACAACCCGTAAAGGATGATCGCGATTGAATGCATGAAAAAGTATTGATTCGCGGTTTGATAAACTTCAAATAGGTCGCTTGAAATGTGTCCCTTGATTCCGTGTGCGCCAAACGCTCCAAAAATCACGCTTAACGCACACAAAAATGCGCCGATCCGGATGAATTTCATGCCAGTAGTTCCAATCCCATAATGATTTGTTCTTTTAATTTATTATTTTCAGCCGCGTGTTTCTTGAGTTGGGCTTCAATCATGGCTATGTTCGGATGAGGCAAGGCCCATTTTTTATAGAGCTCCAAAATTTCCAGGAGTTGTAACCACGAACGAGGTTGAGTGGACGGCACATCCTCCAGAATGTTTTCAAGCATTTCGTAGTCCTGCTTTCCGACGACACGCAAGGCACGAATTTTGTTGTAACTTTCGCAAAAACGCTCGTTCCCATTTTTGAAATTGGTCTTGTGTGAAGCCACCTTTTTCTTTTGATTTGAATTTCGGAGCGCAAACTCTTTTCGATCCGCAGCGCCTCCGAAAACCGAAATCACCTTGCTGCCTAAAAAAAGCGGGTAAAGATGGGTTTTGTCTTCAAAAATAACTTTTCCGTTCGGACTCACTACTTTTACGTGTTCAAGAACGATCAGGCGTCCGCCGGTTCCGAGTCGCACTTCTTTTTTAAAGTGACCGGTGATTCGATTGCCGGACTTGGTGGGCAGCCCGTTACTGTGGAGTTTCTTTTGAATATCAGTGAGTGAAATGGTCGAAATCGATGAATCAAAAAGAGGAAAGTAAATTTTATTTCCAAAATGAGTCGCACTGATCTCGGTCATCGCCTCTTCGTGATAAGAAAATTGTTTGGTACCGATGACGGTGAAGGAAAGAATCTCGTTCGCCTCATTGTTTTCGAACTGAGTGACGATTCCGCTGATCTGGATTCCGCTATCCATCGCAACCGTTACGGTAGCTTCGGCCTTTACCGCAGTATTGAGTCCATAAGCGCCACCCTTTCGGAAGCTCATTTCATTTGCAAAATCTTCCAGTGCGACCGTCAATGCCTCAAAACTCTTCGCCACAAAGAGTTGTGGTTGAGGTCGAGTGATGTCGTAAGAAGTTTTTAAAGCGGCGTCGAGAGAGAAGGGGGTTTTTTTCACCGAGGGTAGAATGCAGTGATGACTTTCCAGGATTGAAGAAAGAAGTCCCGCTCCGTAGATCAAGGGCTTTCCATTCACTTCGATCATCCCGTATTCGGTGGTCCACCAAGCCATTCTGGCTAAAACCGCCGCCTCCGATGGCTCGGTAATGCTCGCTGCCACTCCTTCGAATCTTTTTTGAACGAGGGCAATTTCTTCAGGAGTCGCTTTCGGATTTTCTTTAATTTCCGAAAGATCAAAAATCACGTTGTAAAGATCAAGGTCCTGTTTACTGATGATCGCATTTCTTGCCACTTGTCCGTAGGCTTCAAGATAAGACCGGTAGTGAGGATCGCATACGATGGGCGCGTGTCCTGCAGCTTCGTGAACAATATCCGGGGAAGGGGTGTAGCCCAAGTTTTCAATTTTTCTCATGTCGCAGGCGATGGCGAGAATTTTCAACGATTGAAATTCGAGAAAGATGCTCGGTGGAATGAAACCATTGATCGCAACCGCTCTCCAACCCATCTTTCGAAGGGCCGCATCCATTTCGCTGATGAGCGGAATCCGTTCGGAAGAAATTCCGGTCGCTTCGAGTCCTGCTAAATAAAGTGGGTGAGCATGGTTTTTAAAAAAAGCCTTGGAGACCCGCATGATGAAACGCCAAGAGGCGTGATCTTCGGGCGTGTAAAGACTCGGATCTTGCTCCGTAATGTATTCTTGAAGATGCTCTGGTATATCGAGATGACTGCTAGGAGAGTTTGTTTTGCTCATCGTTATTACTACCGTCACTGCTCTTGCCTTCGAGGCCTTTTTTAAAGGCATGTACGCCTTTGCCTAATGCAGAGCCAAGTTCAGGTAATCTACGACTTCCGAAGAGAAGTACAACCACAGCCAAAATGAGTAAGTGTCCGCCGCTTAATCCAAACATAACCCGAACCTATCACATAAAAGGCTGGATTCAGCATTAAAATTTAGCTACAAATAGTGGGATGGAATCCCCAAAAGAGAAGGTAAAGCCGATTATCGTTGATGCGAAGCTCGTCGCTAGAAGGCAGCTCACTGCTGACGTATTCGAGATGGTTTTGGAATCATCGGCACCATTTTTATTTGCACCGGGTCAATTTATCAGTGTTTTGATCCCTGGTGCCGGTCCTGGAGGTCGGGATCTGCGTCGAGCTTACTCGATCGCCTCGTCTCCTGAACTGATGCCTACCAAGAATATTTTCGAGTTGTGTGTGAAGCTCGTCGATGGTGGCCCAGGCACGAATTACCTCAATAATATTAAAATTGGTGAATCCATCAAAGGACATGTTCCTTTCGGTGATTTTGTGTACAAAACGAAGGCTCCCCGCCACGCGATTTTTATTGCGACTGGAACCGGAATTGCACCGTTTCGTTCGATGCTTTTGTCGAAGGTTTATGCGGAAAATATGCCTTTAACCACAAAGCTGATTTTCGGAGCCCGCGATACCAATGATCTTTTGTATATGGATGAATTAGTCCCACTTTTGAGTACGGATTTTGTCCAAACGCTTTCTCGTCCAGCGACTTCCTGGCCTGGGTTTAAGGGGCGCGTCACCGATTGGTTAAGAGAGAATTCAACTACCCTGGACTGGAAGCACACTGAGTTTTATCTGTGTGGAAACGGCGCCATGATCGATGAAGTGAAGCAGATCTTGGCCACTCACGAAGTGGATAAATCCCATATTCATCAAGAGGTTTACTACAAGCCAAAAGCCGGTGAGACTCACGCGTCCCAGTAGGCCAATCGGTGTCGGACACCTTTTTGATGCTCGCCGTGTTAGTTAGCAAACCTAATTGACAACTCATCCCTTTTATTGAAAAGTAACTGGATCGCTCTGCTTTAAAAACAGGACCGTTTTCAATAAGCGTTGATCGCTGCATATTTCTACCGACTGTTTAGGCGGGAAAAAATACCAGAGACCGCGGGGAGATGGCAGAGCGGTTGAATGCACCGGTTTTGAAAACCGGCAACGGGGCAACCTGTTCGGGGGTTCAAATCCCTCTCTCCCCGCCATTATCCAGACCGGTTCCGTGATGTACTTTCCCTATGATGAAGTTGAAATCAATACTGTTGTGCTTGTTAGTAATCCCAACCAGTGTTTTCGCAAAATCTTATCCTGATTACTGCTTTAATAATTCCACGATGATCAATACTTTGGCCTGTAAAGGTGCTCATCCCGATTATTGCAAGCAAAGCACCTTGTACGCGGATTCGCTCGGATGCGAAGGATCCTTTCCTGATTATTGCCGTACCAATACCCAATTCGCAAATTCACTCGCTTGCAATGATCCCATTCCCTCGGTAATGGTGATTGAGAAGAGGTAGAAAATTCATGCTCACGAAGTTGTTTGCTCGTCTAAATAAGGTTCTTTTTCTACTATCAATCCTTTGCTTGGGTGGACTTTCTCATGCGGAAGGAAACGGCAGCGAACGCGGGGGCGGACACTCGACGGTGCCAGGGGGCAGTTTTGTATATTGTGTCGATCAATTCGACCCATATAGAAAAGAAGCCTTTATGTGCAATATGGATTTTTGTGATGCTATCGATACCTGCGCGAGTCACAATATGGTTTGGGATTTAAATCCATTTAATACGATGTAATAGACGAGTCGACCTTCCTTCTTAATACTCACTCTCCCCTCATCTACCCACTTCTTACAAAGTACCGCTGCTCGGTTTCGAGATAGCGAAAAATAATTTTCGACATCCTCTCGTTTAAATCGAATTCCGTTTTGCTTATTGAAAAACAAACCTCCGGGTTGGGTTTCTTCCAGATTAACGACTAATCCGTATTGAGCTGATTTCCCGTTCGGGATCAATTGTAGGTGCATGTCTTTCCATTCCACGACCAGCCCGCTTTTTCGTAGTCGTCCCAGTCCTTGATCGAGACGTTTGTAGTGGAGTCCGAAGGAGTAAAGGTCTTCTCCCCAGATCGCGTCGCAGGCACGGTAAAATGGAACGCCCCACTCACCACCAGCAAGTAGGAGTGAAAGGATTTTTTGGGGAAGAGTCAGTCCCAGTGTGTTTTTACGCCCTTCGATCACCATCTCTTCATGATGGTGAATGGTGATTTTCGGTGATGGACTGGAATTGCTATTGATTTTCGAGGGTAATTTAAGCCATTTTCCGATTCTTTTTCGGTATTGGTCTTCCACGGCTGGGTAACGGAGTAGGATTTGCCAATCGTCAGGCAGCCGCTTCGGGTTTTTTTTCCAAGCGAGAAAACCACGCCAATACAATACTTCGAGCCATGCCTCCGGCTTTCGTCCCTTTTGGTACAGAATTGAAAAAGACCGATTCAGGTAATCTTCCGCTTCCAAAAATTTTTTCTCGTAGATGAGACGGGCACCCACCCACTTTAAAAGAAAACCGTAGTCTCCGGTTTTTTCCTCGGGTTTAAAAAACGTTTGAGCTTTGTTTTGGTAAGTCGCCGCTTTCGATATTTCCCCGGTTCGTAAATAATAACTGCCAAGAGCTTCGTTCAAAATTGCCAGGATCGCGGGTTCGTTGCTAATCGAAAACAATCGTTTTACGAGTTTGATTGCGTGATCGTATTTCTCCAAACCAAAATAACTGTCGGCTAAATTGATCAATCTCAATCGGTGGTGGTAGTCGAGTTGGCGATCAGGGATACTCTCGAGAAACAGATAGAGACGATTGGCCTCGGCATCTCGATTGTTCGAAAGATAAATGGGTGCGATGATTTCGTAGTACTTTTGCTGGGTCTGGTGATCGATGGTGTCCAGCATTCGAATCGCAAACGAGGATGCTCCCAAAAGATTGAGTAAGCGTATTGATTGTAATCGAACCCTGATCTCTTGGTCATCCAGTCGTTGCCAATGAAAGCTCTCGTTTTGCCAGTGAAGCAATTCCAGGCCCTGTGAGAATTCTGAAATTCGCCGGTAAAACTCGCTAGCTTGCAGACGAGCATGTGGGGAGTACTTTTCCGATTTCAGATATTTTGTAATGAGCTCGCCCATGTTCGAGTAGTGCTTCTCGCGTAGCGAGCTTTCAATTTGCTCCAGGTAATTGCTCATGATGATGTTAATAACACATTCATACCGTTTTTATAGATTTATAGTTCTATTCAAAAATTATACGGTTTACCCAGTAAATTAAAGAAGGAGAATGAATATGGGTGCAGCCAGCATGACGATCAGACAAAAGGTCGGAAATGGAATAATGCTGGTGGTTCGCGCTGTAATTGCACATGTGTGTAGCAATATTTTTGCAACGGTCATTCAGAGAACACTGAACTATCTTATTGAGCCCAGCAGTGTGTTTTGTATATACCTTTTTGACCAATGAAAGCTCAAGCCACACTTCAAAAAATTTTGCGGGATCGTCTGGCGGAGGCACAACTATCGAATCCCCGCTATTCTCTGCGCGCATTTTCAAAGAAAGTTGGAATTCATTTCGCCACGCTCTCCGCGATTTTGAACGGAAAGAGAATTGTTTCACGTAAAATTGCAACCCGTATCGCTGAATCTCTTGCAATGGATCCGCAGGAGCGCGCGGAGTTACTTGCATTGTTTCCTGAACCAAAAACGAAATCAAAAAATCAGCTGACTCATGCGGATGCAAAAAAAGCCAAATACGTCAGATTAAACGAATCCCAGATGAGAGCGGCCGGGGAGTGGGAGCATTTTGCAGTCATGTCTCTCCTTCAATGCTCGGAATTTGAATCTTCGGTGGCTTGGATTGCAAAACGACTGAGTATTCCGGCTTCACGTGCCCAGTCGGTGTTGGAACATCTGCTGGAGCTTGGATTGCTTTCACTCGATGGCGTCGGCAACTATCAGCAAATTCCGGAAAATTTTAGCACCTACGATCAGCATGACCACGAAATCATCAGGAAGAGTCATGAGCAAACGCTAGATTTGGCAAGAGCCTCGCTTCATCGTGATGCTGTGGAAGTTCGAGATTTTACATCGGTAACGGTTCCCGTCAATCCAATGAAGATTCGAGAAGCCAAGGAATTGATCCGAAAATTTCAAGATGATCTTTGCGATTTACTGGAAGACGGTAACAAAAGTGAGGTTTACCGTCTGTCGATTCAGCTTTTTCCTTTGACCGCGATCTAGGGTAATATACCTAGAGTATGAAAATTCATAATCATTTGCCGCTGCTGATCGAATGTTTGACTCGTTGGGAAGCTTGTCCGAGCGAGAAGGTATTTAATCAGGAATATGCGGAGCCGCTGAAAGCTTCGACAAAGCATTTTTTTGATGACTATCATGAAGTGCTCACCGATTTGGACTGGAACGCCTATCGTAATCACGCGTTAAAATTGGATCCGGTGTTTGAAGAAGAGCAATTCAGAAAAAACTTAGATCTAGTGGAAAATCTTTTCGGATTTAAGCTCGATGGTGAAGCGTTTTTACTAGGCACTTTTCTATACATGGATGGATTTGCCCGTTTTGATCGGGGCGAGCATCAGGTTTTTTTAGGCGTGGACGAAAGCCACCATGATCGAAGTTATCTCGACATTCTCACGACCCATGAGCTCACGCACGTTGCCCGAGAATCACGTCCGGAAGTTTGGACAGGATTTGGTCTAGATCCGAAAATGAAACGCGCGGATTTTCTCGAATCTCAACCGGTGATCGAACATCTCATGGGCGAAGGGTTTAGCTGTGCAATTTCCGAGATTTTGATCCCCGCTCAGTCACCTTGGAAATATGTTTATCAAACTGAGGAAAGTTTAAAAAATGTGTATGAGCGAGCCTTGGAAATCGATCGGCGAATTCATCGAGAGATCCCAAAACCGGACGGTGATTACGGTAGCTTTTACGGTATTCGTCCTACCTTTGCGCACTATGTTTGGGCTTGGCAATGGGTGAAACATCTTCTGAAGAACGTTGAGAGTGATCCTCGAAAACTGGTTTCGATCTGTTCGAAAGGGTTGATGGATGACGCATTGAAATTTTCCTTAAAAAGTGTGAATTGACGTCCTTGCTATCCGTTCTTTTTCCGTGAATAATAGGGCTGCATATGAAATTTTTCAGTCGTCGCCCGTTTTTAAACGCGTTCGCCTTTCTTTTTCTTTTCGTCATGATTTCGGGCGAACACTCTGATGCCCGCATTCGCCATGTAAAGCGCATCGGTGTTTACGGTGGAGGAACTTCCTATAGTTCATACGGCCTCAATCTTGGTTACAACCTGGTTGACGAGGTTCGGGTACATGCTGGTGTGGATTTCAGCACCTACTCAAAACTTTCCTATAGTGGCCTCGACTTCGGCGGACTTTATTTTTTTGAGGGAAAAAGTTTTTCTCCTGCGGTGGGACTGAATTTTATGGGTACCACTGGTTACGCCATGTATGCGCTGGGCGGAATGGACTGGGCTGACGATTCTGGGCTGAATGTAGGTCTACAGGCGAGTGTTCCATTTTCGTCGCACATCAGCCTTGGCTTTATTTGGTACCTCGGTTGGTATTTTTGAACATGAAATTCATGTTGGTCTCCCTGCTTTTGACTTTGGTTCTTGGCTGTTCTGAAACAGAGGTCAAATTGGAACAAGATCGAGTCACACCGGCCACTAGATTGGTTTTCGGAAAGTATGTGGATTTGAATCCGGATTCCATCCCTGAAGACTTAAAATTCACTTATATTCTTTCGGATAAACGCGATGGAATGTTCTTGGTCGATAGTCGCTTTCCGAATCTGGACCCGGAATTGGGATATTTTTGGGTTCTGGTGCCGATGGAGATGCATTTTTTTGGAGTGGGCTCCTTGAGACTCTCCATTCGTGGACAAGAAGACAAAGCGGTTTTTAGAGATGAGGAAGATGGTCAGCCGATTTTAGGAGTAGATCTGCCTGAAGGCAAGGCCCCAGTGTATGTAGGCGAAATCACGATTCGTTCGTTTTTAAAAAAGATAGAAGAAAAATCGGATGGACGTGAGGTCTTCGCGTTCGCCCTCAAAGAATTGAGCGTTAAAAAGAATCTGAAGAAAGCAAAAGACGAAGTGACCGCTCGAGGAATCGATCCGAAGACTCTGGTAGATAAGCCGTTGGTGGTAATGAACGCTCATGAGGTAACGAGCAGCAAATCAAAATAGCCCGAATGAAAAAATTGGTATTTTTCTCCATTTTGCTTTTAGTCTTCTACTCGACCAATGGATCTGCGTCGAAACCGACGCTGAAAATCAATGGCAACGAACGAACATTGAGCTTCAGTCGATCGGCATTGCTGGCTCGTAAAGACGCGACCACCATCGAGATACCGGAAGACCCAGCCTATCCGAATAAAAAGATGAACTATCGAGTGGTGCCGGTCGCATCACTCTTTAATGAAGTTAAAATTCCAGCAAGTGCGACTATACAATTCGAATGCATGGACGGCTTTTCCGCACCGATTTCAAAAGATCAATTATTGAACGTCTCTCCCGAAGGATCGATCGCTTACATCGCGGTTGAACCCGCTCATCAAAAGTGGCCCTCGTTAAAACCCGGTGTGAATGATAAAACGGCAGGACCGTTTTATTTAGTGTGGAAAAATCCGAAAAAATCAAAGATCGGTACCGAGGAATGGCCGTTTCAGCTTGCAGGGTTTACGGTGAAGGAATCGACCGAATCCCGGTTTCCAAATATTGCTCCGAGATCGAAATTGGCCGGAATCGACAGGGGATATAAAATATTTCTAAAAAATTGTTTTGCCTGCCATACCATGAACCGCGAAGGAGAGTCGCAGCTGGGACCGGATCTGAATGTTCCGATGAATCCGATTGAATATTTAGGTGAAGAAAATCTTAAAAAACAAATCAGAAATCCACAAGATTTACGAACTTGGCCGCAAGCCAGGATGAATGGATTTTCGGAAGCCGTGATTTCAAATGATGAGCTCAATGATTTGGTGGCTTATTTAAAACAGATGGCGACTCAAAAAGCACCTAAAAAATAATCAAAAAGGATAGGTTCGATCGCGTGCGATGGAGCTTACCAGTTCGATCGGAATGTCGTCGGTCGATCCGCCGCCTGCACCCATAAAATACTGAAACAGATCTTCGCAAATCTTGCGATCCACACCGAGTTTAATTAACTGGTGAAAATTCGCATCATCAAGCGTACCCACCATGGCCTTGCATTCGACGCTCACGCATTGTTCGGTATGGACTACGATCGTGGTTCGAAGACCGAGATCCTCAGAGGAGATGAGGTAGTATACGGATTCATTTGGATGATGATCTGAAAAAGAATTGTCCACATGAAAACCACGCAAAAAATTTTCGCAATCGGCGAAAGAGTTTGTCGGGAAAATATAAAGTATCGAAAATATAAAAATGAAAAATTTCATGCTGTTCTATTATCATAGCAGGCTAAAATAGAGAATGATTATTTCTTCACGCCAATGATGTATGCAAGCCAATCACGGCGGTAATCTCCTTGTTCTTGGGGCAAATATTCATCGGCATCTTCTTCTCTGTTCTCCCAAAGGACCACGGTCTTATTAAAACCAGCCTCTTCGAGAATCTCTCTGACCTCGCGGATCTCCCAGATTCTCCAATAATAAGTGAAAGCATCGTTCATCCAGGTTCCGTCCGGTAATTTGAAATGAATCGAATAGTTGTTCAGTTGCGATATCGGATCATATTGATGTTGCTGCCACACGCTTTGAATAGTGCCGTGTCCAGGAATGTTAAAATTTTTCGATTCGTGGAGTGTTTCTTTAAAGCCTTCTCCGCCGGACATCTCCAGAAAGAAAGTGCCTTTAGATTTCAGTGATTGATAGGCCGCCTTGAAGTACTTCAAAAGTTTTTTTCGTTCGTGAAAGGTATAAAAAGAAAAGTTGTAGGCCCCAATCCAATCAAATTTTTCCTTCGTCGGTTTTAAAACGTCTTGTTTTAAAAATCGAACCCGATCTTGTTCGGATGATGAAAGCGCCGAGCGGTTGACCCCTTTAGCGTATCGAAGAGTTTCAGAATCGAGGTCCAGTCCGACAGCGGTATTTTTTTTAGAAAGTTTTACCCATTCACAGGAAATTTTTCCGGTACCGCAAAAATCCTCCCTCATCGAGGTGGGTATTTTTCCGATGAGCCACTGATGAAACTGAGGTAGATACTCCACTTGCCAGCGCGGGCTTTGCACGGCTTCTTCATAAATTTTGAATTTAGAAATGGAGGGTCGTTCTTTTTTCATTTATGCGCCGCACAATATCAAGGAGGCCTCTGAATTGCAAGTGAAATAACCCACTTGAATCATTGGTGTTATTTATCAAAATACACAAGAAAGATCTAAAAATTGTCATCCCCTTGACTATTGTTGTTATAGCCCAAACTTGCTAAATTTATAAGATGAAATTGATGACCCAATTATTGGTTCTGGTGGCTATTTTGAGTCCGAAAACAAGTTTTGCCGGTAAGCAAAAATATTGGAATGCCGATTCAGCAAAACTTTACATCACGACGATGAAATATTTCGACTCTTATGAACGGGGTTATTTTGGTGCGCCAAAATCGGGCGAACAACACGCCCAACTCAATTTTCTTTATCCCGAAAGTTTTGCGGATGACGGAGTTCACTGTTTGCTCGCAGGTTATACCGGTGTGATCAATACCAAGACCGCGCATTGTGAAACAGATTCCACCGTGTATGCGACCGATTTAGCGATGTGTAAGTCTCAAGGGTTTGACTTTCCATGTTCCCGCGATATTTTTTCAACGACGGCGAATCCTCTCATTTGCGGAAACATCACGAGCGGCAATCGCTGGACCGCCAGCTGCTCGGCTAATTTTTTCGATAAGATCGGCTTGAGCGGCAAGATGCTCGATTCCCAATTTTCGGATGCAGACTATGCGAAGCTCGCAGTTCAGTTAAATGCGAGCGGCGTGAATATCGATACGGTTTTGGGAAAGGTGAAATCACTTTGTTCCGCAGTTGCCGAAAGCAAGCGTTCGATGGACATTCGAGACTGTAAGAAGCTCGAAGCAAATTTCGACAGCACTTCCAAAAATGCTCCAACGACACCGCCGGTAGTGGCGAAGACCGAGACTACGACGACCACCACTCAAACGGCGATGAACGCGAATGCGCAAACGACGACGGTTACGAATAATGCTGCAGCAAATACCGCTGGAAGCGATTCGCTGAAGAAAATCATCGATTCAGGCGCCTTGACAAAAGTCGGAACCGGAGCCACTTGCGATACCGACAAGCCGGACTCTTGTAATGCTGCGGCTCTCACTCAAAATTGTTCTATCTTTAACCAGGCGAAGGATCACTACTTTCCGGATGGAACCATGATTCCGTCGTTGAAGAAACAATGGGACGCCGACAACGCTCGCAGAAACGACAAAGTAAATAGTCTTCGAATTGCTAACGATCAAGTGAGAATCAATAAGGACTATGCAGACGCACAAAAAATTCTAGGTAAAAGCCTCGATCGAATGCCGACCTTAACCGCGAGCATCGATCCGACCGGTACCAGTTCAACACAATTGCTGTGGGATTTGTTGCGGGATAGTCCAACCACGAAGGCTCCGATCGCGCCAATGGTTTGGAACGAGGGTGGTAAAACCACTTATGATCCAAATCCAAAGTACGATGATATTAGAAATTATTTTGATGAATATGTATCTAAACGCAAGAAAGAAAAGATCAGAGCCGAGCTTACCGATGCCTATAACATGAGCAAATTGGATCATGTCTTGGCAACCGGGTATAGTCCTGCGCTTGATGCAAAAAGTGTGACCGAGGAGCAAAATGCTCGTGTTCAAAAGTTGATCAATACGACGAAAGAGGGATTGATTAAGGTGATCATGAACGGAAAAACGGAGAAGGATTTATCCGTTGCCGAAAAAGATTCAATCGAACGAATCCGAACGATTCAGGTGAATCTTCCAAATAATCCAAAAGTTTCCGAAAACAAACTTTGCGATAACGTAAATGGAAATGCTTTTTACATGCCGTCAGAACACTCGATCAATATTTGTGCGTCCGATTTAAAATATCCGGACGAATCCTTGATCAGGACTTTAGCCCATGAGATGGGGCATTCAATCGACCCTTGTAACTTCCAAAACGACACACCGATTTTCAAGATTGATTTGTCTAAAGCGGATTCGTTTGCCAATGCTCAATCACCGATTAAGGGCCAGGTTGCATCCGCAATTGCAAGATGTAAGGCAACAGGAAGCACTACTTGTTCGGTTCTACTGACGGATCGAGTTGAAGCCGCGAAGCTCGTGAGTGTGGGTATTTTAAGTCGAGACGCTCCAGGTGAAAAACTGAGCGATTATCCATTTGAAGGAGTGAAGTCTTGTCTCCAATCGCCGGAGGGTGGAAACTTCCATTCGAACCAAGTGCCGATTGAGAATCTTCAGTTGGAAGCAGAGAATGCAGTGGATGAGCTTGATCAAGGCGCGAATTTGAACGACAAGGATAAACTGGCGCAGCAACAGAGAATGAAATCACTACTTTCGACGAAGCCTGAGTGTGGTTCAAACTACATGAAGACTCCAAGTAAAATGCAGGAAGTGATGGCGGACTGGTTTGGAAATGAAGTTTTGAATGACTATTTGATCACGCATCCACGTGTGGGCGATTCACCGGAAGATAAACTGCGTCCGATCGCTTTTCTGGCTAGAGGTTATTGCCAGGAAGTGGGAGCGGTGAAGAGTCAGAATGGCTTAAATGGCGTGATCAATATCATGGAAAACGATACCCATCCTCTTTCAGTCGATCGGATCGACGAGATTGCCCTCAGAGAACCTAAGATTCGTGAATATCTGGGGTGCACTCCGCTTCCGCTGAGCAATAAAAAGAAATGTTCGCGTTAAGTCTCACTTAATGTCTCC
>Ga0206895_1170_pt1 | contig 17376 bp, 19 predicted proteins | sample Alteio_BWOrgHeat_51_FD_152967 | JGI IMG/M metagenome (GOLD analysis project Ga0206895, IMG submission 152967) | Enriched cells from forest soil in Barre Woods Harvard Forest LTER site, Petersham, Massachusetts, United States -... | ecosystem: Environmental > Terrestrial > Soil > Temperate forest >...
ACTTTATTTTCATGTAATTATTTTCTAGTAATGTGAATTAAAATTATATTTTATTATTATAAAAAACGTTGAATTATAAATGGTTATTATGCGAAGATGTGCCAATTAAAATCGATAGTTGATCGATGTGTTAAATATAAACTTAACAACCCCGATAAAATAGGTAAGTAATGAGCGCATCAAATATAAGTTCATCAACTTTCAGTAGAGTTTTCGAATCACAACCGTCTTTAGCTTCTCATGAACCTGTTTCTTCAGAGTCAGAATTAGGTGAGTCATCGAACTCTGAAGAAAAACCGTCCGCGATTTCGAGAACCTCTTCCGTTTTTGGAAGGTTACGTGATCGTTCTTCTAAAACGCTTAAAGTGCCTCCCACGAATGTATTTTTGACACTGTATGATCGTCAATTTAATGGAAACCAGCCCTTTCCGCTTTCCAAAACGCTTACTTTGGAAGAGTTAAAGAGAAATGGAAGAGGTTTTTTATTCGATGAAATTAAACTTGATTTATCAAATAGTAATATCACAGATGGCGAACTAAAAAATATTATCAACGAATTTCCAAATATCAAAGAGATCAATGCAACACAGTGCTATGCTCTTACAGACAAAAGTCTTGCCCATTTGAGATTGTTGCTTACGAATCTAACAAGTCTCGATCTGACGTTGTGTAGTCTAATTACCGACACCGGCCTTGCCAATTTGAGCGAGTTAAAGAATCTAACAAGTCTCAGTCTGAATATGTGCAATCAAATCACCGATGCGGGCGTTATTCATTTGAGCAAGCTGAAAAATTTGAAGAGACTCGAACTGGGGTGCTGTAATCAAATCACAGAAGTCGCTCTTCCCAATTTGAGCAAGTTAAAGAACCTAACGAGTCTCAATCTGAGTTTGTGCCATGAAATTACCGACGCTGGCCTTCATGATTTGAGCAAGCTAAAGAGTTTAATGAGTCTCAATCTGAGTGAATGCCCTGAAATCACCGACGCCGGTCTTGCCGATTTGAGCAAGCTAAAGAATTTAACGAGTCTCAAACTGAGTTGGTGCAATGAAATTACCGACGCCGGTCTTCTCGATTTGAGCAAGTTAGAGAATTTAACGAGCCTTGATCTGGGGTGGTGCAATAAAATCACCGATGCTGGTGTTATTCATTTGAGCAAGCTAGAGAACTTAACGAGTCTCGATTTGAGTTACTCCCAAATCAGCGCCGCCGCTCTTGTCCATTTGAGTAAGCTAAAGAGTCTCAATCTGACTGGGTGTTATCGAATTACTGCCGCCGGTATTGCTCATTTCAACAAGTTAAGGAACTAAAGTGTCTCATGTGGAAATGAGTGACGCCAAATTTACACCACTCATTTCCAAATGGAATGTCGAGATAAACGGGAAACAAACCCATCTTTTCAAGAGGGGAAATTAGTGGGCGTACTCTCTTTGCCAGTAAGGATGGTCGCGTACTTTTTCATATTGGTTGGTGACTGGATCATAGATTTTGACTGGATCTAGATTTTCTCCATAGTATCTTTGTAAATATTTGAGAGGGTCATTGGGAATAAACACCTCTATTCCATCAAAAAATTGTTTTTTTAAGGGAAAAACTATGTCAAAGGGGGCTGGCACTGTAAAGCGCCTTTCTCGGATTTTCACCCATTCAGGGAATACGACCGAGCTATCTAGAGAAAATATATAACGGATGGTTTTAGTGCTAGGTTCAATGGCAAAATAATAGATATCGATGAGAGTTTTTGTTTTTCTGATGTAAATTTTAAAATAATTTTGAGGATCTCGCCGACTGGACCAATCTTGGACGAGATATTTTTGAGGATCTAGCTGCAGCAACACTCTTCTTACATTATCAAAATCGGGCAATAACACAGCGATATCAATATCACCGTCCCAGGGGATGACGCCCCCATAGCGATAGGCTCCTAGGCAAGTTCCGCAATCGACCCACCAAGGAATGTTCGCTTGCGTTAATAAAAAACCCACTTCTCTTAAAGCTTCTTTTTCTGCTTGTAGATGTTTTTCATCTCCGGGCCTTCGGGTATATCCTTGAGAAGGTACCCACTCTGTTCGTTCGGGATCAAAAATGGTTAGTCCGAGTTTTTGGTAGGTTTCTAAATTGGATTTGATTTTTGGAGAAAAATAAGAAGATTTCATGAACTCGAGCTGCGAGCGGCGAGTAGGAGAGAGATAAGCAAGTCCTTTGATGGCGGAGCCTAAAATGAGGCTTGCAGGCAAAGCAATGATGCTTCCTGCGCTCTTAAGCCAAAAAAACCCGTGATAATCGAAGCGTTGCTTATAGACCCATCTTCCATCTTCCATTAAAAGGGCTGTCTGGCCTTTAAAAATATATTGGAAAGGGGCAAGTAGCGTGTTGCCTGCTTGTTCAATTCCACCAGCATCCGAGGCGGCGGAATTAAGGAACAAATTTCCCCCGATGGAATAGTAAATACAGATTAAGGGGACGAAAAATAGGGTACAGCTTTCAACAAAAAAATCCCACAGCCGATCAAGCATTTTGGCGCTCTCCTTTTCTCGCGTATCCTAAAGGAAAAGGAGATGAAAGAGCAACCGAAATTATCTATTAATTTATACCGCTTGAGTGACTCAAGAATTCGCTAAAAAGCCGATTTTTGAGTCGCGAACGGAAAATTTTAAAAGGATTCATCGCTGCTAGAGGATTGGATTTCGTTATCATGGATCAGTCCCCATGATTCTAAGCCAATTTGTATTTCCGATACTTGTTGTTGGCCAGGTTTTTTTTCCTCTTTTGCTTGCGTCAGATGAGTGCTTATAAGGGCTAAGGCTCGAACCTTTGTATTCTCGATAGTTTCTTTTAAGAACATATCGTTTTCAATCCATCTGGTCATGTGATGGAGTACATGAAGGGCGCAATGAGTTTTATTTAGCCGAGATTGATCCTTGATTGAAGAGATCTCTACATTTACCTTTTCTCCTGATGCTGTACGGAAAATTTCACTCGCCTTATCTAAAGTATCTTGGAGATTTTCTCCATATACACACATGTGATTTTTGGGATTTCCATGTTTTTTGGGGTCATAATATTCTATCCTTACTTCCTTCCATTTTTCTGAGAACTTGACTGTAATAAGAGTCGCATGATCCTCAGAGAAGGTCCCTCGTAAAAGACCGCTCGGTCCCTGTCCTTTCAACCCCATTGGAATAAAAATTACCCCTTCAGAAACTCGCTCCTCATCTAATTCCGCTTTTAGCCTTTGCATATCAGTTATTAACGTTAGATTATCTTCAACTTGCTTACATCGAGCGTAATAGATGTTTTTTTCCGGGTTAGCGGCTTGTGCGGCTTCGATAAATGCAAACGGTACGCAAGAACGAAACCCTTTTATTTCGGGATCAGATAACTCTTCTATAGCCGCCTTGCAGAAAATGCTCCCTGCTTTTTCTCCCGGATTCTTGGGAATAAGAACGAACTCTTCCGCGATCTCTTCTGAAGATATTTCTTCTTCGACAACTTCAAAGGGGCGTTCTACAGGAAATTCCAGTTTTGCCCTTTCTAGAGTTAATAAATTATGGCAATAAATTTTTTTTTGGTCTTTAGTAGGTGGAATTTTGGCTTCCAACATTTTATTAAATTTTTCCTGCACATTCTTGTACAGCTCGTTGATGCGCCTTTGGGTGTCGGCTGGGTCTTCTTTTTTAAATTTACTAATGAACCTATCTCGATTTCTTCGTCGGAATTCGACAGGGTCTAACTTTACTATATCTTCAATATTTAGCTCTTTTGAGCAAAAATCACCAAGAATAGAAGACATCTTTCCCCTCTTTTGTTTACTTTCCTACTATTATTGTATCAAAATATTAAGGATAATTCAAGTTAATTTTAGATTTACATTCACTTTAGATTAATTACTTAAATTATTTGTTTTTAATGAGATATTAAAAATGAGTAATAGTTACAATCTTAATAAAATCTTAACTTTTCCTCCGGGGCCTGTAAAATGCTCAATTACGCTATTGGGGTTAGGGGGAAGGTCGTAAAACCAGTTATAAATAGAAGGGATTTCGATGAGGGGGGGATTATAAAGGTTGATTGCTCGAGAGAGTACTTCTTCATCGCCGGGGAACTCAGTAGCTAGCTCTAAGCTGAGTTCAGCCCACTCCTTAATGATTTTAGCCCCTTGCTGAAAGACCAATACTCCAGAATTATAGTGTTTTTCGCCTTGTTTCATCCATTGGCTGGTTGGGTATTTAAGTAAGGCGATCTGGGCTCCTAGAAGCAAATAAGAAAAAAGGGGGTCTAAGGAGCTTTTGACCTGGCAGTCTAGATCTAGCCAGAGAGTCAAGGGAAAGGGGGTATGAAGGGCTGCGAAAGGTTTTTTAAACCACGCAATACGGGAAGTGGGGATATTTTGGCCATAAAAGGGGATCCATTCCCTCTCTTTTTCCGTTTTGAGGACAATCTCGGGAAAAGGGATTGATAGCAATACGCCCCTTTCTTTGCACCATGCTGCAGCCTTTGGGGACATTCCAAAATCAAAAAAAGCAACTTTGTAGCGATTATGAGCCGAATAGTGCTTCCACCACCAGGGTAGAGCCCATTCAAGCTGCTCATCGCATCCAACAATCACTCCTCTTTCCATTAAGATAGGCCCAAATTCAGAGACTCTTTAACGGATGTACTTATTTTTTCCAAAGTTCTTTGTCAAAACATTTCATTTGAACAAAGAGTTAAAATCTTTGTTATTCGGAGGATCCTCTTCTCCCAATAGACGCCGCGCTTTTTTGATCGCATCAGAGGAAAGGGAAATTGAAGCATTTTTTTTTGGAGAAAATTCTTCGCAAAAATTGATCATTTCTCGATCTCGGACAAAGTCGGTCCCGGGGATTGCACAATCATTTGGTTTGCCAGGCATATAGTGCTTGCAGTTCACACAGCAATGCAATGCCGCGCTGCAATGAGGACAAAGAGCCTTAAAACCGATTTTTAATGGAACGTCTGTGGCCTCTTTGCCACATTTCCAACAGAGGGGGGCGCTTTCCATTGAATACCTTTTATTCTATATAAAGCATACCATGGAAAACATTTTTAGATGAAACTAGGCTTCGCCGACCAAAGGACTATCGTCCTCTGGACTCCTATTATTTTATGAAAAAATTAGGAGTCCAGAGGACGATAGTCCTTTGGTGTGGCATGGAGCGAAGCTCCGTTATCCCCAAGGAGACTTTTTAGAGCCTGGAGGGGGTGCTCCCGGTGTTAAGCGCGGCGGAGCTTTGCCGGCATCTCCACCGACGATTTCTCGGTTGCCTGGGCCCGAGGAATGGTGAGCTGGCGGGGGAACATAAGATGACGGTTGGGAGTGTGGCTGTGGCGCTCCTGGTGTTAAGCGGGGAGGGGCATTGCCAGCAGCTCCACCGACGACTTCTCGTTGGTTTAGCGGTGAGCTATGAGATCCTGGAGGAGGAAGGTTAGGCGGTATGTTTCGCATGGCTGCGTTTTGCATAGACTCTTTGCCTGGGGCTGGAACAACAGTCCTTCCAGCAAGGTTTGCTGCAGGAGGTGGGTTGGAATGGGTGCTATGGTAAGGATTATCACTGCCTAAGCCGACTCGATTGTTCATAAATGACTCCGATGTTTTAAAGTTTTTTTTGTGAGAATACTCGCTCGCTTTAGCTCTTGGGATGTCGTAGGGGTCTCCTACGCGGAGGTGATGGCCTTGATTGGGTTCGTAATCCGAAACAATCCAGCGAGAAAAAGGGCGCCAAAAAGGTATGTGGGTTTGCGTATGATGGGGCTGGAAAAATCTAGCTGAATCAATCCGCGGACAATCAATAAAAAGCCAAGGGACAATGGCTAACCCTACAAGGGAAAAACCAAGACCTACTGGCCAAGGTAAGAAAACAAAACTTACGATCGCGGCGATCGCTGCAAGAGCGACCGCTACAATCTTGAGGATTTGTTTTCTATTCATGCAAGAATTAGTTCTTTGCATTTGCATTGCGCCGGATTGGGCGGGAAAAGAGCCCGAAATAGCCATAAAATTCCTTAGTATTGTCTAGCGCGAACGAAATCGTTCATATTTACGTTAATCAAGATGAGATCATAATGGCTATGCCAGCCGGAATTGACCCCAATAATGATCGATTGGCCTTCTGACCAGTTGTAAAAAGTCTTGAGATCGCTAGAACAGATTTGTAAATTTGAATTGTCTGTCAATGCGAGAGCTCCATTGTGTTTGTCCATAATGGAAATCAAGTTAGTATATTCTCCTTGCGCAAAAGGTCCCAATACTAAATTTGATTCAATCGATTCTCCGCTTTGCTGGTTGAGAATTCGATATTTGTAGTTGGAAAACCAACTAGTATTTTGCGTGATCATGATTGGATTGCGGGATCTCCAATAAAGCGCCTTGTGTCCGTCTCGAGAATTGAGTTCCCAAACCGAACCATCTTCAATTTCTAAAGAATCGCCTAGAGCTGATATTTTAATGATCCAATGGCAAGAAGCTGGATAATAAACAGGGGGATATTGATTGGAAAAGCCGCTGCGGGTGATATCTTTAAATTCACTCGCTTCTTCAGAATCGAAATCATCTAAGACTTCAATTTGCTCTTTAGGCTCTCCAACAAGAACGCGCTCTCCTTCAGCTAGCAAAAAAGTTGGCGCTAGTATCGAAAAGACAGCTAATAACTTAAAGATTTTAGGAAAAATTTTCATGAATAACTCCTGTTTTAAGTGTGAAAGATACGTTAAAAAATGAGTCGAGAGCATACTCCAATTGCGTTTTTTTTTGACACAAAAATTTTTAGATGTATAAAAGGGCTTATGAACAAATATGTCTTTGCGCTCTGTCTTTTTTTTGCAAAAATAGCAGAGGCGATCCCACCTCCCGATTTATTTTCATTTGCAATAGGAGCTTTTGATTTTATGCGGGAAAAACATCGAACTTGGGAGTTTGATGCGGAATATAAATTCCATGTGAACTGTTTAAAATCTCCTTGGGAGTTTTTAGAGTTCCGTCCTTTATGTGGACTGATGGCTACGGCAACTGGAAGTTTTTATGTCTATGGAGGTATTAATTTTGATCTCCTTTTTTGGGATCATTTACTGATCGCGCCTGGATTTGCCGCAGGCTATTACTATACAGGCCATGGGAAAAATTTAGGCTACCCTCTTGAATTTCGATCCGGAGTAGAGCTTGCGTATCAATTTTCCGATTGGCACCGTTTAGGGATACATTTTTATCATCTATCCAATGCGAGTATCGGGCGTCGTAATCCTGGAGAAGAATCTTTAGTTATTTATTATGATATTCCTATTAAAAGGGGATTTCCTTTTGTAAGTAGCAATTAAATTAAAATAATATTTACATTTAATTGCTAATTAAGTGAAAATGAGGAAAGGTCCGATGTAGGGTAGTGTTGTGAGCCAGGAACTTCCTTTCGATCCTTTTCCTTTTATTACAGATCCTCATAAGCAGACAATTATCAATTCTTTTTGTAATTTTATATTCGAACCTCCTTCTGAGCAACGATTTGTATCACTTCCGGATGGAGATAAGATCTCTCTGGAGATTACGACTCCCAGAAATTGGAAGCCAACAGATAGAACGGTCGTTTTGATACACGGGCTTTGTGGATCTCATCGATCTCCCAATTTGGTAAGGATGGCCAAAAGGCTAGAACCTTTGGGGGTAAAAACTGTGCGCTATAACATGCGCAATTGTGGATCGGGAAGGGGTTTTTCCAAAAATATTTATCATAGCGGTCGGAGCGAAGATATTTTTGAATCGATCAAAGTGATCAAAAAAGAGAACTCTGAATCTCCTATTGTACTGATTGGGTTTTCTTTAGGTGGTAATTTAGTGTTAAAACTAGCAGGAGAATTGGGAAGTATTGGAAAAGAGTTTTTGTGCGGGGTGGTTGCGATTTCTCCTCCTGTAGATTTGTATTCCAGCGTGCAAATGCTGGGAGATCCTGTAAATAACATGTATGAACGGTATTTTTATAAATTGTTGCGAGCTGATGTCTACTATCGGCATAAAAAATTTAAAGACCTGCCGCCTATTAATTTGCCGCGCAATTTGAAGTTATACGAATTTGATCAGCTTTATACGGCCCCGACCTGTGGTTTTCGCAGCGCGGAGGATTATTATAATAAATGCAGTTCGGCCCACGTTGTTCCAGATATTACAATTCCAACGAAAATTTTGCTTGCGGAAGACGATCCAATCATCGCTTCTAACTCGTTAGATCGATTTGAAATCCCTCATTCGGTGGATCTATTTAAGACAAAAAAAGGAGGGCATATGGGCTATTTGGGAACGCCCGGAACGGAAAAAGGGTTTTATTGGCTAGATTCTTTGTTAGTCGAATGGGTATTAGGTTTTTAATTGGTTGGAATAGCTTCTTTTTCAACCACTAATTTTTCCGTCACAAACTGTTTATTTAACGAGCGAACAGATAAAATCCAAAAGAGAACAGTGCATCCGATCACAGGAAGAAGAAAATGGGTGATCGAGAGAACGGAACCGGTTCCGATCAATTGGATCAAAATAATCTGAATCCAAGCAGCTCCTGATTTGCCAAGCCGGGAGCCAATCACGTCGATAGCGGCTTTCCCTTTTACTTTTGACTCTTGATCCAGAGGGATAAAAGACATTTCTTTCGTTGGATCGAAAAAAGCGTATTTCATCATTTTGCTAGAAATATTTTGAAACGCACCAAAGAAAACGATCAGCATCAAAGGGGCGATCCCTGTATAAATTCCTAAAGGAGCAATCCAATCGGGGTTCATAAAAAGGGTCAGGAATATTAGGCTTGTGGCCCCAATCACGATCGGAGGCATCAATGCAGAGAACCTCCAGCCGAGAATGCGGATGATGATCCCGCCGAAAAAGAGCGTAACGCAAAGAGAACAAATACCTACAGAGGAACTAATTGTCGCCATAAATCCCTGGTAGGCCCCTGTGTCGGGAAAAGCCATTTTAATATTAGCTTTCCAGGTGATTTCAGTGAGGCTCATGGTTAAGCCGTAGGCAATCACCATCATCGCGATGCAGCGGAGGTATTTAGACCTAATAATAAATTTAAGGCTTTCGAGTAAAGAAAGTTTGGTCTTTTGATCGATCGGCTGGTTTTTTTGTTCGGGTTGATAGAGCCGCTCATCTTTCGATAAGACGCGGCGGGTTAAGATAAAATGCAGAGCCATGATCATCACGCCAAAAAAGAGGATGAAGCAGACAAGGCCCTTTAGTGCGATATTAAATTGATCCCCGACATATTTTTGAGTAAAATAAAAAACGAGGGGTCCCACCATAATCTGCGCTAAATCTCCTCCCGCTACAAACAGACTATAGCTTCGCTTCGCTTCATTAAAATTGCAGATGTGGTTAACAAAGCCCCAAAAAAGAAGGAAAATGACGATACTTCCCCATAATTCAGCTGTCACAAAAAAGATAGACTGGATCCAATTGCGGTAAATAGAGACCCAATGGCTGTTTTCAGGGCCTACGATATTTAAAAGCCAGTCTGCAGATGCATGGGGAGAAAGAGCTTCAAGGTTGGGGTATAAGACAAACCCGAATAAAGCGATGATCGCCATAAAGGCAGTGATGATACCGTAAAAAAGGACAGAACGTCGAAATTTATTGGTTAATTTTGTGTAGAGAATCGTGGCGCCTAGGGCCATAGGAAGGACAAGCCATCCTTTTAAAACAGGGATTACTTCAGCCCCGCCACCCTTAGCTGTAACAACAAAGGCGTCTTTCATGGTTGTCAGTACTCCATAGGTCATGGAGATGAAAAATTTCATGAAAATTAGAGGGATAAATTTTTTGAGTTCAAATGTCTGTATAGGCCACAAGCGTCTGCGCCATCGAGTCCAAGGAGTAGTTTCTCCTAATGCCATAATCCCAAAATTAGATTCCTTAATAGTTATACAGAAAAGACATCATAAATGTCACTCTTCATTTTCTGTAAAAAAATCATTTTATGCAAGTTGGCCTCGTTCAATGGAACGAACCAAAAATTTCCATTCTTTCCAGGAATTTTTAAGGCTTTTTTTTGTAGCCCTGATTTCGGCGATCAATTTTGTCCGCTCTTGTTTTTCCATCAATTTATAGCTCTCGATCAGTTCTTGCACCGAAGTTAGCTTAGCAACTAAAGAGTTGTGAAGTTCGATCAATTGTCCTTCCAGGGTTTCTTTATGGGAGTTAATGGAATTTCTGATTTGATTGATCAAAATCGTTTTGTGGTCTGAGATCAGTTGTCGAAGGATTCGGTAGTCATTCACCTTTTTTAAGTCTTTCGCGAGCCCTAATTTGTATAGAGTCCAGATTAGCCATTTTGTAGGATCGAAATGGTACCAGCGGATGCCATTTCGGTAGTCGTGAGCAAATGTGTGGTGGTAATTATGATAGCCTTCTCCGTAAGTCACGAGAGAAATCAAGTAGTTATCGACGGCCGAATGTTCGCGGCTATAAGCCTGGTCTCCCCAAGTGTGGGCTAAAGAATTAATGAACCATGTCGTATGATGTTGGCAAAAGGTTCGTACCCACCAAATAAAAAGGAAAGAGGCCCAGTAGCTTTGAAAAATCCAACCGCAAAGTAAGAAAATCGAGACGCTTAAGGTCATAAGGCAAGCGACATAGTGGTTGTGCTGAAAGACGAGCAGCTTATTGCGATACAAGTCGGCAACGACTTTCGGTTCGATTTTTTTTGATTTGAAAAAAAGCCACCATACATGCGCGTGCCAAAATCCTTTCTTAATGGAATAAGGATCTTGGTCCGTATCAACATAAGCGTGATGTAATCGATGATCGTAGCACCAGCGTAGAGCGCTGCCTTGAGCTGCGAGGGTAGCAAAAAATAAAAGTACAATTTCTACAGCGGGGTGGATTTTATAGGTTGAGTGGGAATAGAGCCGATGGTATCCGGCAGTAACTGCAATCCCAGAGAGAAAAGTAAGAGAGAACGTTGTCCAAATGAGGCCTGCAGAAGGGAGCTGCTTGATAAAGAAAAGAGGGAGTGCAATGGCTAAAAAAAAGTGGTATCCCACGATATAAAGAAGCACTGGCCAATGGATTTTTTTATTTTTCATAAAGGGGTTCTCGTTCTGTTTTTTCGAGAGATTACGATTAAAAAAAAAGTTATGCAAAAGAAAATGCCTGCAGAGATGAAAGAGGTCGTCAGGCAAGGCTTGCAATTTTCACAAAAAGAGACGGCCCATTGAGGTTTTTCAATAAGAATAATTTGATAGATAGCCAGAGCCAGTCCAATGAGGGTTTGAGGTAAAAGGTAAGTAGCAATAGGAAAAAATCCTCGCCAGGCGGCTATTCCTAATGAAAAAATCAAAGGGAATAAACAAATTCTTTGATACCAATCGAGACAGCATGGTGTTTGAATATAAAAACTGCCAAAAGTCCCTAGGCAAGCTAAAACCCAAACTATGTATAAACCATATTTTTGAATCACTGAGCGACCTCCTTGAGGGAATGTGAAGGGGATTTTCCTTCTGCGATGAGAAGCGCTGCTGCGGCCATAAAAATAAAAATTGCAATGGTAACCATGATTAAAAAACGTGGCGGCGTATTATTCATCTACAAAATCCTGAATGTCTCATTTAAAGAGCATGGCAGGTTAAGGTCTCTTTGTAAAGAAAAAAAAGGGTGGGAGAGATTCTATAGTTAATTTGGTTCAAATTGCAATGCAATTGAATTGATACAATATCTTAAATACTTAATAGGGGGTCCATCATGAAAGACATGTCCTAAATGGGCGTCGCATTTGCGGCAGAGAACTTCGTAGCGTTTAAACCCCATACTGAAATCTTCAAGGTAGAAAACATTTTTTGGGGCAATGGGCTGAGTAAAGGTAGGCCATCCTACTTTTGCTTGATATTTATCTTCCGAGCTAAAAAGGGCTAAAGAGCAACCGGCGCAAGAATAGGTTCCTTTTGTTTCAGTGAGTACGTATTTACCTAAAAAAGCTCCTTCGGAGGTTTTGCGTCTCATGACGTTGTACCGATTTTGCCCTAATATGTTTTTCCATTCCGCATCGGAGCGGGATATTTTTTCTCCATCCCACGCAAGAGCTGCCAAAAGAAAGAAAAACATGTATATTCTCATGATTTTTGTTATAGTGGCAAGTTGGTTAATCCACAAGAGAGGGCTCTCGTGAAAGAGTTGATTGAAACAAAGATTCCTCCAAAGCGTGTTTGGGATGCTTGGGAAAGAGCGCATGCTGCGCAAGGCCAAGGGAGGATAGAATCGGGACAAAAGGGTGTTTCTCAGGCTGAGGGAAAATCTAAATTTAAATATGAAGTGTTTGATGTGATACAAGGCGAATCTTTTTCTATTCGTTGGAGATCGTTGTTGGTTCGTTTGATCTTCACTCATTCTGTGAAACCAACAGGGAGGGGCTCTGAAATCAGCTATCAAGTGCGGATTGGAGGCTTATTTGCTTGGCCTGTCCGATGGTTTTTAGGCAAAAAAATCAAACAAAACATCTCCCAAGTTCTTAAAGCGATTGTCAAGCAGTTAGAAGAAGAAATAGAACGTGAGCGTTATCGGTGAACTAAATTTTTTAAACGTCCATTTTCAAAAAAAAAGGAGTCCAGAGGACGACAGTCCTTTGGCCGGCGGAGCCACTTCTAAATCAAACTCCGCCTAAATTTAAGTGAATTTCTAAAAAGGTTCAGGATCTTTTGCGAGCACATTTTTTTCGCCCTCTAAGCGGGCGACCAGGACTGCGCAGCAGCTATCGCTAAATACATTGACTGTGGTGCGGCACATGTCGAGCACCCGATCTACTGCTATAAAAAGACCGATCCCTTCGGCAGGAAGACCAATTGTTTTAAGAATGATCAAAATGGCGACGAGACTCGCTGAGGGGATGCCAGCGACGCCCATGGAAGTGATAAGAGCCATGGAAACGATTAAAAATTGTGTGAGCAAGGAAATTTCGAGGCCGTAAACTTGAGCTACAAACATGGCAGCAACGCACTCATAGAGGGCGGAACCGGACATGTTGATGGAGGTGCCTAAAGGGACGACGATACTGCAAATGCGATTGGAAACGCCTGCTCGTTTTTCTACGCAATCCATTGTGATGGGCAAGGTGGCTGAAGTGGAGCTAGTTGAAAAAGCTGTCAAAAGTGCGGGACCCATCGCCTTAAAGTGGCGAATCGGACTGACGCCTCCAATAAACTTGAGTAAAAGAGGCAAGCCGGCAAACATGAAAAGTGAGAGGGCAAGAATGACGGTGGCAAAGAAGAGGGAGAGAGAGGCAAGAGATTCTAGACCCATTGTCATAAATACTTTGGCGACTAAACAAAAGACCCCATAGGGTAAAAATTTCATGATGATGTGCGTAATTTTGATCATCGCTTGAAAAATCCCTTGCCAAAATCCTTGAAGGATGGAGGATTCGTGCGCATTGATTTTTGAGATGGCGTAACCAAAGAGCAAGCTGAAAAAAATAAGACCGAGCATTTGGTTGTGGGAGAAAGCGTCCAATACATTAGAAGGGACGATCTGCATGAGCACTTCGATGACCGCCGAGCCTTCATTTTTACCAACTTGGTCTGTCAAGGCGACGATAGCAGCTTGTTCTTGATTTGGAATGACTTTGTTGTGTCCAACGCCGGGAGAGATGAGATTCACGCAGAAAAGCCCAATCAAGATAGCTAATAGACTGGTTCCAATATAAAAAGAAAATGTTTTTAATCCGATTCGTTTGAAAGAAACATCATTGCCGATTCGGGCAAGGCCGGTAATAATAGAGGAAGAGACTAAGGGAGCGACGATCAACATTAAAGCATTGAGAAATACATTTCCTAAAAGGTCGAAAATAGAGTAAAAAGCGATGCCGAATATTGTTTGTTCTTTGCCTAATAGAGTACCTACGAACGCTGCTAAAATAATTGCGATAAAAACAGACCATGGCCGTTTTTGTTTTTTTTTGTGCATGTCCCCATCCATTGTATACAAAGCTTATCATAACGGCTTTTACTGATCGTGAAAAGTAAATTTTACGCCTGGATTAATTTTATGTTTTTTAAACCACCCTTGAGGCACTTCAAGTGCATAGAGGGCAGGCGCGATACTTTTAAATTCGGGCAGATTTGGGCTTTTATCAAAAGGGGGCATGTCGGCGGTGTTGAGCAAGATTTTGTTTTGATCAAAAAAAGCGATGGATAAGGCAATGTATGTGTTTTTCATCCAAAAAGAAAGAATGTGAGGCTTGCTGTAGATAAAGAGCATGCCATGCCCGTCCAGAAGGGCGGCCCTGAACATCAATCCTTTATTTACTCTCTCTAGCGTATCGGCAATTTCTACGGTCAGTATTTGTTCTCCGATAGAAATTTTTCGGGTAGGAAGCGCCTCTAGAACCAGAGCACTCAAAAAGACAGCGTATATAAAAAAACCTGTGCGCCATTTTCTTTTTTTCATTGAAAAATCAATCCTGTCTGATTTATTTATTGAAACTATGAATAAAAAAATTTTTTCAGTCATTCTTATTTTTTGGATATTTTCTGTATGGGGAATTGATGTAGAGCAGCAACAACTGCCCGTTCCTTCAGCCGAGGCTTGGCTTACAGGTCCTCTTTTAGCGCCCTCTGCAGGTGTTGTATCGATGGGATCTGTGAATGTGGAACCTTATCTGTATTTGATTGGAACTACTGGCCAGTATGATCAAAATTGGACAGTTCAAGAGACTCCCTTTTTTTGGACTTATGGAATAAATCCTATCGTTCAATTCGGAATTGCTCCTCGAGTCGATTTCAGTTTTGCACCCATTGCTTATTATCATGAAACTGAGTCACAGCATGCCTGGGCGCTTGGCGATACGCAACTGTCTTTAGGTTTTTTATTGCTTCAAGAATCTACCTATTGTCCCAGTATAAAGCTGTCGCTTCGAGAAATTTTTCCCACTGGCAAATATAGAAATCTAGATCCCATGAAACTGGAGACAGATTCTGGAGGGCTTGGATCGTATGTGAGCATCATTGGATTGAACATTGGAAAATTGATGCAGATTCGAAATTTTAATTTTCTGGAAGTCAGGTTTGCCTTCGGCTATAGCATTCCTTCTTCTGTTTTTTTGAAGGGATTTAATACCTACGGAGGAGATTTTGGAACCAAAGGAACTTATTATCCCTCTCGCTATTTTACAGCTAATTTGGGATTACAGTATTCCTTGACGCAAAATTGGGCTTTGGCTCTCGATGTTCTTTGTCTTTACGGTACGAAAAGCCATTTTAAAGGAATTTTTGGTAGTGGGCTTACAACAGGCAATCCAGAGTTTGCTGATGCTACAGTTAATAGTTTAACAAATGGGGTCTCTACTCAAATCAGTCTGGCTCCGGCGATTGAATATAACTGGAGTAAGGCTTGGGGGGTCATTGCAGGGTGCTGGTTTACAGCGGCCGGCAAAAATTCCAGTGTATTTCAAAGTGGTGTAATTGCGTTAAATTATTATAAATAAATATAAAATAATTTATTCAGTTTAATTTTAATTGCATATTAGTTAATATAATCCCACAAATAACAAAAGGTGGTATTATGAAGTCTATTTCTTTAATTTTGGCTGCTTTGCTCTGTTCTACCTCTCCTCTCCTAGCAGACGATCGATCAAATGAGATAGTTTCTACGCAAGTGCAAGAGGCAAAATTGTCTATGGGGACTGATTTTGTTCAAGCGGTTCGCGTCCAGTATGCAAATGGGGACTATTTTGCATTTTTGCAGCAAATGGGAGACGATTATAGTGCGGCTAAAGACAAAAAATCACTTGATGGTTTGATTGAGATTCGCAAAGAAGACGCCTTGATTGCTTCCTCTTACGCTCAAAAAGATGTAGATCATTGGAACGAGATGGCTCGGAGCTGGATGCAAGAGCGGAACTCAGATCTATTAAAAGCAGTCGAAGGGCTTGATGATTTGATGATTGCTCAAAAAGTACAGTCGGTTGTGAAAGAAACCGATCCAAAATTAGAGGAAGCAGCGAATTATCTATTTGATCTTAGAAAGCTTTCTCCTGGAGAGGGGCGTAATGCAGATGAAAATCGTTTAATCGACTTAAATCTTGAATTGGAATACAAGCAAATTCATTTAAATGCATTGGTTATGAACGAACGATCTATTTTAGCTCAACATGAAAAGCAGCTTGCCCTTCAAATGGAGCACATGGATCAATTGTTAGCCATTTCCCAAGATTTTCAAGATCAAGAAATCAAAGAAAATGTAGCTTTAATAGCGAACACCTTTGATGCGCGTTATGCAAAAAGCGTGGATTTAAGGGATTTGAAAGATTTGGGCCGCGGTAAAATCGTACCTAGCAATGAAACAGAGAAAAAAGTGGCTTCGATTGTTTCTTCCTATGCTGGAAAATTTACTGATCTTGTGAAAGAGACTTTTTAGTTTTTTGAGTCAATACTTATAAGGTGAGCAAGGGGAAACGAATTTCTTGCTCACTAATTTATTCTAATAAATTCCCAAAATCAATTATTTGAGAAAATATTTCCGATTCTAAAACCGCATCCGTTACACCATTCACATGAAAAAGAACAGGGCGGCAAGAAAATCCCTTCGGACGTTCCAATCGTTTTAATTTTTCTTTCACTTCTTTAATGACTTCTATGCCGATCTTCTCCTTAGAAAATTTTATTTCGCAAATATAGAGTTGGTTATATCTTGTTTGGATCATCAAATCAATTTGGCATTTTTTGTGTTGTTTCGTTTCTGTTTGCAGGTATTGACCGGCGGCTATTACTTCTTGAGGAAAAATGTTTAAAATTTTGATAATGTCGCTCAGATGATTTAATACTAAATTTTCAAATTGCAACCCCATAATTGTTAACCAAGAAATTGGAAGTCCTTTAGAAATCCCTTTTTCGATCATTTTTTTCTTGGGATCAATGTATTTTAAATAAAAACGAAGATAGTTATCGCGTAGACGGAATCGACTTAATTTTGATGTTTTCCCATCCTTCAAATGCCAAATGAAATCTCTCGATATAAAACCATTTTCTTCCAATTCATCTAAAGATAAAAGAAGGTCTCCTCCTTTTTCACGTTCTAATTCTTTTGCGATTTCATCTAGAAAGCAAGGTCCATTCACTAGGCATTTAACAATTGCTCGATATCGTTGAAAGCGGTTTCCAAAAAGATCTGTAAAAATGTGATCAAATTCATTGAAAAGAATTCCTGTCCGAGTAAAACAAAGCCGTTCGATGTTCTCTTCAGCTGTTTGATTTGGTAAAATCTCCTCCAAATATCTAGGAATTCCTCCGATAACGCCTAATATTTTAAATTTTTCATAAGCGGAAATATTTGATTTATTTTCTCCCCAAAATTGATTGCATATCTGTAAGGGGAGCTCTTCTAATAAAAGCTGA
>Ga0206895_1137_pt2 | contig 17237 bp, 17 predicted proteins | sample Alteio_BWOrgHeat_51_FD_152967 | JGI IMG/M metagenome (GOLD analysis project Ga0206895, IMG submission 152967) | Enriched cells from forest soil in Barre Woods Harvard Forest LTER site, Petersham, Massachusetts, United States -... | ecosystem: Environmental > Terrestrial > Soil > Temperate forest >...
GAGGTGACCTTCTTTCCCTCCTGCCGGTATTCGATCTGCACGAGGCCGGCTGGGGCTTCCATCCGAACGCGGCCTGGAACTTTGGGCTGGATCAGCCCTTCTTCGATAGCAATCGTAATGGTGCCGATCGTACCATGGCCGCACATCGGAAGGCAGCCGCTGGTCTCGATGAAAAGGACGGCAACGTCATTGGCGGGGTCATGGGGCGGGTAGAGGATGCTGCCGCTCATCATATCGTGGCCGCGGGGTTCGAACATAAGGCCTTTGCGGATCCAGTCGTATTCCTTTAGAAAATGCTGCCGTTTTTCGCTCATGTTGCTTCCATGGAGAATGGGGCCGCCGCCGGCGACGAGGCGGACAGGATTGCCGCAGGTATGTGCATCGATGCAAAAAAAGGTTTTATTCATATTGCGTCGCGGGTCAGGGCATTGTTGACGGTCCGCCAGAGCTTTAAAGGGTTGCTGTTCCTTAATGCGTCGGGGAGCAGGTGGTCGGGCCAGTTTTGGTAGGCAACGGGACGTGCCCAGCGTTTTATGCCATCAGCGCCGACGGAGGTGTAGCGGCTATCGGTCGTAGCGGGGAAAGGGCCGCCGTGCTGCATGGAAAGGGCAACGCGGACACCGGTTGGGACGCCATTGAGAATGAAGCGCCCGCAGATATCCTGAGTGGCCTGGACCAATTCAGCGTGTCGTTTCAGGTCTTCGTCGGTTGCCATGAGGGTCGCGGTGAGCTGACCTTCCATATGGCGGGCCACTTTCAGCATTTCGTCCGGGTGCTTGCACTGGATGATCAGTGAATAGGGCCCAAAAACTTCCTGGTGAAGGAGGGGGTTGTGGAAGAAAGCTTCGGCGGTAGCCGAAGCCAGGGTCGGGGCACCCTGATTGTCGGCGGGTTTTGTGGCCGAAACGGCGACGGTAGCCACATCGGCCTGGGCCAGGGCAGTGCCGCGTTTTTCCGAATATGCTTTAGCAATACCCGGATGCAGCATGGTGCCAGGGGCGGCGCCGGCGATAGCGGTCCCCAACTCTTCGATAAAGATATCCAGTTCCTTCCCTTCGATGCCGATCAGGAGGCCGGGGTTCGTGCAAAACTGGCCAACGCCCAGGGTGACCGAGCCCGCAATCATAGCGGCCACTTCTTTGGCAGATGCGGCCAGCTTGCCGGGAAGGAGGAATATCGGGTTGATACTACCCATCTCCGAGAAGACCGGGATGGGGACCTTTCGTTGGTTGGACCAGTCGAAAAGCGCTTTACCGCCGGCGTAGGAGCCCGTGAATCCGACTGCCCGGGTATGGGTGTGCGTTATGAGGGTTTTTCCCGTTTCGTTGCCGGCGCCGTGGACGTGGGAGAATATGGCGGCAGGGAGGCCTTCGGCTTTCACCGCCCTTTGGATCGCCTTTGCGACGATCTCCGAAGTTTCGGCATGAGCGGGGTGCGCCTTTACGATGACGGGGCATCCCGCAGCCAGGGCGGAGGCCGTATCTCCGCCGGCGGTGGAATAGGCAAACGGGAAATTACTCGCGCCGAATACGACGACAGGTCCGAGGGGTGTCAGCCATTTCCGGATGTCCGGATCACCCTTTTCAGCGACGGCGGTATCTATACGCACGTCCAGCCAGGTGCCGGTTTCTGCGGCATCGGCGTAAGAGGTCAATTGGAATTGCGTGCGGGCAAGTTCGTTCTTTAATCGTGCCTCCGGGAGGTTGGTTTCCCGCATGGCTGTTTGGATGAGGCTGTCTTCCGACCCCATTTCTTTTGCGATGCGCCGCATGAGGCCGGCGCGTTGCTTCAAGGTTGTCTGGCGGAACAGCTGAAAGGCTTCCCATGCTGCATTCATCACGACATCGATCTCGGCTGCGGTGGCGTCCTGGAATTTCATGAAACGAAATTAACTTTTTTTATGGTCCTATCCCGCCTCCGGCGGGACAGGGCTGGTTAGACCGCCAGCGACAGGTATTCCGGGAGCGCGGGCCGGGTGGCGAGCCCGTTGCGGATGACGTTCAACACCCGTTCCCGTTCCTCCCCAACGAGGGTCAATCGGGGTGCCCGCACATATTCGGTGCCCAATCCGGCTTCGGTTTCGGCCAATTTGATGTACTGGACGAGTTTGGGATGGATATCGAGCTCCAGCAGTGGGAGGAACCAGCGGTGGATCTCCAGGGCCTCTTCTATCCGGCCCGCTTTTACCAGGCGGTAGATGGCAACCGTTTCAGCGGGGAAGGCGCAAACAAGGCCTGCTACCCAGCCATGAGCACCCATGATCAGGGCTTCGGTGGCGATGGGGTCGACGCCGGTGAGGATCTTGAGCCGGTCGCCAAAACGGTTGATCAGCCGGGACACATTAGTGATATCGCGGGTCGACTCCTTGACGGCTTCGATATTGGGTAGTTCCAGCAGCTCGTCGAACATCTCCGGCGTGACCTCTATCTTGTAATCAACTGGGTTGTTATAGATCAATATCGGCAGGTCGGAAGACTGCGCCACTGTCTTGAAGAATGATACGGTCTCCCGGTGGTCGCTTTTGTAACGCATAGGGGGGAGCAGCATGAGGCCTTTGGCGCCCCATTTGGCGGCGAGTGCCGCCTGGCGGGCGGCTTCCCGGGTGGTGCCTTCGGCGATGTTGGCAAGCACCGGCAAACCGCTGCGATCTACGGCGTATTTAACGAGGGCTTCTTTTTCTTCGACGCTCAGGGTACTGGCTTCGCCGAGTGAGCCGCCGATGATGATGCCACTGACGCCGGCCTGTACCTGAGCGTCGAGGTTAGCCCCGAAAGCGGGTAGATCAAGGGTATCGTTGGCAGTGAATTTGGTCGTTACGGCAGGGTAAACGCCGTTCCAGTTTATTCTCATGTACCTTTTTTTGCAAATATATCTACAATGCGATTTGCGGGGCTACCGGCGATTGATCATTTCTTACTGTATTTTAACAGGCTTCCCCTTCGAGATCATAGTCATACGCTTTTGTGATCCGGACATTCGAGAATTCGCCTATAGCCAGCTTGTCCGGGCCGTGGATGATCACTTCGTTGTCCACTTCCACCGAATCGAATTCGGTTCGGCCAAGGTAGCGGCCGGCTTCTTTTTTGTCGATAAGGACCTTAAATATCCTGCCCACCTTTTCCTGGTTCTTTTCAAAAGAGATCTCCTGCTGAACTTCCATGATTTCCTGGGCGCGAAGTTGTTTGAGGTCCGCGGGGATATTGTCTTCCAGTTGATGTGCCGACGTGCCTTCTTCGTGCGAATAGGTAAATATCCCTACCCGGTCGAAGCGATGTTCCCGCAGGAAATCCTTCAGCTCTTCAACGTCGTCTTCGGTTTCGCCGGGAAAGCCTGTTATCAGGGTCGTACGCAGGCAGATGCCCGGCACTTTGTCCCGGATAGCGCGGACCAGCTCGTCCATATCGTGGCGGGTCAGCTGGCGGCGCATGGCGGTCAGCATCCGGTCGCTGGCGTGTTGCAGCGGCATATCGAGGTAATTGCAGATATTCGGCCGGTCGCGCATGACGTCGAGGATTTCCAGCGGGAATTTGGACGGATAGGCGTAGTGGAGGCGGATCCAATGGAGGTCGGGGATGTCGGCAAGACGGTTTAGCAGGTCCGGAAGGGCGCGGCGCTTATAGATATCGAGGCCGTAATAAGTGAGCTCCTGGGCGATCAGCATGATCTCTTTGACGCCTTTCTTTACGAGTGTTTCGGCTTCTTTTACGAGGTCTTCCATCGGGCGGCTGATATGCCCGCCGCGCATCAGCGGGATGGCGCAGAACGCGCAGGTGCGATTGCAGCCTTCGGAGATCTTCAAATAAGCGTAGTGTCGTGGTGTCGCGAGGAGTCTTTCGCCCAGCAGCTCGGCTTTGTAATCGGCCTCGAATTGTTTGAGCAGCAGCGGCAGCTCCAATGTGCCGAACCAGGCGTCCACTTCGGGAATTTCTTTTTCGAGGTCTTCGCGGTAACGCTGGCTGAGGCAGCCGGTAACAAAGACCTTGTCGAGGCGGCCTTTCTTTTTCAGCTCGACCTGATCGAGGATGGTATTGACAGATTCCTCTTTTGCCTTGTCGATAAAGCCGCAGGTGTTGACGACGACGATATTGTGATCTTTTTTGGCGTTCTCATGGACCACGTCGATCTCGTTTGCTTTTAGTTGGCCGCTCAGCACCTCGCTGTCGACCATGTTTTTGCTACATCCGAGGGTGATGATATTGACCTTATCTTTTTTTAGTGTACGTGTCTTCATTTTTCAAGGCTAAAAAGGCTGTCTACAAATTCGTGTTTGTCAAAGACCAGCAGGTCTTCCATCTTTTCGCCGACTCCGATGAACTTGACGGGGATCCTGAACTGGTTGGCGATAGCCAGCACTACTCCACCCTTGGCGGTCCCGTCGAGCTTGGTGATGGCGAGGGCGGTGACGTCGGTGGCGGCCGTGAACTGGCGGGCTTGTTCGAGGGCATTCTGGCCTGTAGAGCCGTCCAGCACCAGCAGGACCTCATGGGGCGCGTCCGGCATCAGTTTTTTTACCACCCGGCTGATCTTGGAGAGCTCTTCCATCAGGTGGGCCTTATTATGGAGGCGGCCCGCGGTGTCGATGATAACGACGTCGGCGTTCCGGGCGATGCCGCTCTGGACGGTATCGAAGGCTACGGCGCCGGGATCGGAGCCCATGCCTTGTTTGACGATCGGTACCCCTACTCTTTCGCTCCAGATGGTGAGTTGGTCGACGGCGGCCGCCCGGAAGGTATCGGCCGCGCCGAGGAGGACGGATTTGCCGGCTTTTTTGAAGTTATAGGCCAGCTTGCCGATGGTCGTTGTTTTTTCCGACGCCATTGACGCCAACGACGAGGATGACATAGGGCTTGTTGCCGGAGGGGGTGCTGAAGTCGCGATAGGATTGCTCGGACGCATCCACCAGCATCTTTTCAATTTCTTGTTGAAGTATCTTGTTTAAATCACTAGTGTTCACGTACTTGTCTCTAGTTACTCTGTCTTCAATCTGTTTGATGATCCGGATGGTGGTATCGATACCGACGTCTGCGCTGACGAGGGCATCTTCGAGGTTGTCGAGGACTTCTTCGTCGACGGTGCTTTTGCCGGCGATGGCTTTGGTGAGGCGGGTAATAAAGCCTTCCTTGGTCTTTTGGAGACCCTGGTCGAGGCTTTCTTTGTCTTTTTTTCCGAATAGTTTATCGAATAGTCCCATTATTCCGGAATTGAAAAAAAGCCGTCCTTGCGGGACAGCTCTTATAGATATCTTATTTAACCCATCGACGAATTCAACTCTGGCCGGAGGCCAGTCGCGCGTCAGCACTATCCTTATTTCTGGGCCAAAAACTCCTTGATCTTGTCCTTGTGGACGATCTGCTCCTTGAAGGTATAGGCGCCGGTCTTGGGGCTACGTACGGCCCGGATGACCTTGGTCCAGTTCTTTGCTTCGGCGGCAGCCTTAGAATCTTTGGTCTTTATTGCGGTTTTCGCGGCCTTTGCCATAGTTTCTTACTTTATGAAAAGTTATTTAATTTCCTTGTGAAGTGTTACTTTCTTCATGATCGGATTGAACTTCTTCAGCTCCAGGCGTTCCGGAGTGTTCTTCTTGTTCTTGGTAGTGATATACCGGCTGGTCCCGGAGAGCCCGCTGTTCTTGTGCTCGGTGCATTCCAGTATCACTTGTACCCGACTGCCTTTTTTTGCCATAGTTGAACGATTTTATTTGCCGCCTCGAGGCAGGCGATTCGTTTTAAATCTTTGTGCCCTCTGCTCTTAGTTTCTTTACAACGTTGTACAGACCGTTCTTGTTGATAGTACGGAGCCCTTCAGATGAAACCTTAAGGGTGATCCATTTATCTTCCTCTGCGAGGAAAAAGCGTTTGGTCTGCAAATTGGGCAGGAACCTCCTGTTCGTCTTGATATTGGAGTGGGACACCTTGTGGCCGGTGACCGGAACTTTACCCGTGATTTGACATACTCTAGCCATGATAGCGAAAATTTGGACTGCAAAAGTCGTAAAATATTGGGATTCTGCAAAAAGAAATTCAAGAATTTTATCTGGAAACTCCTCAAATGGTGCGAAACCTCCGCGCCAATTTTTTCTTTTATCGGGAAATTTTGTACCTTTATACGTACATAAAAACGTACGTAGACATGCAAGCCATCTCAATAACACAATTGAGGTCAAATATCAAGAAGTACTTTGATCTGATAACTAAATCTATGGACGTGATCGTCATTCCCCGTTCCGGCGAAGATGATGCCGTGGTTCTCATGTCAATCAAGGAGTATAATGCGCTTCAAGAGACCGGGCATTTGTTATCTACAGCCGCTAACAGGGAGCGGTTGCGTGAATCGCTGGCGCAGCTGGAGAGCAAAAAGACGCGGAAGTTCCTGCTCGAAGAGCCCGAAGTCGCTTATAACAAGAAAAAGAAATGAACTTCGAGTTTACCGAAAACGCATGGGAGGAATTCAGCCACTGGATTTCGACGGATATCGGCATGGTCGTCAAGATCAAAGAATTGCTGGGCGATATCCGGAAAACGCCTTTTCAGGGGATTGGAAAGCCAGAGCCGTTGAAGTATGATTTGAAAGGGTGTTGGTCAAGAAGGATCAGCGGGGAGCATAGGTTAGTTTATAAGGTCGAAGGGAAGAAAGGGGTTGATCAGAAGTGTTATGTTTTGCAATGCCGGTTTCATTATGACAAATAAAAGTTAGGCGGGTCCAGTCACAATAACCTGAATGCCATCACGAGTCCCTAATATTCGTATCGAGCGTTCCATGTACGCTAACGTTGATCACCACGTATTGGTTGCTGCTGTCCTACGTGTGTTTGCGGTCAGGGCAGCCTGAACGCCATCACATAGTCCCCTTGTTTTGTATGCAGCTTCCCATGCCCTCCGGCGGCGATGACGACGTACTGATGACCGTCGAGCTCATAGGTCATGGGGGTGGCCTGCGCGCTGGCGGGGAGGGCATATTCCCAGAGGACCTGACCGGTGTGGCTATCGAAGGCGCGGAGGTGGGCGTCCATGCTGGCGGCGACGAAGATCAGGCGACCCGCGGTGACGATGGCGCCGCCGAAGTTGAGGGAGCCCCATTTTTTGGCGTCGGGGAATTTAGCGGGGTCCATTTGATAGCCAAGGGGGACTTCCCAGGTTTTCTCACCGGTGTTGAGGTCGATGCCGACGAGTGTGCCCCAGGGTGGCCGGGTTTGCATGAGGAAGGGGTTGTCGCTCGTGGAGGTGAAGAGGTAGTCCCGCTTCATAACATAGGGGGTCCCGCGCTGACGGCCGGTCTCGGCGCGGAGGGTTTCGGTGCTTTCGCGCTCGAGACTGTCGACCTGGCTTCGGGGGATCATGCGGATGACGGCGGCGACGCGGTTGATGTTTGTGTAGAGCATATGGCTGGCCGGGTCGTAGCACATGCCGCCCCAATGGATGCCACCGACGTTGCCAGGCGCCATGATCGTTCCTATATAGCTGGGCGGGGTGAAGGGGCCTTCATATCGGTATTTCGAAATTCGAACCTTTGCCGCAGCGAGGGCATCGGGGGTTGGGCCCCAGGCGCTGTCGGGGCTCATTGACTGGAGGCCCAGTGCGGGGAGGGATGGGAAAGGTTGTGTCGGCCAGGCCTCTTCGCCGGTTATGGTCGAGGCGGGGACGGAGCGTTCTTCGACGGGGGTGAGGGGTTTTCCGGTTTCGCGGTCGAGGATGTAGATGAAGCCCATTTTGGTGCCAACGACCACGGCGGGTATGGTGCGGCCGGCGGGAGAGGGAAAATCGATCAGCATGGGCTCGGCGGCGATATCGAAGTCCCAGAGGTCGTGGTGGACGACCTGGAAGCTCCAGATGCGTTTGCCGGTGGAAGCGCGGATGGCGACGAGGGAATTGGCATAGAGATTGGAACCGAGGCGTTCACCGCCATAATAGTCCGGGCTGGGGCTGGTGGACGGGACAAACACCATGTCGCGGGCCAGGTCAACACTTAGGATCGACCAGGCGTTGGCAGCGCCGGTCTGATGGGCTTTGGGCCCTTTCCAGGTCGCGTAAGCACTATCATTCGGGTCGTCGGGGATCGGGTTCCAAAGCCAGACTAAAAAGCCTGTATGCACGTCATATGCGCGGACCACGCCGGGCGGCTGGTCGAAGCGTTGGTTATCACCCATGGAGGAGCCGACAATGACCCGGTCACCGATGATGGCGGGCGGTGAGGTTTCCTGTACCTCGTTGCTGTATCCGGCGCGGAGGTTGACGGTGCCGTCGGAACCGAAATTTGCCACTGGCTGGCCGGTTTTTCCATCCAGGGCAATGAGTCGTCCGTCGATGGTGCCGATGAAGATGCGGAGGGTGTCGGGGTCCCCGGGGGGAGCGGGAGAGTGTGCGCTGCTGCTCCACGCAGCTACACCACGGGAACTGATCTCCGACAGGTCGCGATGCAGGTCGACGTGAGGATCGTATACCCACCGCCGCTGTCCCGATGCGGCGTCGATGGCAAAAACGCGATCGCTGGGCGTGCTGAAAAACAACGTGCGGCCGATAAGGATGGGGGTGGCTTCGAAAGCGGCTTTATCCAGGGCTCCGGTGCCGTCGTAGGTTTCCAGTTCGCGGGTGCGGAAGGTCCAGGCGACGGTGAGGCGATCGACGTTTTTTGTGTTTATTTGGTTAAGTGCCGAGTAGCGTTTGCCGCCGGGGTCCTGACCGTAATAGGACCAGCTTTGGGACATGGCGAGGATCGGCGACAAAAGGACAACTATTGGTAACAGGTATCGCATAGTCAAAAGTTTTGGTCAAACCTACTGTTATGAGCGGCCCGAAGCTATTTTCTTTGACAAAAGGCAACGTATTGGTGACCAAAGTTTATTAATAATTACTTAATTTACCAATCCCTTTTGCTTTGGCTACTTTGCGCAGGAGCCGTCTTCGGCGGCTCGGCAAAAATGGGAATAATGTTAGAACCAATGAGAAGAAAAACAATAGCGCGGGATATCAGTTGGCTGGCATTCAATGGCCGCGTATTGCAGGAGGCGGCGGATCCGACCGTGCCGTTGCGCGAGAGGATCAAGTTCCTGGGCATTTTTTCCAACAATATGGACGAGTTTTTCCGGGTACGCGTCGCCACGCTGAAGCGCATGGCGGAATTCAGCGGCAGCAAATCGAAGGCCAATATGCACCTCGAACAGTCGCCGGAGAAGATACTGAATGAGATACAGGGAATCGTATTGGAGCAGGGAGATACCTTCGACGCGATCTGGGATGGCATTCGCAAGGAGATGGAGGGCGAGAAGATCTTCCTGGTCACCGAATCGGAGCTGGACCCGCACCAGCAGCAGTTTGTCCAAAACTACTTCGAGGAGGAGGTCCGGTCCAACACAATCCCGCTGATGATCGAGAGTATTCCGACGATGCCTTACCTACGGGATAAGTCGTTATATCTCGGCGTCGTGCTGTCGCGAAGGGATGCGAGTATGAAACGGAAATACGCGCTGATCGAGATCCCCAGCCGGGTTCTCGGCCGGTTTGTCCTGTTGCCCTCGCCCGCGATGGACGAGCATCATATCATCCTGCTGGAGGATATCATCCGGTACAACCTCCGGAATGTCTTCGCTTATTTCGGCTATGACAGCTACGAATCCTGGGTATTCAAGGTGACGCGGGATGCGGAGATCGATATCGACAACGATGTCAGTACGACGTTGATGCAAAAGATCGAAAAGGGGCTCAAGAACCGCCGGAAGGGTAAACCAACAAGGTTTGTCTATGACCGGGAGATGGACAAGGGCCTGATGGATTACCTGATCAAACGGCTGGGCCTTTCGAAACGGAGCGGCAATATCATTCCGGGCGGGCGGATCCACAACTTCCGGCATTTTATTGACTTCCCCGATGTGTTCCCCAAGAAGGGGCAGCGGCGGAGGCCTTTCTCGCATCCGTTGCTGATGAAGTCCCCCCGGGTTACCGACGTGGTGCTGGAGCAGGACGTGATGCTGCACTTTCCGTACCATTCGTTCAATCCTGTTATCGATATGTTGCGCGAGGCGGCGATCGACCCCAATGTTACCACGATCAAGATCACCGGCTACCGGTTGGCCAGCAATTCAAAGATCATCAATGCGCTTATCAATGCGGTGCGGAATGGGAAGAATGTAACCGTCATGCTCGAGTTAAGGGCGCGGTTCGACGAAGAAGCCAACCTCGAGTGGAAAGAGCGGCTTGAAGACGAGGGGGTCCGGGTGTTGATCGGCATCCCGAACATCAAGATCCATGCAAAGATCTGTCTGATCAAGAAGCGGATCAATAACTTCACGATCCACTACGGATTCGTGAGTACGGGCAATCTCAATGAAAAGACGGCGCGGCTGTATGGCGACCATTGCCTGCTCACCGCTGACCGGCATCTTATGGCGGATGTAAACCGCATTTTCACGTATCTCGAGAAATGGAAGGAGGGCCCGGCGCCATTGAAAGCATGTAAAGTTCTTATCCCCTGCCCCACCAGTCTTCGGCGGGAACTGGTAAAGATGATTGTCCGGGAGACCCGGCTGGCGCGGGAGAAAAAGCCGGCGGCGATCACGCTCAAGATGAATTCCATTTCCGATGAAGACCTCATCGAGAAGCTTACGGAAGCGGCCAAGGCCGGGGTGCGTGTCCAGCTGATCGTGCGCGGTATATTTTGTATGTTCTCCGAGAACAGTAAGTTCCTGACCCCGGTCAAGGCCATCAGCATTATCGATGAGTATCTGGAACATGCGCGGGTGTTCATCTTCCATAATGGCGGGAAGGAGAAGACCTACATTTCATCGGCAGACTGGATGGTCCGGAACCTGGACCATCGGGTGGAGGCTACCTGTCCGGTGCTTGATGAGGCAATCACCCAAGAGCTCAAGGAGATCCTGGACATCCAGCTCGCGGATAATGTGAAGGCGCGATGGCTGGACAATGGGCTACAGAACAACTATGTGCGGGATGACCGGGAGAGGGTCCGTTCGCAGATCGATATTTACAATTATTTATATCAAAAGGCAAACCCGTCGGAGGCGACGGTTGTTGTTGCGGAAACGGTGGGGTAAACATATGCGACTGGCAGCTATCGACATCGGTAGTAATGCAGCGAGACTGCTTATTTCGGATGTGACCACGAATCTTGGAAAACCTGAATTCAATAAGATCAACCTGGTGCGCGTGCCGTTGCGGCTGGGGTTTGATGTGTTTGCCAACCGGGAGATCCCGGAGGAGAAGACCGAAATGATCATCCAGACGGTGAAGGCCTACCGGCATCTTTGCAACGCGTACAAGGTCGACCATATCAAAGCGGCTGCCACTTCCGCGATGCGGGATGCGGTCAACTCGGGGGCGGTCCTCGACCGGGTGCTGGAGGAGACGGGGATCGCGATAGAAGTCGTCAGCGGAAGTTATGAAGCCACGTTGATTTACGAAAATCATATTGCCGAGAACCTTGACCAGGAGCATGCCTATCTCTACATCGATGTTGGTGGCGGCAGCACGGAACTGACCTTTTTTGCCGGCAATACGCTCATCTTCTCCTCTTCCTTCAATATCGGGACGATCCGGCTCCTGAAAGATCAGGTAACGGAGGAGCAATGGGAGAGCATGAAAGAATTCATCAAACGGGAGACGCGTCACTATGCCGATCACCTCATTGCGATCGGGTCCGGCGGGAACATCAACAAGGTGTTTTCGATCTCCAAGCGGAAGGAAGGCAAACCCCTATCGATCGAGCTATTGAAGGACTACTACAAGGAGTTCTCCGCCTTTTCCGTTCAGGACCGCATGCGGTTATACAAGCTGCGGGAGGATCGGGCCGACGTGATCGTTCCGGCGCTCCAAATCTACATCAACACCATGCGCTGGGCCAATGCGCCGGAGATTTATGTCCCCAAGATCGGTTTGGCGGATGGGTTAATTCAACATTTGTATGCGGAGCTGAAAAAAAAAGAACATAGTAGTCTAAGTTTACCTAACTTTTCGGCAAATTTTTCAGCATGTCGATTCACACAGAGATCAAGAAGATAACGACGCATACCTTGCAACGCATGAAGCTCAATGGAGAGCGGATCTCCATGATCACCGCTTATGATTACTCTTTTGCGCGCATCTTCGATGGCGCCGGCATCGATATTATCCTTGTGGGTGATTCTGCTTCCAATGTAATGGCGGGGCATGAGACGACCTTACCGATCACGCTCGACCAGATGATCTATCATGCCTCATCGGTAATGCGGGGGGTGAACAGGGCGTTTGTCGTCGTGGATCTGCCGTTCGGGTCCTACCAGTCGAATTCCAAGGAGGCGCTGGCGTCGGCGGTCCGGATTATGAAAGAGACAGGTGCGCATGGCGTCAAGGTCGAAGGGGGTGAAGAGATCATGGAATCGGTGCGAAGGATACTGGGGGCGGGGGTGCCGGTCATGGGGCATCTTGGGCTCACGCCGCAGTCGATCTATAAATTCGGGACGTATTCGGTACGGGAGAAAGAGGAAGTGGAGGCGGAGAAGCTAAAGAACGATGCGAGGCTGCTGGAAGAGGCGGGGTGTTTTGGGCTTGTGTTGGAGAAGATCCCGGCACAGCTGGGGAAGGAGGTGTCGGAGAGCCTGCGCATCCCGACCATAAGTATCGGGGCGGGAAAGTATTGCGATGGCCAGGTGTTGGTAATGCACGATCTGTTGGGGATCACTACGGAGTTCCAACCGCGGTTCCTGCGGCGGTATCTAAGGCTGTTTGAGGAGATCACCGGTGCGGTGAAACAATATGTTCATGATGTCAAGTCAAGGGATTTTCCCAGCGACCAGGAGCAGTATTAATATTAAGATTTTAAGTAATTCAATGTGGATAATTTCGTCTACCTCACTAAGTAATTCAATAGTAATTAAAAATCAACTACTTACTGAAGTATTGTACAGATTACTATTTATAGAAATATAATTTTTCAAAGGAGCCCTGTTCACTTTAGGTTAAGTTTTGGTAAATTTAATTAATACCAAAACTCTCATATATGAAAGGACTTCTTTTTCTGGCCTGTCTTATTTGCTGCTCATTCCTTGTTAAAGCGCAAAGAACCCTTTCGGGAAAGGTGGCGGACAAGTCGACCGGCGGCGCGGTCGATGGTGCAACGATCAGGGTCAAGGGTACCAAACGGGGAACGTCGACCGCCAGTGACGGCAGCTTTACCTTACAAGTCAATCGCGGAGAAATATTAGTAATTAGTAGTATAGGTTACACCACGATGCAGATGCCTGTACCGGAGGAGGCCACGATCAACATTCCGCTGGAAGCAATTTCGGCGGAATTGAGCCAGGTGGTATTTGTCGGATCCCGAGGTGCGGCCCGGTCCAAGACGGAGTCCCCGGTACCGGTAGACGTCATCAATGTCAATGGCGTCGGACAGACGACGGCAAAGCCGGACCTGATGTCACAGCTAAATATGGCGGTCCCTTCCTTCAATTACAACAAGCAAAGCGGCGGTGACGGTAGTGATGCGATCGACTTCGCGAGTCTGCGCGGGCTTGGGTTTGACCAGACGCTGGTGCTGATCAATGGAAAGCGGCAGCACCTCTCGGCGTTTGTGAATGAGGTGGGAACGCGGGGTCGCGGTAACTCCGGAACCGACCTGAACGCCATTCCGGAGGCGGCGATCGACCGGATCGAGATCCTGCGGGACGGGGCTTCCGCGCAATACGGGTCCGATGCCATTGCGGGCGTCATCAATATCATTCTCAAAAAGAATGTGAAGCATTTCAATTTGAGTATCGGCACCAGCGCCTATGACGACAAGAAATACAACTCGCTGAATGCGGTGGATCCGACCCAGTTCTATACCGGCTCAAAGCTCGACGGGCAGTCCCTTTCGGTGGGGATGGATTATGGACTGCCGATTGGAAGCAAAGGCGGGTTCATCAATGTCGGCGCCAATTTCATGAGCTATGGCAAGACCTTCCGGGCGGTGCCGGATACGAATATCGCAACGAATGCGGCCGCATTGCCGATCGATATCTGGCGGCGGGCTTTCGGGGATGGTTCGGTGGTATCGGGAGGTGGAATGTATAATATGGAGATACCGGTGTCGGCAAAAACGACGTTTTATTCCTTTGGTGGATACAACTACAAGCATTCCAACGTCTACGCCTGGACGCGTAGTTGGGGTAACCCTCACCGGTCACAGCCTACCAAATTTCCGACGGATGCCAACGGCAACCTTGTTTTTGTACCGGGGATCATGAGGGTCTACGATCCGACCAAGGGAGTTCTCGACACGAACAATGTCTACTATAATCCGCAGGAGGATGTGTACATCAAGGATGCATCCCTGGCTGTCGGATTCCGTGGCACTATCGGAGATGGCTGGAGCTGGGACATTAGCAACAACCTCGGCTATAACGATTTTCACTACTGGGGCAACAAAACATTCAATGCCTCTCTCCTCCCCTATGCGGATGAGGCGACCAAAACCCGGTTCGACGACGGCGGTTTCAGCTTCACGCAGAACACGACCAATCTCGATTTCAGCAAGCATTTTAGCGGCATTGGAGCGGGCGTGACCTTGTCGTTCGGCGGCGAATTCCGATATGAGCGCTACAATCTCTATGCCGGCGAGCTGGACTCCTATTTTGCCGACAGTGCTACACTGGGGCCGGGCGGGCCGGTAAAAGCATCCGGATCGGAGGGTTATCCGGGTTATCAGCCGGGGCCTAATGGCGACGCCAGCGTACACAGCCGGACCAATACCAGCGGCTATATCGATCTGGCATTCGATGTGACCCGCGCGTGGCTTGTGGATGTGGCCGAGCGGTTCGAAAATTATTCAGATTTTGGTTTCGTCTCTACGCAGAAGGTAGCCACGCGTTACAAGATCGCGGACAATTTCAATGTGCGCGGTTCCGTCAGTACCGGATTCCGGGCGCCGACGCTGCAGCAGCTTGATTTCAGCAATACCAACACCAATATCATTAACGGAAACCTGGTGTATGCGAAGCTGGTGCCCAATTACTCGAACATTGCCCGGACGGCGGGCATTCCCAAACTGACGCAGGAAACGTCGACCAATGTAAGTTTGGGTTTCACCTGGCAGCCCATCCATAATTTAACCTTCACGGCAGATGCCTATTCGATCCAGATCAAAAACAGGATCGTGATCTCCGGTCAGTATGCGCAGGGAGACCCGACGCTGGGCGCACCGCTAAACGCGGCTCTTCTTGCACAGGGCATCCAGTATGCGCAGTTCTTTGCCAATGCGGTCAACACCCGAAATAACGGATTGGACCTGGTGCTGGATTATAATCAACGTTGGCTGGGGAATCATTTCCGCGCCGTACTGGCGGGTAATTTGCAGGGCATAAAGATCAATAAGGTCAATGTACCCCCTACCTTCAGTGGTACGCCTTCCGACAGCGCGAATTTCTTCTCCGACCGGGAGCAATACTTCCTCAAGGCGAGCGCGCCAAAGTCCAAGTTCTCGCTGAACCTCGAATATGGCAAGCGGTCCTGGGCGGTCGGCACCCATCTGACCTATTTCGGCAGTCTGTCGACCCTGGGATTTGGCGAAACCGCGACTCCGGCATCGTCACCCGATCCGTTCTTTCCATACGTGACCCTGGATGCCACAGGGCAGGCCGTGCCGGAGATCTTCCATTTCAGCGGGAAGGTGACCACGGACCTTTATGCCTCTTACAACCTCACGAAAAAAGCGACACTGACGCTGGGTGTGGATAACCTGTTCAATGTGCATCCGGATAAATCGGTGGTACCCGGTTCGGTCAGTCTGGCGACGGGTAGCAGCTCCTGGGGGGATAGCGAGTCGGGCGGACCGTTCGATGCGGTGCAGATGGGGTTTGACGGGACGCGGCTTTTTGCGAAATTGATCTTTAACTTTTAATTAATGGGCTTTCGACGGCGGGTTTCACCCGCCGTCGACCCTCCTAACCCGTTCACCGGTACAATACCCCCATTCATCTAATATTTCCCCGGGGTGCGGGATTCCCTTTTAGTTTTGATACCTGTGAAAAAGGTAACGGTACAGGTGGTCATTCATATCGCAGCATGGTCTTGTTTCCTGCTGTTCCCGCTCGTGTTCTATCCCCGGCCGCGTGACAGGGAATCCACCATCTTTGGCGAGCATTATTTCACGACCCTTTTCTTTATCAACTTTGGGATCATCGTTGCCTTCTACTATCTCAATACCTATGTCTTCATCCCGAAATTGCTGGATACCAAAAAATTCGTCGCCTATACGACGCTGATCCTGGCGCTTCTGATCTTCTATGGTTTTGTGCCGCGCATCTATCACGGGCTGTTTGGCAGTCTGCAGCCGGTCCTCCCCAATTCCGGGGGAGTGGGAGGAATAGGCGGGGCGATCCGGCAGCCGCGGCCGCGGAACCCGCCGCTGCTGAGCCCCTGGAATTTTGCAATCTTTATGCTGGTCTTTGTCCTCAGCACAGGGATCAAAGTGATAAACCAATGGCTGCGCTCGGAACAGCGGGCCAAGGAGATCGCAAATGAGAAACTGCAGGCCGAACTGTCTTTCCTCAAGGCGCAGATCAACCCCCATTTCCTTTTCAACACGCTAAACAATATCTATGCACTCGCCAGCGCCCAGTCCGAGCAGACCGCCGCCGCGGTGATGAAGCTGTCGAGTATCATGCGCTATGTCCTGACCGAGGCCAGGAACGACCTCGTACCGCTTGAAAAAGAGATCCTTTTCACGACGCACTATATAGAACTCCAGAAGATGCGGCTTACGGACAAAACGAGTATCGACTTCACGATCAATGGTGATCCGCTGGGACACCAGATCACGCCGTTGCTTCTCCTCCCGTTTGTGGAGAACGCTTTCAAGTACGGCATCAGCACCCGGGAATGTTCGCCCATCCACATCCTGTTAGATATAAAAGAGGATTCGTTGTACTTTAGCATCAGCAACCACAAGCATTTTAACTCGACACTCCGGATGGCCGATAACACGGGCATCGGGATCAGCAACACGAGACGGAGGCTGGACCTGCTCTACCCGGGAAGGTATGACCTGATCATCAATGAAAAGCAAAACGAATTTACCGTTCACCTAAATATTCCGGTATAATGTTGACCTGTATAGCGATCGATGACGAGCCGCTTGCGCTGGAGGTGCTCAAGAAATATATCGCGAAGATCTACTTTCTCGAGCTGAAGGGTGTGTATACCGACCCCTTCGAAGCGCAGAAGGCGATGGATGCCGCTCCGGTGGACATCCTGTTCCTGGATATCCAGATGCCC
>Ga0206895_1171_pt1 | contig 17220 bp, 19 predicted proteins | sample Alteio_BWOrgHeat_51_FD_152967 | JGI IMG/M metagenome (GOLD analysis project Ga0206895, IMG submission 152967) | Enriched cells from forest soil in Barre Woods Harvard Forest LTER site, Petersham, Massachusetts, United States -... | ecosystem: Environmental > Terrestrial > Soil > Temperate forest >...
TGTTGGATGTATCGCATAGCATGTGAAAACCTTCGAAGACCTCTCAGGGTAGTAAGCTTATCTTTTTTTGTCTATAGCGCGCGTGATTCAAGAATTGGTGTTCGATATAATCTACGTATCTTTTTTATGTTAAGTTCGTTTGTTTTATGTGATTGTAATTATTTGTGTTATTTGATATTAATTAAATTAGTATCTTGGAGGGGTTCTTTATGCATGGTGTAGAAAACGTTTTTATATTAATTGGAAGACTTGCGATTTGCGCATTTTTTCTATGGACAGCTTTTGAAAAAATCAAGCATTGGAAGATGGCTACCGATTTTCTTAAGAGTAAGAAAGTTCCCTTGGTTTCTTATGTTTTGCCGATCAGTGTGGGTTTGCAAGTAGTTGGGGGATTGTCTCTTCTGTTTGGATTGTATACTCATTTAGGGGCTTTACTTCTTTTGATTTATATGATCCCACATACTTGCAAGATGCATGATTTTTGGAATATGGAAAAATCTGAAAAACAGAGCATGAGCAAGCTAAATTTTATGAAAGATGTGGCAATTGCTGGTGGATTGTTGATTATTTTCGCAATCGGCGGCGGAGCTTTTAGCGTTCATTCTTAAATCACAGTCCTAAAAACAGTCTACGATTTTTGGACTTTTTTATACTGCCCGTGACTCAAAAATTGGCTTTTGAATGACGGGCGGTCTCTATTTTCTAGGACACGAGTTTTTGCCTATGAGTTGATAGAAAATACACCAGCTCATGATCACTTCAAAAAATACAAAAACAGCGCCGCCCAAAGCGATCCAGCTGCTTTTCCAATAAGCGTAACCTAATAACAACAGGGCAATCCCCAATCGAATAAGACGGTCTTTTTTGCCGATATTTTTAAAGCTCATATATCCTCTTAAATTCACAGATGCAAAGTATACTGTTTGTATTTATAGAGGAAGTGATTCGCTTGCTAGCCGAATATCTTTTTTAACGTTCGCTTAAGAGCGAACGGAAAAGATACTCGACTAGCAAGCAGGATCGTTAAGGTCTAGGACGTGCTTTAAAAGAAGATTTATATTTTTTTGGGCGGAAAGATTTGTTTGGCCTTGCATTGGAAAAATTCTTTTTCTCTTGCACTTGAGGCTCCATTCCAGCAATTACGTGGAAATTAATTTTTTGGCCCGTAAATTGCTCGATGCGCTTTACTAAATGGCGGTCTTTTGGAGCTGCAAAGGAAAGCGCGGTTCCATTAGAGCCAGCCCGGCCTGTACGACCAATCCTGTGAACGTAATCTTCAGGACTCATCGGTAAATCAAAATTAATAACGTGGGTGATCGTTTGTACGTCGATTCCCCTAGCCGCTACATCTGTTGCTACAAGAATCCGGATCTCCGATTGTCTTAGACGTGCAATCGTTCTTGTCCTTTGCCGCTGGTTCATATCGCCATGGAGCGCCGCAGCATTATGCCCTTGATCGAGCAGTTTGTCCGTGAGCTGGTCAGCTTGGTGTTTTGTAGCAGTAAAGATAATGGTCTGGGAAACGTTCACATCAGCCAAGAAATGATCAAGCAGTTTGTACTTATGATTGATGTTGTCTACATTATGAATCCTTTGCTCAATGTTCTCATGTTTTTCATGAGCATGAGCTACACTGATTTCAATCGGGTTTTTTAACAAACTTCTCGATAGATTCATGACGCTGCCTTTTAAAGTAGCAGAAAACATCAGTGTTTGTCTGTCAGCAGGTAAGGCTGCTGCGATTTCTTCAACAGGTTCAATGAATCCCATGTCCAGCATGCGATCTGCTTCATCAAGAATAAATAGCTCCACTCTTGAAAAATCGATGCGTCCGCGTTCTAGTTGATCGATCAAGCGGCCTGGTGTTGCGACGAGGATCTCGTAAGGACGGGACAGCTCTCTGTTTTGTACCGGATAAGGAATTCCTCCGTAAATACAAACTGTTTTAACGCGAGAAAGATGCTTGCTGTATTTAGCTGCTTCATCGGCTACTTGCATTGCTAGCTCCCTTGTAGGAACCAAAATCAAGACGCGAGGGCCTTTAGAATTTTTTTCCGAAGGAGTCATTAATTTATGCAAGGAAGGGAGGATAAAGGCTGCTGTTTTGCCAGTACCTGTTTGAGCCGAGGCTCGTAAGTCACACCCTTCAAGAACTTTAGGAATAGCCTGAGCTTGGATGGGCGTAGGGGTAGTATGTCCCATCTCTTCGATTGCTTTCAAGATTTGGGGGTGCAAAGACAATTGTTTAAACGTCATAAATGATTTGTTTTCCATATGTATAGTCAGATAGTTATACCAGGTTTTGATCAATAAAAGATACAGGATAATTATTTGAGAGTCCTTATATCTTCAAAGAATTAGAAATTTCGTGTTTTTTCAGAAGAAACGCTTCTCGGAACCATTTTCCGGAGGGGCGCGGCTCATAACCGATCATTTTACGGTTGCTATCTTTTTTGATTTTACATACTGCTAAGTCTGATTGGGCTCCACGGTTCCATTCTAATTGGGCAGGCTGGAGACGACCATCTTGGTCGATTGTTTCGCTGCCGTGAATGGTCCAGACAAAAAAAGCAGTGATCTGCTGTTTAAAATTTTTTAGAATGGAAGCGTACCTTTGAAAAGTCTTTTTTTGATTTTCTTCGTCGATAACAAAGAAAGGAGTGCCATGTTTTTGGATTTTTGCATCGCATCCAATTTCTGAAATGTGGATTGGATGGCCAAGGGCTGCGGCCTCTTGAAGATTTTCATACAACGTTTCTGGGGATACTGTCGGCCCAAAACTCATGATGCTTTGTCCTTTTTTACAGGTTCCCCCTGCGGAAAATCCCAAACTTTCCCAACAAAAATTTGAAATTCGATGTCCCGGAAAAGCTTCTCCTCCATTTGCTCCTATAATGATCTGCGCAGATCCATAAAATTGAAATCCGATGTGATCTAAGAAACCATTGTTTTTTACAAATGTTTTTTGAGGAATCATAAAATGGTGATTGGATTGAAATGGAATTTCAAAAGAAAAATTTCCTGTCTTAAAAAATTGATAGATGGACCAATGCGTTAACTTGGAAATGAGATAACAAATGATCTTTTCTAGAAAATTATCATTCACTCCACTTAATTTTAGCCATTGATGAGTGATCCCAAATTGTTTTTCAGGATGCCTCTTTTTAGCGGTTTTGTAAATTTTACAGTGAGCCATCAGAAGATTTCGAAGCATTTGACCAGCTTCAGTCAGATCGTTGATTTGGGAAGGATGGTCTTTGAGAAAGCACTCTAATGTAAAAGCGCCTGCCTCATTGAAAGTATACCAGTAGGTAACCTCTGGAAAAAGATCGATCATATCGAGCGCGTATTTTTGGTAGATCTCAATATTTTGTTGGGTTTTAAAAGCTCCCATCGTTTCGAACCATTGTGGATGGGTAAAATGGTGCAAAGTTACATAAGGAGTGATATTTTTGCTGAGCAGTTTTTGAATAAATGTTCTATATAAACCAATTTTTTCTTCTTCATATTTTCCTCCATAGGTTTTCTGAATCACAGACCATTCTAGAGAAAATCGGTAGGCAGTCGATCCCATGTCTGACAGCATTTGAACGAAAGGGTCGGGGTCTTTTAAGATATCTATAAAAAAATTTTCAAAGTCTTCTTTGGTTGTTCCATCAATGTGTTCAGGAGTCAAATAAGAATCCCATTGGCATGGGCTTTCTAATCCTGGGGTGGCTGAGTATTTTGACCCGATTCCAGAATCTTGAAAAAGAGAGCCTGCATAGCCTATATGATTGGGAAGAATAGCAGCGAAATCGCCGGCTGTGCTTTCCGATGGAGTCCATGAGATGCTGCCTTCAGGTTTTGAGCAGAGACCAACAATGGTTGAGTAGAAGAATACAAACGGAAGAGCTATCCATGCACTGAGAAGTCGAATGATATTTAATGCGTAATAGCTGATTTTTTGAGACAGGGAAAATTCTTTATCCTGTAGCAGTTGTCCTTTTGCCCAATGGATTGTGTCCGGCAAGGGGAGTGTCCAGTCTTCTATTGTTTTAATGAGTTCGATCATGCGTAGAATGCTAACATATCGTAAAGATTATTTTAAAATTTTTCTTTTGTCTTGGTGACTTTTAGAGAAGAATTTAATTGAAATGTTTTAGGAGTCATGGGTGTGGGTTTAATATTTAAGGCGCCCCAATAGCTTTTTTCGCTGTCTTCGTAACAAACGAGAAGCTGTTCGCCAGGTCGAATTTTTTTGATGGCGATGTAGACAATATCTAACGGAGAGGGCTCTAGTCCATATGTATTTTTAGAGATTTTTAGAGGATAAGCAGCTAAATTAGGGGCTTCCGAATGATTGATAAAACGGGTGAAATTCCCCCGTTTTTCTGCATCCAGATCGAGAGAATATAAACGTCTGGGATGATATTTTCGCTCTGGATCGAAAAATAATTGTTCTTCTTTTGTGAGCAGCAGGTTGGAAAGTAAAGAAAAGGTGTAATCCGACCCGTTTCCATAATGTTGGGGAATGAAAGCAACAATTCCGGAATAAGGGGCGATCACTCGGCCTTTTTCAACGGGTTTTGCCTTTGGATGTAAAAAAATACCTTGTCCTAGACCGTCGGGTAATTTTTTACAAACTAAGTGTTTGGGTAGACCCGATTTTTCGATTTCTTGAGAAACGGCTGCAATTTCTTGTAATTGTTTTTGAGAGGCTCGGGTGGCTGCGAATTGTTGTGTTTTCATTTCTTGAGAAATGATTTTCTTTAATTCTAGGCTTAAGATTGCTCGAGGAATTTTAAACCTCATTTGTTATTAACCTTCTCGCAGTGATATAAGTATAACTTGTTGCAGCAAGATTGCTGATCCCAATGATGGGGGCAGCATCCCGTACTCCTGCATGGAGAAACTGTCCTCGGCCGAGATAGAGCCCGACATGGGTCACCTTTTTCTCCCCAAAAAACAGAATATCTCTTTCTTGAAGATTTTTGTCATCTACCATTAAAAAATGGTTCCAGTTGACTTGATCTCGCGCATTGCGGGGAATTGTATAACCCATTTCCCTAAAGAGCATTTGAATAAAACCTGAGCAATCATAACCGAAGGAACTGGAACCTCCCCATGTGTAGGGAATGCCTATAAATTGCATTGCGAAAGGGATGATTTGATCTGGCTGTTTAATGAGGGGATGAAGATCGAGGTCTCCTCGTTGAACCCATGCTTTTTTGCTATTGGCCAGCTCAACATGAAGCCAGCGAGCAGTAAGATCTTGCATCTCGCATAGTTTGACTTTAGCCCCAAAGGGAAGCGTCATGAGAGGCGGAAAGGGGGTTGTTTCAGCGACGCGGTAGATGTGGGCAAAAAGATTTTTTACTGGGTAAAGATGAAATTGTCTTTGATATTTGGGGTTCTGGGTGAGATGAATTCGTTTAACCCAGCCTTCTTCTTGATCGATCATTTTAATTTTGCACCAGCCGTCCGTGCGGGCTTCTAAAAGATGTACGCAGCTGCTGTAAATTGCTTGTGTGTTGACTTCCGTATTTGCCTTCGGATTTATATAGACAGAGGCTACAGGAAATTTAATGATCAGAGTTTGCTGCATAAAAAAATGGCCAATGGGCGGGATTGAAAGCTGTTCATTTTTTCGCAAATAGTGCTATTTTAAAATATCCTACCTTTTGGAGTGTAACATGATGGTTTACTTGTTGTCTTTTTTGATTGTAATATTTTATCCCACTTTTCCTTTAGCAGCGATGAGTAAAGCGCCTTTGGATCAAAGCCAAGAGGCCTTTAACGCAACGGGTGTGAGGACGTTTACTTATCAAGATGAAAAACGGCATAGGCCTGTTGTGGTGGAATTATGGTATCCAACTAACTGGACGGGGCCCTTTGATGAATCTTCGGATCAACTTTGGGTGCATCCCAAAGAAATTAGAAACGCTTCATTTTCCAACTTGGGGGGCAATTGCCCTCTGATTATCATGTCTCATGGGCATGGAGGAGACCGTCGGGAGCGAAGCTGGCTTGCGGATAGGCTCGTTCGTAATGGGTTTGTTGTGGCGGCAGTAGATCATTATGGCAACACAAGAGGCTCTTTTAATCTTGTGTCTAGTCTTAAATTTTGGGAAAGAGGACGCGATATTATTTTTGCAATCGATGAGCTTCTCCGAGATCCCTTTTTAGAAAAGGGCGTGGATTTTAAGCGAATTGGTTTTATCGGATATTCATTAGGCGGGATGACGGGGCTAGGACTCGGTGGTGCGACTGTTGGAGCAATTGAGCAAGCGATCGAAAAAGTTGCAAAAAAACATAAAGAAGTCAAACCAGAGATGATTGCTCAAATTGATTTGGAAGAGGCAAAAAAACCTTTAAAAGAAGATCGGATTCGAGCCATGCTGCTTATTTGTCCCGCAACGTTTGCTTATCAGCCTGAATCTTTAAGATCCATTAAGATTCCTGTGGGACTTGTTGTCGCAACTCATGACGAAGTGCTTCCTTATAAGGAGCACGCCGATTTAATTCTTCGTTATTTGATCCCTGCAAAATTAAAAATTATGGGGAAAAATATTTCCCATTATTCTTTTTCCAATCGCATATCGGAAGAGGGTAAAAAGTTTATTCAAAAACATTTTTACCCGGAAGCTAATTTGTTGGATCGCATTCATCGGGAAGTGGGCTCATTTGCCGTCGATTTCTTCCGAGAGTTTTTGTGATCACCAAATGTAGGGGATCACTTTATAGGGGACTTTTTTACAATAAAGATCCCAATGTTCTCCATATTTATCAGCGCATCGTTTGTCATGGCGGAATGCTCGATCTAAAAGAAGGCAGGACAGAAAAAGAAAATAAAAATAAGGCATAAAGTCATTAAAAAGAGCAGGAACGCTCCAGAAGAAAGCTCCCGCTAATTCTGGGATATAATGAAAATGGCGTGCAATACCCCACCAGCCGGATGCTAATAAAATGGTTTGTTTGGTTTCTCCTGTTTGCGTTTGATAGCTCGCTTTAATCAGATGCGGCTTTCTCATCCAAACCAGACAGGCGCCATCTCTTGCACGGACGAGTTGTCTTTGCCTATCCGCTAAATAGTTAATGATGATGCTCGCAGATCCTGCAAAGAAAATGGTGCTTGCCCAAAAAGTCCCTAAGTTATGAGGGTGATGGACGAGATAGAGAGTGGAAGATGTATAAATGCAAGGCAGCCATACTAAGCAGCCCCAGCAAATATAAAATCCTGCGCGGTCATGCATGATATCTAAAGATCGTAAATATCCGGTTTCCCACATATAAAATTTTGTAAGATAAATGAATTGCAGAGCGACTGCTACGATCATGGAATCAGAAAGACCGTAGAGCTGGTGTTGTTTGGCCGCATAAGAAAGGAGGATCAACCCCCAGCTCATCATACCAAAGCGGCAGTTGGTGAACATTTTTAGATCCCAACCCCAGACTCTTGGATAAAGCTCCGTTCCCCAATAGTAATCAAAAAAGATATTTCCTGTTTTCCCACAATCTGTAGAGGAGGGTTTGTAAACACCTTTAAAATAAAGAAAAAGACAAAAAATTAAGCTAAAGCAGTTCAGAGCGCCTAATAAAGCCCCTAAATGATCATAGATCAATGTCGGGGAAAAAAGATGCAGTCCAAAGGAAGCGATGATAAAACTCAGCATGGTAATAAAAAAGCAAGCCACCCCATTTGCTTTATAAAGAGGAACATTGCCTTTCGGGGTAATAGGGCCCAAAAACGGTTTTCCCGGAATGATTTTCATTAGAAGAAGCTGGAAAACGGCAAAACTGGCTAAAATAGTCCAAGCCGTTTTAGATCCAAAAAATACCGGCAACCAAATGGCTTTTATTGTGTGAAAAAAACCTTCATCAGAGAACAAAGTCCCAAGGCTTTGAAAAGATCCAAACAAAGATGTATTTGTGTACCAAAAAATAAAAACTGTGGGAGGACAGATCACTAACATAAACAATGGAACAAAAGTTAAGTGAATCCATCTAGAAACGCGCAACGTCTCTTGGGGCATATATTCTCCTACTGATTGAAATCTCAGAAATATAATAGACAATTGTTTTTTTTCCACTTTTTATTTTTTGATAAAATGTGGAGTTCTTTGCTTGAGAGTCAATAGAGAGTGGCCTCCATCCTATTTGGATGGAGGGTATGTACTGGAAATAATGATTTAAAAACTGGAAAAAAGTTTGACGGCTAAGGCTGCTGCAAATGGCATTCTGACTGTACGCCAGCCCCAAATTTTATGAAAAATTCCTAGGATTGCCAGTATGATGAGGGCAGGATACATTACTTCTAAAAGTGGGCCGATATAACGAGCGATGCCTGAAAATTCAAGAGTGGATGTAAAAAAAGCAAACCCTAAAGTAATCGCTAGAGCAGTAGGCTGATTTACTCTATTTTTCGTGATCTCTTTTCTGAAAAAATCAGCAAAGAGGGAAGTGAGAACAATGGCAGTTGTTAAACAAGCAAGAGTTACGCAAACACAGATAATGGGTGTGGCTAAAGTGCCCAAAGATTTTTGGGCTATATAGCCAAGCATTTCTTGCGGAGGAACATCCGTTAATTCAGGTGCATACATCGAACCTAGCATTACCAGAATAAAATAGATGACGGAAAGGAGGCCAGCCCCAACGAGCGAAGCTCGAAAAAAAATGGGAAGAGTACGCGGGACTTCTGAAGAATTAGCTGTCTTGCTTTCTAGATGGCGGATCACAAAGGTCGAAAAGAAAAATGCAGCCAACAGATCCATTGTTTGATAGCCCTGAAAAATGCCTATGTTGAAACTATTCCAGCTTGTTGCATTTACAGCGGTTGGGAAGTCGGTGAAATACACACCGCAGATGGCAATCGCTGCAAGAGAAATTAATAGAAATGGGGTCAATATAGAGCCAAGCATAGGGACGATACGGTTTTTCTTAATCGATAAAAGAAAAATGACGACGCAGGAGATCACGCTAAAGGCCCAAAGTGGGGTATTAGGCAAAATTAATTGAAATGTTCCGTGAGCAACTGTTATGCAACGGGCGAGCACGCCAAATGGCCCCATGATAGAAAGGCAGATCAAAGAGAGCCAAAAGGGAGCATATCTTCCAAGAAGAGAAAATAACTCGTCTGTTTTGCCTTTAAAAAAAAGCATGCATAAAATCCCCAAAAAAGGAACAAATACCCCAGTGAGGATAATTCCTAGTCCTGCTAGGAAATAGTGCCCTTCGCTCATTTGGCCGACGAGCAAGGGAAATACTAAATTGCCCGATCCAAAAAACATGGAGAACATGGCCAGTCCAGTCGATAGTATTATTGCTTTATTCTGTCTCATTGAACATCCTAATAATAAAGATATAAGCATATTTTTGTGTGCTCTTTATTTCAAGGTAAAAATGTGTGTTTAATTTTCTCTATTTTTAATTTTTTACTTTACAAGTCAGTAGTTTTTTGATAAGGAGTTGTTGAAACAGGAGTTTTGTTATGGCCTACCCTCTTTTCACACCTATTGTATCTTTGATTGCAGGAATTTTGATTCTAATCTATCCAAGATTGCTAAACTATGTAGTTGCGATCTATTTGATTTTGATTGGAATTTTGGGATTAATCGCTGCCAATTCATAGTCTGACTCAGATTTTGCAGGTCCCTTGAAGCTGGACAAAAATATGTTGTGAAATGCTCTTATACCAGCTAACATGACCGCCCATAGAAAATTTAGGGGTGTGATTATGTTTCGGAGAGTTTTTTCTTGTTTTTTTGTTTTTGTTTTTGTGGTTTCTTCTATTGAAGCGGGAATTTTTGATTGGTTTTCTTCGCTGACTCCAAGGGCTCAAAAAGCTAAAAATGCCTTGCAAGGGTTAGATCCAGTAATTGAAAAAGCTCTTCGTGAGTATGCAGTGCCCGGTCTTGCCATTGGCATTGTCGTCGATGGACAGGTAATTTATACGAAAGGATATGGATACCGCGATTTAGAAACAAAAAAGCCGGTGACACCCGATACTCTTTTTGCGATAGGTTCTTGCACAAAAGCCTTTACAAGTTTTCTGGCAGGCACCTTTGTGGATGAAGGTACATTCAATTGGGATTCGCGCATTCTCGATTTACAGCCTGATTTTCGTTTGTTTGATGACTATGCTACGCAGCATATGACGATGAGAGATCTTTTAACACACAGATCTGGTATGCCGCGGCATGATTACATGTGGTATAATTCTCAAATGAGCCGCCCTCAGCTGATGCAAAGGCTGCGTTATCTCGAGCCGGCTAATGAGCTGCGCGAGTGTTATAATTATAATAATTTGATGTATTTGACCGCCGGTTACGTGATGGAGGAAATGTCCGGAAAAAGTTGGGAAACTTTGGTGGCTGATCGGATTTTTAAACCGCTGAATATGAAGAGTTCGAATTTTACGATTGAGGCTATGCAAAAAACCTCCGATTATGCATTTCCTTACCTTGAAAAAGAAAACCGCTTGGTTCGCATGGCTTCCCGCGATATTTCTATTATTGGACCTGCCGCTTCCATTAATTCCAATGTGACCGATTTGATGAATTGGGTCGAGATGCAATTAAATCAAGGGCTGTATAAAAACAAGCCTCTAATTAGCACGTCGACTCTTCAAGAAATGCATTCTCCTCAAGTAGTTGTCAGCGGAACTCCAGAACATAAAGAAGCAGTGTTGAGTACATACGGCATTGGTTGGGGAGTTTTATCTTATCGGGGGCATTACTATGTGAGCCATGACGGAGGAACTAATGGGTCTACCTCGGTTGTGGGTTTGCTACCGAATGAAGGGGTTGGCGTTGTTGTGCTTGCAAATAAAAATTTAACGACATTGCCGCGTGTTATTTCTCTTGAAATCATCGATCGCGTGCTGGAACTTTCTCCGATCGATTGGTATCAAGAAGGTTTGGATATGTATGTAAAAGCGAAAGAATCCCAGCAAGAATTAAAGTTAAGAGAAGCTGTGAATCGTAAAAAAAATACGCAGCCTTCCCATTTGTTAGATGATTATACAGGGCAGTTCGAACATCCCGGTTATGGAACTGTTGAAATTCAAAAAACAGGAGAGGAGCTTAGTTTAACTTTTAATCATATTACTAGCTCTTTAAACCATTGGCATTATGACATGTTTGTAGTCTCAGAAGAATCAGAAGATTTTTTGTTTTCCCGCATAGGAACAAAATTGACGTTTCGGACAGATTTTAATGGAGATGTTGATGAGCTGGTGATTCCCTTTGAACCAGGTTCTGCAGATGTGATTTTTAAGAAAAAACCGAGCGATACATTTGGAACATTTTCTTATTTACAAAAATTTGTAGGGCTATATCAAATTTATGGAATTACTGTAGAAATCGCTGTTAGAGACCAACATCTCATTGCAATTATTCCAGGCCAACCTTTATTTGAGCTGATTCCTAATACAGAAAATGAATTCATCGTGAAATCCAAAACAGGCTATACAGTTCAGTTTATTCTTGATGCCAATCAGGTCATTCAAGAGGTACTGTTAGTACAGCCGTATGGAGCTTTTTCAGCTAAGCCGAAACGCTAAATTTTAAAAATCTCCCGACAGGCGGATAGAGATTCCATGCAAAGCCAAAGTGCTCGAGCTAAGCCAGGTTTCTTTAGAGCTTGTCGGAGTTCCTCCGGTAGAACGGTATAGCTCTTGCAAATTGGTCCAAATAGTCACTTCATATCCAGCGAAAGCTTCCACTCGGGCTTGTTTATAATTTTTCTGCCAAGAAGGCCCCAAACTCAATTGCGCTGTAAAAGAAGCTCGGATATTTTCTAATTTCGAATCTTTAATAGGAATCGTTGTGTTGTAGGCAGGTCCAGGCTGATAAGTAGCAGTTTGTTTGGAATGATTATGATAGCTTCCCATGAGTACTCCTGCGGAACCTATGACCGTAGCATAAAAGTCGCTTGACCAGTACCAATCAATGCTTGTTCCTAGCCGTAGACCGCCTGCTGCATAGTTCCATTTGTTATTGAGACGGGTACAGTTGTTTTGCCTGTCTAAGTAGCGTACGACCCATTCTTGACTCATCCAAGCAATGGTAGGTCCTCCAGTCATACGCAATCTTAAATGAGGATTCGGATGAAAGACGCGGGCAAGCAGCATATCAAACACGTTGTAATTGAAATGAAGTTTACTTGTGGCCGTCCTGAGATTCCCTAATGGTGCGGCAGGTCCAATTTGAGGCCATGTTCCTGTGAGAAATTCACCCGATCCTGGAGATGAGTTTGTCTCATCGGCCCCTCTAACAGTCATCCGAGTGTATTGCCATTTGACTTCCCAATACCTAGGGGCGCGAAAGAATGAAAGAGCAATCCTAAAACCGGGATCAAAGCTAAATCCAGCTGTTTGGAATGTACCTTGAGCATAATTTTGATCAGGTCCCCAGGTAGGACGCTGGGCTTTTAAAGCATAGTCCAGAGCTCCTTCTTCAACTGTCCAATATAGAAACTCCAAATGACCTGAAAATACTTGTTCCTCTTTTCGAAATAGATCGGCATCAAAAGGTGGCGGAGGTGGCGGTGGAGGTTCTGGTTGTTTTCCAATCGCGCTGTAGGCCGCTGTGCAGGCTAAAGTAGTGAGGAATTTGAAAAAAAAAGGTGTATTGCGTGAAAAAAAACTAAAAGGAGTGTTTTGCACTGTTCACCGTTGTTTTTATTGTTGATCAATCTAATCCCGGAAATGATTCTAAAATCCCAGTGATGATGGCTTGTGTCGCGATAGCGGCTAACACCAAGCCCCCAATTCTATTGAAAATATTGATGCCGGAATAACCAAAAATTCGTTCTAAATGACTCGCAAAATAAAGTAAAATTCCCATGGCCAATGCGACCAAAATGGCCGATGCGCTTAAAATCAGCTGATTGACAATTGTTGGGTATTGATTGACTGTAACAATGATTGTGCTGATCGCACCAGGGCCTGCAATGATTGGAATCGCTAAAGGAACAATTGCTCCTGAATCAATCCTTTTTTCTTTTTGTTCTTCAGGATTGGCTTTCATACTGCTTTCTTCTGCATGCAGCATGGAAAAAGCCATCATGAGTAAAACCAATCCTCCGGCAATTCGGAATGCAGATAGTTTAATGCCTAGAATCATGAGAAGGGGTTTTCCAAACCATACAGAGATGAGAAAAATCACCCCTACGGCAATGGCTGTTGTGATGCCTGTTTGTTTTTTTTCTTTGATGGATTGATTTCTTGTGATTTTTAATACCGCAGGCAACGCGGAAAGAGGGTTTGAAACAACTAACAAAGCGATAAAAGTATTGAGAAATCCCGTGAAATCCAATGTCCACTCGATTGATTTTTTCCCTGATTATATTTCTTTTTAATTTTATAACAAGGGAAAGAGGGAATTGTTTCTCAGTATTTCTATATATCTGCTAGCTGGCCTCCCAATACCTGAAAAACTTGAGGCAGGGGGGCTGAAAAAGAGAGCGGTTTTTGCGTAAAAGGATGGACTAAGGAGAGATAGCGGGCATGTAAACAGAGGCGATCCATTGGATTTTCAGTGGATCCATAACGCGCATCCCCTACAACCGGGTGGCCGGCTGCTTGGCAGTGGACACGAATTTGATGTTTTCTTCCTGTTTCTAAAATCAGTCGGAGATAGGAATATTTTGCAGATCTTTTGAGGACTTCGAAATGTGTGATGGCTGTTCTACCTTCTGGAGATTCAACTACATCTAGATTAGAAAGTTCAAGTAAATTGCTTTGCCAGCTTCCTTGATTTTCTCGTAAACGTCCTTCGACAATCGCAAGATATTCTCGTTTCAAATCATGTTTTTCAAAGAGATCTTTTAGGCGCTCTTCGGTCTCTTTGCCCCGGGCAAAAAGCAAAACACCAGAAGTTTCTCTATCAATGCGATGGACAGCGAAAATTTGGTTGGAGGAGTAGTGCTGGCGAAGCAGGCCGAGGGCATGGCGCTTCGTTGAAGAAACCTCATCGAGAGGAACGCTTAAAAGGCCTACCGGTTTGTTGATGGCGACTAAATAACGATCTTCATAAATGATTTTCAAGCCTGGGGCAGTTTGAGGTCTAAAATGATCGACAGAAGAAAGGGTTTGCCCTTCTTCTAGTAAAACGTTCTCGTGTTGTATTTTTTTTCCATTAACGGAAAAACGTCCTCCTGCCAGCCAATTTTGTAAAGTCCGGCGCGAACTGTCCGGATAAATTATTCGCAAAGCATCAAGGACTTTTGTTTGAGTTGGAGCTTGAAATTCCATTTATTCCTGAGATTTTGGCAACAGTATAAAACGTTTTCGATAGTTATGCAATTCAAAATAAAATTTCAATCGAGAGGCTTTTGACGAAGCAGTTTTTTTGAAGAATGAATTTTTTTGTTGGCGAGCATTTTTTCTTTTTGTTTGCGGGAGCGCCGTTGTTTTTGTCGGCGGATTTTTTCAAATTCTTGCTGTTTTTTACTCTTAGCTTCAGAGATTTGCTCTTCTATTCGATCACATAAATCCCTCCTTGCAAGAAAGCGGTTCATTTCCCTAGAACGATCTTTTTGACATTTGATTTCGATGCCTGTTGGCAGATGTTTGAGATAGACGCAAGAGCTGGTTTTGTTGATTTTTTGCCCTCCTTTGCCTGATCCTAAAATAAACTTTTCTATAAGGTCATTTTCCCGAATGTTGAGATGCTCCATTCTGCTAGCCAATTTTTCAATTTTTTCTTTTGAAAGCGCCATATGTTACTTTGCTAGTGGATTTTTTCTTTTTCTAAGATGGCCAATGTTAGTCTGGCGGCAGAGACAATTTGTTCTAAGTCATTAAAAATTTTAATTTCCCAGACGTGTGTTTTTTTGCCAAGATGAAGGGGTTTTGCAATGCCTTTTACTGATCCAGATCGGACGGGCCGGATGTGATTGATGTTTATGTCCAGTCCTACGCATATAAATAAATTTTGATCTACGCAGTAATTGGCAGCTGCGCTACCGACCGTCTCAGCAAGAGCAGAGGAGGCTCCTCCATGCATAATTCCCATAGGTTGGATCGTCCTATGGTCGATCGGCATGGTCGCTGCGAGAAAATCATCTCCGATTTCCGTAAATTGAATTCCCAAATACTCCGATAAACTTTTATGAGCTCTGAGGTTTACATCTTTCAAAGTGATAGGAGAGATCCAAATTAAGTTTGCCATAGTAATTCAAATTCTATCCTTATTCGCTAAAAAAGTATATAGCGGCGCTGCCACTAAGCCGCCTTAAAAACCGAATGACCAAGCAGTTCAATGATTGACTTTCGATAAAGTTCCCTGTAAAATGGGCATCCTAAGGCAATGGTCTGGAACACCCGGGCCCCTTAGGTAACAAGAACCTTTTAGCCCTGTATTATTTGTCTTGGTCTTTTCGCTAATTTCTTTCCCCCATTCTGGGAATGCTTTTTTACCTGAAAATCCAGTCGTAGCACAGCGATATTTAGGGTCATTTTTTTATCTTTAGGAGATGTAAATGAATCAACAAAATCAAAAACTCTACGTTGGCAACTTGAATTTTGATGCAAATGAAGAGCAAGTCCGCGAGCTCTTTGGTAGCTTCGGCGTAGTTGAGGATGTGAAAATTGTAATGGATCGCTATTCAGGAAGATCCCGCGGATTTGCATTTGTGCGCATGGATTCCGCTGATGCAGCAAACAAAGCGAAAGAGGCGTTAAGTGGACAGCCTTTCCAAGGGAAAGCTTTAGTGATTGATTTGGCGCGAACTGAGCAGCGTGATCGTCCAGCTGGCGGTGGCGAGCGACGTGATCGTCCACCAGGCGGTGGATTCGGTGGCGGAGAGGCTAGACCAAGACGCGACTGGGGCGACCGTGGCGGAGATCGCGGTGGCGATCGTCGTGGTGCTGGTGGTGGAGAGCGACGTGGCAGTGATCGAGGAGATCGCGGCGACCGAAGCGGTGGTTTTTATAACCGCTAATTCCAATGAGGCTTGTCAGAATTTCTGACAAGCCTTTTTAGTTTTTAAGAATGAATTAGCAATGACAGCAAGTATAGCCGATCCACAGCAGATAAAGACCGATGAGGAGCCAAACCCAGCTAGCGGCCGTAAAAAATACTTTTGTTTGCAATTTTTTTGCCAAAAAGACTGCTTTTTCAGGAAATAAGTATCTGAATGCTCCTTGCAGTAGAGCAAGCCAGCCAATCAAAGTGATTAAAGTTCTCCAATCCATTGCCCAAACATTATGGGAAATCGTAATCAAAAGACCGAAAATAATCGAAAGAGCGCCGCTCAATGTTAAAAGTGACGGGCTAAGAAGAATCTCATTCATCACTTTTTTAAAATAACTTTTATTCATTAGCATGGCTAAACTAGTCAGAAATAAATACCACCCAATCACTTGGGCAAGAAATGCGGAAAAACACATAAAGACAGCTCCTTAGTTGATAAAGTCCTTGTTTTCTTGTCTAACAAATCTCCAGTAATAGATAAAGTTTTTTTTGTTGTTCAAGCTCTGTTTGTTTTTTTAACAAATGGAATAGTTTGTTATTATATATTTGAGTATTTTTATAAGTTAATTTGAGTTATTATACCCTTTTTAAATGGGGGTGTTTTTTTGTTTTATATATCTAAAATTTTTGCTTCTTTAATGTTATTTGGGTCTTTAGACGAAAACGGGTGGGCATTGGTGGAGCGACCCAATAAAAAACCGACGGAACAGAGCACGGGGCAAGATAGTTCCTTAGGAGTGGTCTTTGCAAAACGGTTTGATTCGGAAAGAGCATTGATTCGTTTTCCGGTGGAACCTGCTTATCGTTATCCAAATCTTGAGCAAGGGGATCAAAAAACGATAGAGGTCGATGCATCAGCTTCGGGAATTCTTTATCGCTTGCGAGTTCAGGAATCTTCTTTGAGCATTCAAGAAGAAGTGGAAAATAAATTAGACGCATTGAGGTCTCAAAAAGATTTCCTTTTGATCTCATTAGAGTCTCAAGGGGAGCGAAGCATGGATCTTTTGTACCAAGCAGAAGGAAAGTGGGTTCGCGAACGACAAATTTCAACAGGAAGCCGCCTTTACGTACTTCAGACGTTGCATGACACTTTAAATGAGTCATTTCATCTCAATTTTGTGGATTCTTTTGATTTAGAAATTCGTGGCGAAAATAAGTTTTTTCATAGAGAAATCGTCAGTAAAAAATAAGAAAAAAAAGGAAAGGGGTTGCGTATAATTTCCCATTTTCTGTATGTTTATCTCATTCTTTTGAAAATGAA
>Ga0206895_1157_pt1 | contig 17188 bp, 11 predicted proteins | sample Alteio_BWOrgHeat_51_FD_152967 | JGI IMG/M metagenome (GOLD analysis project Ga0206895, IMG submission 152967) | Enriched cells from forest soil in Barre Woods Harvard Forest LTER site, Petersham, Massachusetts, United States -... | ecosystem: Environmental > Terrestrial > Soil > Temperate forest >...
CCCGCAACCTTCTGTCCGATGATTGTTCGGACTCCACCCCTCAGGCACCCCACCCGTAATCAGCGAATCCTTCGATTCGGCAATGTCACTCCACGCAGCCTCACACTTGTTGAGCAGCCGTGCATCGCCCGTCACCGCTTGCAAATCCATCGCCCCCCGAACACTGCACAAATAGCCGTGAACATGGTCGCCCGGCCTCCGCTCGGTAACTGCAAAAATATCCTCCGCCAGCTTGCGATATCGCTCGTCCTTGGTTACCTGATAGAGATTCGCCAATCCCTCAGTCTGCTGCGTCCAGCAGATATAGCTCGATGCAAAATGCGCCGCCCCAAACTCCTCGCGAATCTCCTTCGACAGCATCAGCGGCCCGATGTGCACCAGCCAGTCTCCCAGCTTCCGGCAAGCAGCCAGCACTTCCGCCGAAGGCCGCAGCCGGTAATACTCCAGCAAGCCAACCAGCAACCGCCCATTGCCCCAAAGCAACGCCAGATCGAGATCCGTCGGCTTGTCATAGTGAAACGTGCTGCCGAAATACCCATCCGGCTTTTGCAGCGCAATCACCTTCGCAACCAGCGTGTCCAGCCCCGGAAACTGCGTCCCATAAACCCGCGAAGCAGTCGCCAGCGCTCCGATATACCGCCCCGAAACATCCCCGCTGAACTCCGTAAACCGCCGCCCCCCAGCAGTCCCAAAGTTGCCCGGGCCAACGTCAGCCAGCACAAACTCCTGTGTATAAGTCGGCGACCCTCCCGACAGCACCCTGCGCAGCGTCGTCTCGTATCGCGCCCCGATCGGAGTATCCACCTCCACAGCCTTCATGCCGGCGTCAGTCGTGCCAGGCGCCACCACAGCCGCCGTCTCTCCGTAGCCAGTCCGGAGACTCGCTGCCAGTGGAACCAAAGCTGCAGATTTAACGAAGTTTCTACGATCCATTCAGGTTGCTCCGGGACAATTGTTTCGTACTCACGATCCAGCGAACGCGCCGATCAGGAGCCAATGATACCGGAGCGCTGGGTAGTGGGTCAGTTTGAAATCCACAGAGTCATTCGTGAATTCTCTGAGCGAGATATTTCATAAAATCTCGCGTTGCTTCCAATATGTTTTGCGCTCGTTCAGGAGTGTACGTTTGGTCAACATGCATCGTGCGATTACGCCATAGTCGTTTTACGCGCTCAAATGATTCGCTGACCTCAGCGTAAAACACTTCATCTGCGGATCGCTTTCCAGCGCTTTTGAACCGCAGTGCTAATTCTTTATCGATCTCTTGAATATATCTTCCCCAATTATCTTGAGCGCTGATGTTGAGGACATTTGCAAGGGCTTTCAGCGTCACTTCCATTGATCGCATTAGGTGCATTACGCAAGCCGTTCCACGCTCCACCGCTAAGCATTTTCCCGCCTCTTCTATATCTTCAACGGCAGAAGGAAAGGCATCGTGAACTTCCTTTCCAAAAAGCTGATTTGTAGGTTCCCAGTAACCCTTTCCACACGAATTGAGCGCAAGAAATAGTTTGCTTTGAACCTCCTTCTTCACAACCTCTACAAGCCGATTGGTAGCTCCTGACAATCGAGCGAAGTTCTCGCCAATGACAGGAACCAGCCCTTCGTTGTCTGGCAGTGGCAAACCGTTAATTTCCCGTATTAGACCTGCGGCCAAATTTTCTGTTATTGGCATATCGATCTGACGGGCCACGGCAGAAATCTCGCGCGCGAACCCCTCTAAATCGGCTAGGCCCCGAGCGGACACAGCTGGCCATTCACGTCCCGGCATAAGGATTTTTTCTCGGCGTGAAAAGTCGATCAGAAACTGATTCGTAGCATTAATAAATCCCACAGCGGCAATGAAAGGGTCTGCTCTGAATTCCAGCATGTTCCACACACTCCAAATGGTGCCTGAATGGAATCGAAAAGGCGATTCGCCATTGTTGAGAACCAACGTTTGACTTTGGGCAGACATCAGCGTGACGCTGCAGCCTGGGAACGTTCCGCGAATGCCACCGCGCCCTCTGCGAAGATGAAATTCGGGGATTCAAGGCTGGATATGCTGACATAAATACTACTCCCAGCCTGTACGACTGCCCGTCTCAGACAGTCTGTTTCAATCCAGCCAAGATAGACTTAGGCTCCATAGGCGCGACCAAATCTTCAATCAACCACTGTTCTGAAACCAATTCAGCCTCCATTGCGGGAGCGACGCGCAACGTGTTGTGAATCCGGCAGAAGTTGTTTGTAATACATGAAGTAGATAGCCAACAGGTGCTCATAATTCTCTACCTTCCTAGAAAAGCCTTTGGAGAGCCGTGCATACCTCTTCATGCTCATAGTGCACTCCTGATAAGCTGTTCTAAGTAAACGGTTACCTGTCGCATCACCATTGGCTCAGACCTCCGAGGAAACGCCATGCTCCTACCCTCACTCAGAGAAGAAGTCCTTCACGCCAACCAGGAGATCGCCCGCCTCGGCCTCGCCATCCACACCTTCGGCAACGTCAGCGGCATCAGCCGCGGCGGAGTCGACGGCTCCGGCAAAGAACCCATCGTCGCCATCAAGCCCAGCGGCGTCGCCTACGCCACCATGACCGCCGCGGACCTGGTCCTCACCACCCTCGACGGCACGATCGTCGAAGGCACCCTCAATCCCTCCAGCGATCTCGACACCCACCTGCTCCTCTATCGCGAATTTCCCCAGATCGGCGGCGTCGTCCACACCCACTCCGAATTCGCCACCTCATGGGCGCAGGCCTGCAAGCCCATCCCCTGCTTCGGCACCACCCACGCCGACTATTTCCACGGCCCCGTCCCGGTCACCGAACCCCTCACCGCCGCAGAAGTCGCCGAAGCCTACGTCCTCAACACCGGCGTAGTCATAGCCCGCCTCTTCCGCGAACAGAACCTCGACCCCATCTCGGTCCCCGGTGTCCTCGTCGCCGGACACGCTCCCTTCGCCTGGGGCAAGACCCCGGCAGCCGCCGTCGAGCACGCCGACCTGCTCGAATACATAGCCCGCCTGGCTTATCGCACCGTTATGCTCGAAGGGCCCGCCGCAGGCCTCGCCACCTGGGTCGGCGAACACCACTACCAGCGCAAACATGGCCCTAAAGCCACATACGGCCAGAAAAGCGGCGCTAAGTAACCTGTTATCAGCGAAGAGTGGTTAGTGAAATATGAATTAACCAGCGACCACTACACCACCTCTGTAATTCCATAGCGCGATTCCATTCCCCATAGACTTCGTGGGTTTTTCGCGTAAAAGTCAGAACAAATTACGGAGATCCAGGTAACCTCCGGGACTCAACCAAGTCTATAGGCGTATTCATTTCAGTAGTTTGGACAAAGGTAACTGGTCGCAAACTTTCTCCCCTGAAAACATGGCAACTAACGTGCATTATCGATTCGCTTAGGGCTCCCCCAAGATGGAGACAAATCTATACAACCGGGTAGTTGCAACGCTTCTGGCCATAGCGACAGTTGCCTTGGTTCTGCTCGCTGTCTTCAATCTCCAGCAGGAGAGCCGCTACCAACAACCAGACGACGGTGTTGTCTGGACTGAAGCCCAGAGTAAAGTTCTGCCCGGACTGATCGCCGTTCACGTTCTGCCGGAAGGCCCCGGAGCTCAGGCGGGTATCGAGCCGGGCGATCTGCTCACCGCTGTCAATGACCGCACCATCGAGATCGGCGCCGACCTCGACCGCGAACTCAAGCACACCGACGTATACGGCAAAGCCGAATACAGCATCATCCGCCGGGGCATCTCGCTCGACACGCCGGTCATCGTCATCCCCATCCCTGCCGATCGCAGTCTGCTGGACTTCACCCGCGTCATCGGCCTCGTTTACCTCGCCATCGGCCTCTACGTCCTCTTCCGCCGCTGGACCGCGCCGCGCGCGATGCACTTCTACATCTTCTGCCTGGTCTCGTTCGCGCTGAACACCTTCCACTACACAGGCCGGTTCGATTATCTCGACTGGATGATCTACTGGGGCAACGTCCTCGCCGACGCCCTCCAGCCCGCGCTATTCCTGCATTTCGCGCTCGCCTTCCCCGAAGAGCGTCTCTCCCGCTGGAACCGTCGCTGGCTCCTGCCCCTCGTCTACGCCCCGGCTCTCGGCGTCGTCGCCCTGCGCATCACCGCCATGCTCCTGTGGCAGGCGACATTCACCCTTCGCCTCAAGCTCGACCAGATCTCCACGGCCTATGTCGCCGCTTACTTCGTATTCGCTTCGATCCTCTTCCTGCGCAGCTATGCCCGCGCCAACACGCCTCTTCTCCGCCAGCAGCTCAAGTGGCTCACCCGCGGAACCATGCTCGCGGTCCTTCCCTTCACCGTTCTTTACGCCATCCCGTTCCTCACTGGCATTCCAGTCCCGGGAACGCTGCAAAAAATAGCCGGCCTCTCGCTCGTCTTCCTGCCGCTTACTTTCAGCTGGGCCATCGTGCGCTACCGGCTCATGGATACCGACCTCATTTTCAAGCGCGGCGTTGCCTACACCCTCGCAACCGGCACGCTGGTCGGCGTCTACTTCGGAGCCATCGCGCTCATCTCCGAACAGGTTCATACCCGGCTGCCTGAAGCCATCCGCGAGTGGGGACTGGTCATCACCATCCTCATCACCGCGCAGTTGTTCGATCCCTTGAAGCGACGCTTCCAGACCTGGGTCGACCAGGTCTTCGATCGTCACAAGTACGACTACCGCAAGGCTCTCGTCGAATTCGGCCGCGGCCTCAGTTCCGAGACCGACCTTCAGGCGCTCCTCAACTCCATCGTCGAGAAGCTGCCCCACACCCTGCTCGTCTCTAAAGTCGCTGTATTCCTCGCTGACCCCGCCGAACCGTACGGCCACTACCGCCTCGCCGCATCCCATGGCCTGCCCCCGGAGCGCGACGTCGTTCCCGGAGAGCTTCACCTTGATTCAGCCGACCTCGCCCATCTGGATCTCGGATTCCTCGACTTCGACGGAGCCGGCCGCCAGTCCCATATCTTCTTCGAGAACACCCAGCAGACCCTTCATCTCCCCGAGAATCAGCGAACCACCGCCGCTCTGCTCGACCTCAACTACTACCTCCCCTGTCGCGTGCAGGACGCAAGTACATCCGGCGCAGGCACCCGCACACGCACCATTGCCGTCATCGGTCTCGGCCGCACCATCGGCGGCGACTTCCTCTCCAGCGAAGACGTCGAACTCCTCGAATCCCTCGCCAGCTACATCGGCATCGCCCTCCAGAGTGCCAGCCTCTACGCGCGTCTCGAAGCACAGGTCAGCGAGTTCGAACGCCTCAAAGAGTTCAACGAAAACATCGTCGAGTCCATCAATGTCGGCATCCTCGCCGTCGATCTCGAAGACCGCATCGAGAGCTGGAACGCGCAGATGGAAGCCATGTACGCCCTCAGCCGCAAAGAAGCCATCGGCCAGCCGCTCTCCGCCGTCTTCCCGCCCGACTTCATCGAATCCTTCGACCGCTTCCGCCATGAGTCAGGCGTGCATCATCTCTATAAGTTCCGCCTCACAACCATGGCAGGCGAAGCCCGCACCGCCAACATCGCCGTCGCCCCACTGCTCTCACGCGACTTCGTTGCCGTTGGCCGCATCGTCCTCGTCGACGACATCACCGAGCGCGTCTCTCTCGAAGCTCAGCTTTCCCAGGCAGACAAGCTAAGCTCCATAGGATTGCTCGCCGCTGGCGTCGCTCACGAGATCAACACACCTCTCACAGTCATCAGTTCCTACGCGCAGATGCTCACCAAGCAGATGAGGGGCGACGAACGCCTCACGCCGCTCCTCGAGCGCATCACGCAGCAGACCTTCCGCGCCTCTGAAATCGCCAACGGCCTCCTCAACTTCTCCCGCACCTCGACCACCGAGTTCCGTGAAACCGACCTCAATCAGGTCATCCGCGACACGCTCGCTCTCGTCGAGCACCAACTCAAGACCGCCCGTATCACCGTCGCCATGGAACTGGACAATCAGCTTCCCCGTATACACGGCAACCCCGGCAAGCTGCAGCAGGTCTTTCTCAATCTGCTGCTCAACGCCAAAGACGCCATGCCCCAGGGCGGCGAACTGCGCGTCACAACCATCGTCAACGGACACGTCGAAGCAGTCATTGCCGACTCCGGCGCAGGCATCGCGCCTGAATATCTCAAGCGCATTTATGACCCATTCTTTACTACCAAATCCGCTCCCAAGCCCGGCGAACGACGCGGAACCGGCCTCGGCCTCTCCGTCAGCTACGGCATCATCCAGGAGCACGCAGGCAAAATCAACGTCGAGAGCACCGTCGGCGTCGGCACCACCTTTCATCTCGAGTTTCCCCTCTTAAGGAATTCCGTCCATGCCTGAGGTTTTATCTGCATTGAGTCAAACCGCCCTTCTTTCCAGTACCGAAATCGTCTCCGACGCAAAGATACTCGTCATCGACGACGAAGCCGGAATACGCGAATCGCTCGAAGTCCTGCTCACCCTCGAGGGCTACCGCGTCGAGATGGCCGTGGACGGCGAAGAAGGCCTGCGCAAGCTGGAGCAAAACGGCTATGACCTTGTTCTGCTCGACCTCGCCCTGCCCGGCCAGACCGGCCTCGAACTCCTGCCGCAGATTCACGAGCGCTACCCCGAACTCCCGGTCGTGATGATCACCGCCTATGGCACCGTCGATAACGTCGTCGAAGCAGTCCGTGCCGGCGCTGAAAACTTCGTCCAGAAACCCTGGGACAACGAAAAACTCCTCGCCGATATCCGCTCCGCCATCGCGCGTCACAAAGCCGAAGCCGAAAATGTCCAGCTAAAGCGCGCCCTCAAGCAGCGTTATAACTTCCACAACATCATCGGTAAGTCTGAAGTTATGCTGCGTATCTTCGACCTTGTAAGTCAGGTAGCCCCCAGCCGGTCAACCGTCCTGATCCAGGGCGAAAGCGGCACCGGCAAAGAGCTCATCGCCAAAGCCCTGCACGCCAATTCCCCGCGCAAAGACAAGCCGTTCGTCCCCGTCAACACCGGCTCCATGCCCTCCGAACTCCTCGAGTCCACCCTCTTCGGCCACGTCAAGGGTGCTTTCACCTCCGCCATCGCCACCAAAAAAGGCCTCTTCGAAGTAGCCAACGGCGGCACGCTCTTCCTCGACGAAATCGGCAACATGGGCATGGATACCCAAGCCAAGATTCTCCGCGTCCTGCAGGACCGCCGCTTCACCCCGCTCGGTGGCACGCAGGAAACCCAGGTCGACGTCCGCATTGTCGCCGCCACCAACGTAGACCTGCGCAACGCCGTCCGCGATGGCAAATTCCGCGACGACCTTTTCTATCGCCTCAACGTAATCTCGATTGATCTGCCGCCCCTGCGCGGCCGCCGCGAAGACATCCCGCTTCTCGTAAACCGCTTCCTCGAATACTTCTCGAAAGAAAACGATCTTGAGCCGCGCAAACTGACGCCCGATGCCATGCGCGCACTGGTCGATTACGAATGGCCCGGCAACGTCCGCGAACTCGAAAACATCATCGAACGCGGCGTCGTCCTCTCCAGCACAACACTCATCGACTCCGGCCTCCTGCCCGGTCATATCACCGGCCGCAGCCTGCAGGACGCCCTGCTCGAACACAACCCCAACGCCAGCCTCTTCGACATCCTCGAAGACATAGAGCGCCGCATCATCGTCGAAAAACTCGAGCGCTGCAACTGGAACCAGACCGACGCCGCAGAACAATTCCACATTCCGCTCTCAACCCTCAACCAGAAGATCAAGCGCCTAAACATAGAAATCCGCAAAAAAGGCCGCGACTAAAGATACTCTCTGCAGTTGCCACCACAAGCATCCTGCACGCAGAGAATCTCTCCACCACAACGGTTGTCATCCTGAGCGAAGCGAAGGATCTGCTTCTGTCGTTGCACTTGCTTTTCTAGTTTGTCATTCCCGAAGGGAATCTGCTTCTACTTCGCCACCGTCGGCAACTGAAAATCAACACCATACCCGCGATTAACCTTCTCAGTCGCCGCAACATCAAGCTGCGCAACCGGAATCTCCCGCTGCGGCTTATCCATCACAAACACAGTGGTCCGGCTCAACAGATAGTTGTGAATCTGCTCCGGCGCGCGGCCGTCTTTGAAGATCAATGTCGCCGCCGGGCCAGGTTCTGTCTGCGGAGACAGCGGCTCGATAGTCTGCGGCTGATAAGCAGGACGAGGTTCAGGCCACTGATCCTGATCCTGCACCGGCTGTGAATAGTATCCCGCGTCCTGGTACCCAGAATTTACAGCCGAATCGTCGTAGTACCCGTTGTCATCCGAATAACCTGAACCGATCCATCCACCCCAAGGTGCCACCCAGGGCACAAAACCGTAACCGTAAGGGTAGCCGTAGCTATATACCGAAACGTAAGCATGCCTGTAATGGTCATGCCCCCCATGATCGTGCCCATCGTGGCCATTCTGACCATAGTGGCTTGAACCGGAAGTCGGATACGCAGGCCGGCTGACATCGCGACGCAAACCCGGCATCTGCCGGGCTCGCATGTTCGCATACGACATGCCCGGCACAGACCGGGGCGGCGCTTGAGGAGCAACCGTGTTGCGAGGGCCGCCAGCGAAACGCGGCGCGCCTCCACCGCTTGGGCCACCGCGGCTCATGCCCCCACCGCCTATCGGCCCAGAACGGCCAACCCCTCCACCCACAGGAGCCGAGACATGCCCTCCGAATCCTCCACGGGCACCCCCATGCTGGGCTAACACTGGAAATCCCATCCCAATCAAAACCATCGCAGCTACAGCGAAGCGTTTCATGCCGGAATTCTACTCCCGTCTCTACCTTTGACGCGCGAGGCCCGCCTCACGCTCTTCATTCACCATCTTTTCTTCCCGCACACAAATCCAGGCCGCTACACTTCAACTCTCAGGTAAACGGGAGAAAACAAAAATGCCCCTCCACAACACTGAAGAGCTCAAAGCCGGCCCCACCAGCGAACTCGAATCCAGCCTCCACGATCCCGCCCAAGAGACCTACCAGTTTCCAGACTCCGCGCAGGACCCGCAGACCGTTTACCAGACCATCCACGATCAGCTCGTTCTCGACGGAAACTCGCAGCAAAACCTTGCCACCTTCTGCACCACATGGATCGAGCCCGAGGTCGAGCGCCTCATGACCGAGTCCGCCGACAAAAACATGATCGACAAAGATGAATACCCGCAGACCGCAGCCATCGAAGAGCGCTGCGTCCACATGCTCGCCGATCTCTGGAACTCCCCCGAAGCCGCCACCACCATCGGCTGCTCAACCACCGGCTCCAGCGAAGCAGCTATGCTCGGCGGCCTCGCCCTCAAGTGGAACTGGCGCAAACGCCAGCGCGCCTCCAGCAAATCCACCGCATCCCCGAACCTCATCATGGGCCCCGTCCAGGTCTGCTGGCACAAATTCTGCCGCTACTTCGACGTCGAGATTCGCGAAGTCCCCATGGAAGGCAACCGTCTCCTCCTCACCCCCGAAGAAGTAGTCAAGCGCTGCGATGACAACACCATCGGCGTCATCGTCACGCTCGGCGTAACTTTCACCCTGCAATTCGAGCCGGTGAAAGAGATCAGCGACGCCCTCGACGAATTGCAAGCGCGCACCGGCCTCAACATCCCCATCCACGTCGACGGAGCCAGCGGCGCATTCCTCGCACCCTTCGTCGAACCAACTCTGCCGTGGGATTTCCGCCTGCCCCGCGTCAAATCCATCAACGCCTCAGGACACAAATTTGGCCTCGCTCCCTTGGGAGTAGGCTGGGCACTCTGGCGCGAAAAACACGACCTCCCCGAAGAGTTGATCTTCGACGTCAACTACCTCGGCGGCAACATGCCCACCTTCGCCCTCAACTTCTCCCGCCCCGGCGGCGAAATCATCTGCCAGTACTACAACTTCCTCCGCCTCGGCAAAGAAGGCTATCGCGAAATTCAATCCGAATGCTACGCCCTGGGCCGCTACCTCGCCGAAGAGATCGCAACGCTCGGCCCATTCAAAATCATCTACGACGGCCACGGCGGCATCCCCGGACTCTGCTGGGAACTCAAAGACCCCGTCGCCTCACCCTTCACCCTCTACGACTTCGCCGACCGCCTTCGCGAACGCGGCTGGCTCGTCCCCGCCTACTCCATGCCGCCCAATCGCGAAGACCTCGTCATACAGCGCATCCTCATTCGCCACGGCTTCACCCGCGACATGGCCCACGCCCTCCTCGAAGAGATGCGAAGCACGCTCGATTACCTCACCCAGCACCCGCCCGAGCTAACCCTGGCCACCGTTGAATCCACCTCGCACGACCACTCAGGAAGATAAAAGAATCGCCCACATCCACGCGCGAATTCGCACACAAATAATTTCTTGACTCAGGCAGGGGAAGCAGTTCAATCTTGCCCCCATGAAGAAACCGTTCATGTTAGCCCCCTTGTATCTCCTGATGGCGTTTGTGCCCCTGCCTTCGATCGCCACCGGTGCAGCCCAGGACGCGTCAACGGCCCCTCAAAAAATCGACCCACTCAAAGACGAGGCACAGGCCCTCAAAGGCTGCGTCGATGCCCTCTTGGCAGGCATCCGCCCCATCGCCAACACGCGCGATCAGCGTTTCCAGGGCAAGGTCATTCTGGCCAACGCCCTCTGCCGCGGCGGCCAGAACACCGTGCAATTCCGCCTCACCCCATGGGTCGATTGGACCAACTACTGGGGCACCGGCGACATGGCCTCCCTGCCCTCAGGCTTCCTCTCCACCAAGGGCCCCGAGTTTCGCGGAGTAACCGGTGCACTCGTTGATCTCGAATTCGAGCGAGTCGAACTCGTCAAATTCAACCTCTTCGATAACTCCGGCACCTATCAGGACTACATCAACGGCCGCAACGGCACCGGAGGCCCGGCGCTCAAGACGTGGGCGCAGATGCGCCTGCCCGCAACCGATCCTAACTACGCAGCAGTCGGCGGCGCTGGCGAGCAGACCTGCAAAGGCGACCTGGTCCGTGGACGCACCGTCAACGGCGAGTGCAACGACGTCCGCAATCCCCTCATGGGCTCCACCGGAACCCTCTTCGCCCGCAACGTCGAATTCGACACCGCCTTCCCCGAACAGGGCCAGAGTGACTTGACGCGCAATCGTCATGGCAACCGTCTCACCCTGACGCAGCCCGACCCTGAAGTCATCAGCCGCGTCCTCTTCACTCGCAATCAATCCACGCCCGACACCTGCAAGCTCGGCTTCGGACTAGCCAACAACTCAGTCGACGCCAATTGCGACTACCAGAAGGCGCCCTTCTTCAACGTCCTCGCCGCCTACTGGATTCAGTTCATGACCCACGACTGGTTCTCCCATATGGAAGAGGGCCACAACGCCCCTGGACTCGAAGACATAGGCTGCAAAACCAAGCTGGTAGATGGCGTCGAAGTACCCCTGACACCCGAAGACATCCAGAAGCTGGGCTGCCGCCCCGCCGACCAGGTCGACAAGCCTTTCGTCGCCCAGGACTCAGCTCCCGATACCTTCAAGGCCAACGGCAAGACCTACCAGACCCGCGCCGCCAAGACCTTCACCAATACCAACACCGCCTGGTGGGATGCCTCACAGATCTACGGCTTCGACGACACATCCGTGAAGCGCGTCAAGCGCGACCCCTCCGACATGGCCAAGCTTCTTCTCGAGCCCGCGCCTGAGCCATATCCCACCCACGCCACCGGCGAACTCTTCCTGCCCGTACTCCAGCCCTCCGATCCGCAGGCGCCCCAATGGGCCGGTCAGGAGTCCGTCGGCTTCCCCGACAACTTCACCATCGGCCTGAGCTTCCTCCACAATCTCTTCGTCCGCGAACATAACTCGTTCGTGACTGAGTTCCGCAGGCAGGCAGCTCTCACACCCACAGCCGACAGCGGCCTCCGCAACCCCTCCAATCCCAAACACGTAATCACCTATAGCGAAGTGACGCCCGACGAGCTCTACACCGCCGCCCGTCTCGTCGTCTCCGCTGAAATCGCCAAGGTTCACACCATCGAGTGGACGCCCCAGCTGCTCTACAATGAGCCGCTGAACAAGGGCATGAACGCCAACTGGAACGGCCTCCTCGGCGGTGGCGATCCCGACGTAAGCAAAGCGCTCTCCGACATCATCACCAAAAATTTCGGCAAGTCCAAAGACGTCGCCAAGGCCACGCAGTGGTACTCCGTTTTCGCCTCCGGCCCCGGCATCTTCGGTCTCGGCAGCACCGCATCCAACTACGACGTCAGCAAGGCCGACAGCATCAACGGAGGCATCAACCACTTCGGCTCGCCCTTCAACTTCCCTGAAGAGTTCGTCTCCGTCTATCGCCTTCACCCGCTGATTCCCGACCTCCTCGAATACCGCGACTTCCACAAAGATCCCAACCAGATCGTGCAGAAGATCGCCGTCATCAACACCTTTGAAGGCAAAGAAACCGACGCCATGCGCAACGGCGGCATGGCCAACTGGGGCGTCACCCTCGGCCGCCAGCGCCTCGGCATTCTCTCCCTGCACAACCATCCGCAGTTCATGCAGAACATCCTTCTGCCGCGCCTCGACACCCCCACCAAACAGATCGATCTCGCCGCAATGGACATCATCCGCGACCGCGAACATGGCGTACCCCGATTCAACGAATTCCGCCGCCAGTACGGCCTGCGCCAGCTCACCAGCTACGACGACTTCATCGACCACCATCTCGACCCGGCGTCAGACGCCTACAAGCAACAGCAACAGATCGTGACTGAACTCCGCCAGGTCTACGGCACCCACACCTGCGACGCCAGCAAGGTCATCACCGACGCCCAGGTCAACGAAGATAAGACCCCCATCAACGACTGCCTCGGCCACCCCAACGGTTCCGTCGTCGACAACATTGAAGACGTAGACACCGTAGTAGGCTACCTCGCCGAATCCACCCGCCCACACGGCTTCGCCATCAGCGAAACCCAGTTCGTAGTCTTCATCCTCAACGCCTCGCGCCGCCTCTTCAGCGACCGCTTCTTCACCTCAAGCTTCCGCCCCGAGTTCTACACCACGCTCGGCCGTGACTGGGTCGTAAACAACGGCCCCGGTCCCGAACAAATCGAAAAAGGCCAGCCCAACGGCCACACTCAACCAGTCTCGCCACTCAAGCGAATCCTGATCCGCAACATCCCCGAACTGAAGCCTGAGTTGGACCCGGTAATCAACGCCTTCGACCCCTGGGCAAGAGACCGCGGCCAATACTACTCACTAGCCTGGAAACCAAGACCCGGAGCAGAAACCGACCCTGCATTCAAACAGTAAACCTGCCCAGAAATCTGCAATGGCGGTTGCTGGGATTGCTGCTGCCGTTTGTGCCATTGCGCTTGCCCCCAGCGTGGACTACGAGGCAAAATTGCTCCGCGTAGAGCATCCCTCGGCGCACGGTTATCCTTGGCGAAGCTTGTTAGAAGTCGCCTATTCAGTGATCTGAACTGGGCAGAATTTAGAGGCCTGATGTGCCTCGTTAAAGCAAAGGGCTATGTGAGGAAACAAGCCGCGCAGAACAATCCATCAGCCCTACGATGGTCCGATCTGAGAATCAAAGACAAGAGCGCCCAGAAGCCCCATCCCCCGAGGCGCTCTTGACGGCTGACAGCGGGAAGGTCGTCAGCCAAGTCGATCGCCTTAGGCTTTGGATGGCCTATCCATCCTCAAAGCAAGCTCGCGTCGATACCATTCTTCAAAGGATCGATTCGCTGCTCTGATCCGGTCCGAATCAGAGACGGCCCTGCCTTCGGCCCAAAGCGTTGGTTCAAGCTGCTCCGGGAACATCGAATTGCACGAATCGCTGTCCGCAACATTTTGCCGGTCTACCCAAGTTTCAGAACATTGCTTTCTCATCACTGCCACCTCCGGGCCGATTGATTCGCCCGCTGTAGGTGGTGCAAGCGCCGCGCCATTCGGAAGTGCTTGTAAAATAAGACCCAAATGAAGCTGGAGCTTACGATGTGTCGTCAATTGGCGAAGATCGGTGGAACACCAGCAAGAGTGTGACACGCACTCATGTCGACTTTGCTGCCAAATAGCGTCAAAAGAACTGCGGTTACGGCCCATCGCCGGATGCCCCATCCTTGACGCGCGTTTGCGGCAAGGGTGGGATTCGCAACTGCCCACCCCTGACGTCGATGACTCCGCGCCAAAGGCGCACCCTATCCCAGCTCACGGCAACGCCCTGGATTACCGGCCACCCAGAGAACAGAGGGCTAAAAGCCCGACCTATCGTCTCGGCTCATACCGCATCGCCACCGCCCCCGAGCCGAACTCCAGCCGGCTCACGAGCCTCAAATCGACATGCTTCGATAGCCCCGCGAATAACGTCGGCCCGTGGCCCGCTACCCTGGGGTGCACCACGAACTCGTACTCATCGATCAATCCCAGCTCCGCCAACGCCAGCGGGAGCTTTACGCCTCCCACCAACAGTCCCTTACCCGGCTCCCGCTTGAGTTGCTGAACGGCTATTCCCAAGTCACCTCGCACGAGTTCCGCGTTCCAGTCGACCCGGTCCAGGGTGCTCGACACCACGTACTTCCTGGCCGCGTCGATCGTCTTGGCGAAGGGTTCCATCCAATCAGGCCTCGCTCCTGTCGTCGGCGGCCGGAACGCCGTCTCCATCATTTCGTAAGTCACCCGCCCAAAGAGGAGCGCATCAGCCCGTTCGAGGTTCTTGACCGCGTTACGATGCAAATCTTTGTCCGGTGTGATTGCTCGATGATCGCAGCAACCGTCCAATGTGACGTTAATGGAATACCGAAGAGGTCGCATTTCGGAAGAGTACCGCCGATGGAGTAGACCAGCAAGGTTAGCCTGCTTCAGGGCCGAGCGCCCCTCATCTCGCTTTTAAGATGTGGGGCCATCTTCGTGCGCAGCCGGGTGCCGGGGTGCCTCATCCTTGACACGCATTTGCTGCAAGGGTGGGATTTCCAACCGCCCGATCCCGGCGTCGATTACCCACATTGCTAAAGCCGATTACTCCAAGCGCTAAAGGCGCATCCTATCCCAGCCCAGGGCAACGCCCTGGGTCACCAGCCACCCAAAAAACAGAGGGCTGAAAGCCCGACCTATCTTCTGTCCTGTTCCCTGATCCCTGTTCCATAATCCCTGTCGCGCCTCTGCGTCTAATTACCTCCAAAAAGCGCACAATCAAATGAACAAAGGAGCCCTGCATTGTCATCTATGCGCACAAAAAGCACCCCAAATACGCGGTATATCGTCCCATATCAGCTCTACCACCGCGCCCACAACCCCCACGAAATAAACAACATAAAGGTAAGTTTTCAAGGAAAACAGGGGTACCTCCTATGCTATGTAGTATTCTTCGTAGGGTTTTCCAGCGAAAACCACCCTCAAGCCAGGAGTTATCCACTCTGCTCCTGCATCATAAAGAGGTGACCCAAACAGCTCCCGCCGGCTTCGCCCACGCATACCGAGCCCTGCGCCACCGCAATTTCCGCCTCTTCTTTGCCGGCCAAAGCGTCTCCCTGATCGGCACGTGGATGACCCGTGTAGCCACAGCGTGGCTCGTCTACAACCTCACCCACTCGGCAATTCTGCTCGGTACAGTAAGCTTCGCCGGGCAAATCCCCACGTTCCTTCTAGCCCCGCTGGCCGGAGTCCTCGTAGACCGCTGGGACCGCCGTCGCGTCCTTGTAGTAACGCAAGTCCTGGCCATGATCCAGTCGCTCGCCCTTGCCGCACTCACACTGACGCATCGCATCACGATCACCGAAGTCCTCGTCCTAAGCGCCTTCCAGGGCTGCATCAACGCCTTCGACATGCCCGGCCGCCAATCCTTCCTTATGGAAATGGTCGAAGGCCGTGACGACCTGAGCAACGCCATCGCCATCAACTCATCGATGGTCAACCTCGCTCGTCTCGTAGGCCCTTCGCTAGCCGGAATGCTCATCGCCGTCACCAGCGAGGGCTGGTGCTTCCTCATCGACGGCGTCAGCTACATCGCCGTAATCGCCTCGCTTGTCATGATGCGCCTGCCTGCGGTCGACCCCGTCAAACTTGCTGAAGCCGCCAATCGCGCAGGCGCGTCCCTGCTAACGCAGCTCAAAGAGGGCTGGGACTTCGTCCGCCACTTCGCCCCGATTCGCACCATCCTGCTCCTCTTCGCGCTTGTCAGCCTCATGGGCATGCCCTTCACCGTCCTCATGCCAATATTCGCCGCACAGGTCCTTCGAGGCGGCCCACACACCCTCGGCTTCCTCATGGGAGCCCTCGGAGTTGGCTCACTCGCCTCCGCCATCGCTCTCGTCCTTCGAAAGTCCGTCAGCGGCCTGCTGAAGATGATCCCCATCGCCGCCGCAGCCTTCGGAGCAGGCCTCATCGGCTTTGGCCTCTCCCACACGATCTGGCTGTCGATGACGCTGTTGCTCGTCACCGGCTTCGGCATGATGCAGGGCCTCACCGCCAGCAACACCATCATTCAGACCATCGTCCCCGAAGACAAACGCGGCCGTGTAATGAGCTATTACACAGTAGCTTTCGTTGGAATGGCTCCCTTCGGCAGCCTTCTCGCCGGCAGCCTTGCTCACGCCATCGGCGCCCAATGGACAGTCGTGATCAGCGGCATAAGCTGCATCCTCGGCGCGGCCTGGTTCACAACCCAGATGCAGAGCGTTCGCAAAGTCATGCGTCCCATCTACGAGGAATTGGGAATCATCATCCCCTCAACCAATCTCCCGCAAGTCGAGGAAGCTGCCGCCAACTAGGCTGGTTCTTCCGCCGCCTCACCCACGGTCCGGCCCGACCTTCGTGTCTGCTTAAACTTCCAGACACCATATAGGATTCCAACCACCACCAACCCGCCATACACCCACAGGATCGTAGTCGACCAACCAGTCACGTCCTTCTGCCACGTGCGAACAATCCTCCGCCCGTAGGTAACCCCAAGCCACGCAAGCAACCCATAGCGAGCCGCGCGCGCTAATCCATAAAACGCGAGAAATGGCGCCAGCGACACCTTAAGTGCCCCAGCCGCCAGCAGAAAGGGCGTCAACGGCACCGGAGGTGGCAAAGCAGCCGCCAGCCCCGCCGACCAGGCGCCATGCTTCTTTACCCATCCCGTGACCCGTGCCAGGATGCGCTTCGTGGGGGAACGGTAAAGACGGCGATTGTGCTGGCGGCCTGCGCCTGGGCAGGATCGATGATTGGCGGGTATCTGACTTGGCATGTGGGG